>Ga0181536_10006768_pt1 | contig 11413 bp, 6 predicted proteins | sample PEATcosm2014_Bin_41_FD_121105 | JGI IMG/M metagenome (GOLD analysis project Ga0181536, IMG submission 121105) | Peatland microbial communities from MTU Mesocosm Facility, Houghton, MI, USA - PEATcosm2014_Bin17_60_metaG | ecosystem: Environmental > Terrestrial > Soil > Wetlands > Peat | place...
TCACCGAGACCAAGAAGTACGGCCCTCTCTACTCCAAGGCCACGTTCTCCTACTCGGTCAACGGCAAACACGAGAGCGAGACGTTCGGCCTCGCGACCTGACCCAAGAAGCCTCGATCCGCCCCGAGCGCGAAGGCGCCGCGCCAAGGCGCCCAGCCAAACGGGCAGGGACCTTCGGCCCTGGGCGAATGGCGCCCCCAGCAGCTACGGTGCAACCAGAGGTAGGCGATGTCGATGGTCGTCTCTCGCGACGCCGTGGCGCCGTCGCCCCGACGATCGCCAAGCGCGCCCCGCGAGACGCGGGGCGGTCGGACGCCGACTCGCCTCTGGGAACGGCCCGTTGGGCTCCAAGACCATCGACGGCAAAGGGCACGATTGCGGAAAGGAGCAGTGCCGTGGAGGAGAACGTGGAGAAGTACCGGCCGTTGTTCATCGGCGGCGAATGGGTGAATCCCACCGACGGCGAGACTGACGACGACGTCAATCCGGCGACCGGCAAGTCCATCGCCAAGGTGGCCGTCGCCGGCAAGCAGGACATCGAGCGGGCGGTGAGCGCGGCCCAGAAGGCCTACGACGAGGTCTGGTTTGACACGCCCCCGAAAGAGCGCAGCGCGATTCTCCTCAAGCTCGCCGACGCCATCGACGCCGACGCGGCCGAGCTGGCCCGGCTCGAGTCCATCGACGTCGGAAAGCCCATAACGGTCTCCAAGGCCGACATCCCGTTCATCTCCGACAGCCTGCGCTTTTTTGCCGGCGCCGCCCGCTGCCAGGAAGGCAAGTCCACCGGCGAGTACGAGCGGGGCTTCACGAGCATGATCCGCCGGGAGCCTCTCGGAGTCACAGTGGGCATCTGCCCGTGGAACTACCCGCTGATGATGACCGTCTGGAAGCTCGGCCCCGCCTTGGCGGCAGGGAACACCTCGATCATCAAGCCCGCTCAGATCACACCGCTGACAACGCTTCGCCTGGCCGACCTCGCCGCCGACATCGTCCCCGCGGGTGTGTTCAACGTCGTCACGGGCCGTGGCGCTGTCATCGGCGACGCTCTCACGCGGCACCCGGCGGTCCGCCTTGTCTCGGTCACCGGCGACACGGCCACCGGCAAGGTGATCGCTGCCGCCTGCGCCGAGACGGTGAAGCGGGCCCACCTCGAGCTCGGTGGCAAGGCCCCCGTGGTGGTCTTCGACGACGCCGACGTGGAGTCCCTGGTCGAGACCCTCAAGTTCGCCGGCTATGCCAACACTGGCCAGGACTGCACGGCGTCTTGCCGCGTGGTCGCGGGGCCGAAGATCTACGACGACCTGCTGTCCGGGCTCCTGCCCGCCGTCGAATCGATCAAGGTCGGCGACATCACCGACGCCGAGGTCGAGGTCGGACCACTGGTCTCCGCCAAGCAAAAAGAAAGCGTGAAGGGCTTCGTCGACCGGGCGCAGACCGCCGGGGCCAGAGTCCTCACCGGCGGCGAGGAGATCGCAGGAGCGGGCTTCTACTACAAGCCGACCCTCATCACCGATGTCGACCAGAAGGCCGAGATCGTGCAGAAAGAGGTCTTCGGGCCGGTCGTCACCGTGCAGCGTTTCTCGGACGAGGACCAGGCCGTTGCCTGGGCGAACGACGTCGAATACGGATTGGCGTCCTCCGTCTGGACCCGTGACATCTCCCGCGCGATGCGGGTCGCCCGCCGGCTGCAGTACGGCGCCGTCTGGGTCAACACCCACTTCTGGCTGACCCCGGAGATGCCGCACGGTGGCTACAAGCAGAGCGGTTACGGCAAGGACATGTCCATGTACTCCCTCGAGGACTACACCCAGATCAAGCACGTCATGACGCCGTTGGCCTGACGCCTGACCCGCCCGCCGACGCCTGTCTCCCGTGAGGCCCCACGGGCAAGGAACAGAACCGGACAACCAGGCGTCCTCCCCGACGGCCCCCGAGCTTCGTCGCGGCCGAAAGCGAGGAGGGCTACGCGCGGTCGTCCGACCCGGCTCTGCCAGGAGTCGCGCGGCAGGCGCCGTTACCCTGACCTACTGGTGCAGGATAGGAAAGCCATGACCGCGCGTGCGTCCGAACTGAGCCGGAGGGACCTGCTTCGCCTGGCCGCCCGGGGCGCGACACTCCTCGGCACCGGCGGCTTGCTGGCGGCCTGCAGTCCCGGTACCGGCCCGACGACCACGACCACGTCGGGACCCGCGACGCCGCTGCTCCCCCGTCCCGGCGGGACCCTGCAGGCAGGCCTGCGCGGTGGCAGCGGTCGGGACACGCTCGACCCCCACAACTGGGTGAGCCTCATCGATGCCGCGCGGGTGTACTCCCTGTTCAACCCGCTCATCGATTTCGACCTCGACGCTCACACCGTGAAAAGCCTTGCCGACGAGCTCGAGCCGAGCCCCGACGCCATGACCTGGACCATCCGGGTCAAGCCCGATGTCGAGTTCCACAACGGCAAGACGCTCAGCGCCGAAGACGTGCTGTTCACATTCCAGCGGATCGTGGCCCCGGAGCACCCTGCCCTGGGTGCCCTCTCCCTGCAGGCCCTCGACATCGCCCACGCGAAGAAGCTCGACAAGCACACCGTCCAGATCCCCTGTCACACACCGTTCTCCATCCTGAAAGACATCCTGGCCTCGTACCACTTCTTCGTCGTGCCGGTCGGCTTCGACTCGAGGCACCCGATCGGGACCGGCCCTTTCAAGTACGAGTCGTTCCGGCCCGGCCGGGAGAGCACCTTTGTGAAGAACGAGCACTACTGGGAAGCGGGCCTCCCCTACCTCGACGGGCTCGTCATCAGAGACTTCCCCGGCGAGGTCAGCCAGGTCAACGCGTTGGGTAGCGGCGACGTCGACGTGATCGACCTCATGTCCCCGTACTCGATCGTCGCGGTGCGCTCCGGCGGCAACGATGTCCTCATCACCTGGGGTGGTGGTTACACGCCCTTCACGATGCGTGTCGACCGGCCGCCTTTCGACGACGTTCGCGTCCGCCAGGCATTCCGCCTGGTGTGCGACCGCCCAGGCATGCTCGACACCGTTTTCAGCGGCAACGGCCGGATCGGCAACGACGTGTTCGGCCTGCGCGATGTCGTGTACGACTCGGCCCTGCCCCAGCGCGTCCAGGACCTCGACCAGGCCAGGAGCCTGCTCGCCCAGGCCGGGCATTCCAACTTGACGGTCACCCTCGTCACGAGTGCCATCGGGACCGGAACCGTGCAGGTGGCCCAGGTGCTCTCCCAGCAAGCGGCCCAAGCCGGCGTGACAGTGAACCTGAAGGTCGTCCCGCCCGCGGAGTTCTTCGGGCCGAGTTATCTGAACTGGACCTTCGCGCAGGACACTTGGAGGTACTACCCGTACTTCTCGAACGTCCTGCAGGCCACGGTTGCCCGCGCCCCGTACAACGAGTGCCACACGGACAACGGTGCCTACACGAGGCTCTACCAGCAGGCGCTGGCGACAGTGCAGGAGACCGAGAAGGTGGAGATCGCCCACGAGATGCAGCAGCTGGAGTATTCGGGAGTGGCGAGCGGCTACATCATCCCGTTCTTCAACCCCGTCCTCGACGGCTATGCCTCGCGCGTGAACGGGGTGGTGCCGAGCAAGACGGGCCTTCCCCTCGGTGCCTACGGCTTCAAGAACATGTGGCTCTCGTGACCGTTTCGCCAAGACCGCGCCTGCGACCGCGCCGGACGGCGTGAGAACGGACGGCCCTGCGACCTGTCAGTCGTCGCGGGGCAGGTAGCCATCGACAGTCAGGGGGAGCGACCGCAGGCGACGCCCGGTCGCGTCGAAGACGGCATTGGCGATGGCCGGAGCAACCGCGATCATCGGCGTCTCGCCGGCCCCCGCCGAGGGCAGGTCGGCCCGGTGCAGCAGGACGACCTCGAGCGGGGGGACGTCTCCGATCCGGGGGATTCGGTACTCGGAGAACGTTCCGTTGCTGATCGCCCCGGCGTTGAAGTGGACCGCTTCGAAAAGCGCCCCGCCAAGAGCGACAACCGTGGCGCCCTCGATCTGGTTGAGGACGGTGTCGGGATTGACGACGGCGCCGCACTCGTAGGCCGTGACGAGGCGGATCACGCTGAGAAGGCCGTCCGGGCCGAGGGCGACTTGGGCAACAGTGGCAACCCTCCCCTCTTTTTCGAGTCCGCACGCTATGCCCCGGCCGCTGTTGTCGTGCCCGGTCGCCCATCCGAAACGCTCCGCCGCAGCCCGCAGCACCAGCGCGAGCCGTTCGTCAGCAAGGTTGGCGAGGCGAAACTCGACCGGATCGCGTCCGAGCCGGTAAGCCACTTCGTCCATGTGCGACTCCCGGGCGAAATTGTTGGCGGTGGCCGCCAAGGCCCGAAACGAGGCCTGGGCGAGCGGGCTCTCCGCCGGCTGGTAGTCGATCCGCTGGTTGGCCACCCGGTAGGGGGTGGCGATCGCGGCCCGTCCCGAGTTGATATTGGTGAAGCTCCAAGCCGACAGCGCGCCGTCGCGCGTGGCCCCGGCTTTCACGTCCATCACGGCGGCCGGGCGGAGCGAGCCGGCGCTGAACTCCTCGCGGCGTGTCCAGCCGACCCTGACCGGGGCGCCTATCTCGCGGGCCAGCAGGGCCGCCTCCGTGGCGACGCCACCCGCGTGCTTGCCGCCGAACCCGCCGCCGGTCGGCGGCACGATGACGCGCACGTCCTGCTCGTCCAGGTCTAGGGCCGCGGCAACCTCGGCGCGCACCGGGAACGGGGTCTGGGTCCCGGTCCAGATCGTCAGACGTCCGCCTTCCCAGCACGCGAGCGCAACCCTCGTCTCGAGGGGCGCGGGGGCGACGAACGCCGTCGTGTAGCTGGCGTCCACGCGCACGGCCGCGACCTTGAGCGCGGCCGCGGCGTCGCCTTGTTCCTGGTGGAACGGCCCATTCCAGCCGTCGCCCCCGGCCAGCGGATGCGAGCGCAGGAACTCTTCGAGGTCGTCGTCTGACGGCGCGTCGGGGATCTCCCAGGTCGCCTTCAACAAGGCCAGTGCCATCCGGGCTTGCGCCCTGTCTTGGGCCACGACTCCGACACCGACGGGGGTTCGCACCACCACGACGTCGCGGCGGCCATCGAGGGCGCTCGTATCGAGGTGAGCGAGCTCGGACCTGAACACAGGTGGTCGCAGCATGGCCCCGTGCCACAGGCCGGGCAGGCTCAGGTCGGAGACGTAGGGCCGCGAGCCGGTGACGGCGTCGACCGTGCCGGTCGGAAGGCGCGGCGACCCGGCGATCTGCCATTGCGAGGCGCGGGTGACAGCGGGCTCGCCCGTGACGATCTCTATCCTTCGTTCCCCGGGGGCCACCGGCAACAAGTCGCGGGCGAACGCGGCGGCCCGGCTGAGCGCGCCGCCGGCGTCCGGCATCGACCGGCTGCCGAAGGTCCCCATGTCGTAGGGGCAAAGATCGGTGTCCCCCATCGCAAGCCGGACGTTCTCGAAGGGAACTCGCAGCTCCTCGGCGACGAGGAGGCGCAACGCGGTGCGGTTGTCCTGGCCCATGTCCACCTTGCCCGTGAAGGCCGTGACGATCCCGTCGCATCCCGCATGCAACCAGGCCCCGCCGCTCGTCGACCACGTGCCCGCGGCCGGCGTCTCGGGCGGGAGCACCACGACCAGGCCGTCCCCGAGCACACCGAACCAGTCGCGTTCGGCGGGCTCGGTCATGTCCCAAGGCCGCGCCGGCCGGTAACCGGGCTGGCAGGGATCAGGCAGCTCCCAGTCTCCGGTGGTCGGCGGGACCGGGAAGTCGTCGCCGGTACCTGGCTGCGCCATCAACTCGACAGCCCGATGCACCGCGCCGCGGACGCGTGCGTAAACGCCACAGCGGCAGAGATTGCCCGCCAGCGCTTCGCTCACGGCGCTGTCGTCGGGATGGGGGTCGCGGGCCAGAAGAGCGACGACGGACAACACCAGCCCAGGCGTGCAGTAGCCGCATTGCGCCGCGCCGAGCTCGACAAAGGCCTCCTGGACCGGGTGGAGCCGGCCCTGGCGCGCGAGCCCTTCGACGGTCGTGACGCTCGCCCCGGCGATCTCGTCAACTTTCTGCTGGCAGGCGCGCACGGGCCGGCCGTCGACGAGCACCGTGCAGGACCCGCAGGCGCCCTCCCCGCAGCCCGGCTTGGCACCGGTCAGGTCCAGCTGGCCCCGGAGCACGGACAGCAACAGCGCTCCTGGCTCCACGAGAAGGTCTGTCCCGTTGACGATCAGGGTCACTGCTGGCGGCGCTCCACCTGCCTGGATGCGACCTTGCGGCTGGCCAGGCGCGCGACTCTCCCCAGTGCTGGACATGGCAACATCCTGCCCGGTCGAAACCGGTGGTGCTAGCACGAGGCTGCTGGAACGGGCTGACCACCTCGGTCTCGACCCCCCGCGCAGGCATAATCGAGACAGGTATCTCTCGTGCCGTCGAGGGGGGGTGGAGGCACGGTGACCGACTCGAGGTTCGTGGTGACCGCCCGCGCAGGGCGAGTCGCCTGGTACCGCTTCCGCGCCACCTGGCACCGACGCTGGAGCGGCTACCTCACCCTGGTGCTCCTCGTGGGGCTGGTGGGCGGCATCGGGATGGGCGCCATAGCCGGTGCCCGCCGCACGCAGTCCGCCTTCCCGGCCTACCTGGCCGCCACGGACGCCTCGGACCTGCGGGTGCAGACCTACGACATCACGAACGCTTTCGGCTTCGGTGGCGGAAGCCTGAGCGAGAGACTCGCCCACCTTCCTCTTGTCACACGCGTCGCGAGCGCCCCGAACCTTCTCATAGTCCCCCTCGCGCCAAACGGGAAGCCGCTCGCCTCTGCCGTCGAGAACGACTTCGTCTCGGCGATAGGCAGCGCGGGGGGCGAGTACTTCACCCAGGACCGCGTGACCGTGGCCGAAGGGCGGATGGCCGACCCGAAAAGGCCGGACGAGATGGTCGCCACCGCCACGGCGGCAAGGATGTCGGGCTGGCACCTGGGCGAGACAGTCCGCTTCGGCGCTTTCAGCGTGGCTCAGATGGCGGGAGGAGCCAACCCGCTGACCGCCAAGCCGGTAGTGCGCTTCTCGGCCAAGCTAGTCGGAATCGTCGTGTTCCCGAACCAGATCGTGAACGACGACGTCGACCGTTTCCCGACCTACGTCCTCATGACCCCGGCCCGCACGGATCGGCTGCCTACGAGCCTGGCGTACCCGTCCTACGGGCTCAGGCTGAAGCACGGCGGCGCCGATGTCGCCGCCGTGGAACGAGAGATCATCCAACTCCTCCCGAGGGGCAGCGTCTACACCTTCCACGTTGCCTCGGTCACAGAAGGACAGGTCGAACGGGCCAGCAAGCCCGAGGCGATCGCGCTCGGGGTGTTCGGGGCCATCGCCGCCCTGGTTGCACTCTTGATCAGCGGCCTGGCCGTCAACCGGGGTTTTTGGGAGGACGGTGAGGACCTCGAGGTCCTGCGGGCCCTCGGCGCCGAACCCCTGACACTGAGATGGGGAGCGATGTTCGGACCGCTCGGAGCCGTTATCGTGGGAGCGCTCCTGGCCGTTGGAGTCGCGGCGGCCCTCTCGCCCCTGGCGCCGATCGGGCCGCCGCGTCAGGTCGACCCGGCACCCGGCCTCGCCTTCGACGGGACCGTGCTCGGCACGGGATTCGCCGTGCTGGGCGGGGGCCTCGGAGTCCTCACGGTTGCGCTCGCTTACCGAAGAGTGTTGCGAAGACGCCCCGGCGAAGGGGTGGAACCTGTCGAACGCCGGTCAAGCGTCGCGAACGTGGCGGCGCGCTCCGGGCTTTCCGTCCCGGCCGTGGCCGGCCTGCGTTTCTCGCTCGAAAGGGGGCACGGCAGAACGGCGGTGCCGGTGCGCGCGGCGTTGATCGGGGGCGTGCTGGCGGTGGTGGTCGTGGTGGCGACGATCACCTTCGGCAGCGGCCTCAACACCCTCGTGTCGCACCCGGCCCTCTACGGTTGGAACTGGAACTACGCCCTCGACTCGCCCAGCGGAAGCAACGTCCCTCCCCTCGCTGAACAGCTTCTCGACCGCGACCCCGACGTGGCCGCCTGGACTGGCTTCGGTTTTGCGAACGTCCAGATCGACGGCCAAACCGTGCCTGCTCTCTTGGCCAAGGCAAGTGCCGAGCTCGGCCCACCGATCCTGTCCGGTCACGCGGTCGAAGCGAAGAACCAGATCGTCCTCGGAGCGGCAACCGTGGCCGCCTTGCACACGAGAATCGGGGACACGGTCCTCGTCAGCTACGGGTCCCCGAAGGACGCCCCGGTCTACGTCCCCCCGACCCGCCTGGTGGTCGTCGGCACGGCCACGATGCCGGCCATCGGGACGAGCGGTGCCCTCCACCCCTCGATGGGAACGGGCGCAGTCATCCCTCAGGACGTCGAGCCGCCGGCGTTCAAGCGGGCTCTCACCCAGCCCGACCCCAACCAGAACGGCCCCGCTGTCGTAGTGGTGCGGCTCCGCCGCGGCGTCCCAGCCGCCGCCGGGCTGGCTTCGCTGCAAGCTGTGGCCGAGGCAGCCGACAGAGTCATGGCCGCCGACCCCGAGGGGGTGGGCGACACCTACAGCGTGCTCGGCGTCCAGCGTCCTGCCGAGATCGTCAACTACCAGTCGACCGGCGACACGCCGGCCGTTCTGGCCGCAGGGCTCGCGGCCGGGGCGGTGGTGGCCCTCGCGATCACCCTTGCCGCCTCTGTCCGCCGTCGCCGGCGAGATCTCGCCCTGCTCAAGACATTCGGCTTCACCCGCCGCCAACTGGCGGTGACGGTCGCCTGGCAGGCATCGGTGGCGGCGATCATGGGGATCGTCATCGGGGTGCCGGTCGGGATTGCCCTGGGCCGATGGCTATGGGACCTCTTCGCCCGCGACATCTACGCCGTCCCCGAGCCCACGGTGCCAGTCTTCGCCGTCGTCGTGGTCGCCCTCGCCGCGCTCGTGCTGGCCAACCTTGTGGCCGCCGTCCCCGGTCGCATGGCCGCGCGAACGCCGACGGCGCTCGTGCTCCGGGCGGAATGAGCCCGGGGGCGGCGGACCCCACCCGCACCAAGCGGCACGTCGGGCCCGGGACAGCCGGGCCGACGCTCCGACCGACTAGATCTTGCGGACCTTCACGGCCGTGCCGTAGGCGCAGATCTCGGTCCAGTTCCCACCCATCTCAGAGGTGTCGAACCGCATGGCCAAGATGGCGTCGGCACCCTTTGCCTCCGCCTCTTCCACCATGCGCTGGGTCACTTCCTGGCGACTGGCGATCAGGTTCTTCGTCATGCCTTTGAGCTCGCCCCCGGCGAGGGACTTGAACCCCGCCCCGAGCTGGGACCCGATGTTGCGGCTGCGCACCGTCAGTCCGAAGACCTCGCCCAAGACTTCCGTGACTTCACTGCCCGGCAAGTCGTTCATCGTCGAGATCAGCATGCAAACCTCCCGTTTTCGGTTGATGGGGCCAACCTAGCCAACCGGGACCACCGCCAGGGGGCTCACCGAGCTGGACCACACCGGGCTCCGATTAGGTGCCCTCGCGGTCCGAGAACCTAGGGTGTCCCCATGCAGACTCGGTGACACAGGACCGCTCGAGAAGTACGGGAGGGTCATGTCAGAAAACCCACAGGCAGCTGTCGCCTCGCAGTCCGTCGTCCCGCGAGCGGGCGGTGGAGGGCGGCGCCGCAGCTCCGCAGCGCTGCTCGCTGTGGGCGCGATAGTTGTGGCGCAGTTCCTCCTCGTCCTCATGTTCGCCTGGTCGTCCTCACGAGCAGGGCCCCGCAGTCTGCCCTTCGCCGTGGCCGGTCCCGCGCAGGCGGCCCGAGGTCTGGCGCACGGCTTGGAGCTCGCCCAGCCGGGTGCGTTCGCAATCACCGTCCTCGGCGACGACGGGGCGGCGCGCGCCGCGGTCATCGACAGGCAGGTCTATGGGGCGGTCTCCCTGGCGGGCGCAGATGCCAGGCTCTACACCGCCTCCGAAGCCAGCCCGAGTGTCGCGCAGCTGCTGACCCAAGCCGTTCCCGCGGCCATGGCACGTGTCCTCCCGCACGTCGCCGTTGTCGTCGTCGACTTGGCGCCGAACCCCGTGGACGACCCCAAGGGGACGGCGATCCCGACTGCCCTCATCCCCTTGACAATGACCTCGATCGCGGCCGGCGCGGTCATCGGGCTGCTCTTGGGTGACCGGCGCAGGCGACTGGCCGCGCTGGGTGCCTATGCGGTCCTGGCCGGCGTGCTGGTGACTCTCGCCCTGCAGGGCATGATCGGGGGCTTGACCGGCTCCTGGTTCTCCAACGAGCTCGTCATCACCCTCGGCGCCGGAGCGATCGCCGCCTTCACGTGCGGACTGACTACCCTCGCTGGGATCGCGGGCATCCTCGTCACCTTGCTGGTGGCCTGGTTCTTCGGCTTCGCCTTCTCGGGCGCGACCACAGCCTGGCAGGTAATGCCCGCCCCGTGGGGCCATATCGCCCAGTACCTGCCTGTCGGGGCCGCCAACACCGGCCTGCGATCAGTCGCCTTCTTCGACGGTGCCCAGGCCGCCCGACCGCTGCTCGTGCTGGGGGCATGGGCGCTTGTCGGCATCGTCCTCACAGCGTTGCGGCGCCGTCCCACGCAAGTCGCGGTTCCGGCGGACAGCAATTAGCCGCCGTCGCGCGCCGCGTGACGACCGCGTCTCCCCGGCTGGACAAGGCCGCCCAAGGACGGGCTCGCGAAGTCGTGACAGAGGACTGCGCCCTCGGGCCCGATCGAGTAGCGTCCCGGCCTTATGGTGAATGAAGAGCCTCCCGGGCACGGCCCGAGGCGCAAGCCCCTCTCCTACGGAGTGTTCCTCCCTGCCTTCGCTGAGTTCGCGGAACCAAAGCGGCTCGTCGCGCTCGCACAGTCGGCAGAACGGGCGGGGTGGGACGGTTTGTACCTGTGGGACCACATGTTGACGATCCCGGGCATGGCCGTGGCCGACCCGTTCGTGATGGCGGCTGCCATCGCCCAAGCGACCGAGCGGATCCGCCTTGGGATGATGGTCACTCCGCTCGCCCGCCGACGCCCCTGGGTGTTCGCCCGACAGGCAGCGACGCTCGATGTTCTGTCGGACGGCCGCCTCGACGTCGGCGTCGGCCTCGGCCACGATGGGTGGAAGGAATTCAGCTCGTTCTCCGGCGAAGTCGTCGACGCGGTGGAAAGGGCGTTGTTCCTCGATGACTCCCTGGAGATCTTGCGGCGCCTCTGGTCCGGTGAGCCCGTCGCGTTTGCAGGGGACCGGATCTGGGTGAACAGCACCGCGTTTCTCCCGCGACCCGTGCAACAACCCCTGCCGGTCTGGGTGGCCTGCCGGTGGCCTCACCGTCGCCCCATCGTCCGCGCGGCGCGCAACCAGGGCTGCTTTCCTATCTTCGATGAAGGAGGTCGCGAGATGCCCGGGCTGCCCGAGCCCGAGCAGGTGGCGGCGGTTCGGGCAAA
>Ga0181536_10006770_pt1 | contig 11412 bp, 6 predicted proteins | sample PEATcosm2014_Bin_41_FD_121105 | JGI IMG/M metagenome (GOLD analysis project Ga0181536, IMG submission 121105) | Peatland microbial communities from MTU Mesocosm Facility, Houghton, MI, USA - PEATcosm2014_Bin17_60_metaG | ecosystem: Environmental > Terrestrial > Soil > Wetlands > Peat | place...
GGGAAGGGACCGAGGACCGGCGATTGCACAGACGCGTACTTTTGTGCTGCTGAAAGTCATTGCGGAGAAAGCCCGCGAAGTCATGGGGGCCAATTTGGCCAGCGTGCATGTTTTCCATGCCGGGGAACCGTTGGCGCTACTGGAACAGATGCCGCTGCTGATGGCCGGTGCTGAAATAGATCGTAAAGACCTACTCGGCATATTCCGCCCGGATGACGCCGCTATGAAGAAGAACGAGCCTGTGATCTACCGCCAGGACGGACGGGCTATCGGCGATGAAATGTACGGCAGGAAGGTGCGATCAATCGCCGCCTTTCCGCTCTCGCTCGGTGGTCAGGCGAAGGGTGTGCTGTCGCTATACTTTGGCGGCCAACCTGTCGATACTGATGGACTCGAAATGGGAAAGGTCTTTGCACGGCAGGCTGAACTCGCCATACGAAATAGCTTGCTGATGAAGAACCAGGCTGCCGCCGCCGGATTGGCCTGGAATCTTTCCCGCTTTCAGAGTGTCATTCAGGCAGTTGCGTCAGGCCGCAACCTTGAACAGGTGCTCAAAGAGGTGGCGCGCAACGTGTTGTATATGCTGGATGCCGATTGTGTAACTCTCTACCAGTACAATGAGCGCAGCCGACGTTTCGAGGGTACACCAGTAACGGAAGGATTCTTTTACCGGAAGGAACTAATACACAACCCCATCAGCCCGGACGGCATTTTGGGGAAAATGATCAGAAAGCAACCCTCTCAATTCATCCCTGATGTCGCTTCGTACCACTCGCTGGCTGGTGCCGGGACCAGTGCCCATCCATCTGAAAGCCGCTTAATCGAGCGCGAGAAGATCAAGTCCTACGCTGCCTTGGTGCTCAAAGCCGGTGGTCCTGGCGATGAAGCTGTCGGTTGCATGTTTGTCAACTATCGTTCTCGCACTGATTTCAGTGAAGAAGACAAGAAGTTCATTTCCGCGCTCGCTTCCTCGGCCGCGATTGCCATTCGCACCGCACGCTTACACGACCAAACCGCACGCTTACACGACCAAGTCGAACGGGACCTGAACGGGAAACTACAAAGTCAGATTAAGTCTTTGCAGGCGCTTATCGAAATTGTCGCTCGCTGCCGTGACGTGGAATCGGATTTGAACACCAATTTGAGGATGCTCTTGGCGGGTGTAACCGCGGGCCAAGGCGTGGGTCTGAGCCGGGCAATGTTATTCTTGGCCAGCGGGGACCGTCTCGTGGGAGAAATGGCGATTGGGGCGATCTCGCGCACAGAAGCCGAAGATATATGGCAGCATCTGGATTGGGACCCGTCAATGGATTTCGCAACAGTGCTGGATGAGGCCGCGGAACTCAGCGCCGACATCAAGAAGGGGGGAAACGATAGCCCCCTTAGCCTCGCTGTGCAGCGCATCTCTGTCCCGCTACAGGATGGCTCCTGCGCGCCCGCCCATTGCGCCCTCAGCGGCCAACCAGTCCTGGTTTACGAAAGCCAAGACGATCCCTTTCGAGAAAAACTTGGACAGGCAATCCTTTCAGAAAAACGTAGACAAACAATCCCCTATCCAAACCCCGACCCCGACATTCCGGAGCCTACCTTTGCCTTTGTCTGTGTTCCGCTTATCGAAAGGGGCGAGAAGAGGGGGCGGACGATTGGCGTACTGATGTGCGACAACAGGTTCTTGCCGACCGAGGGGAAAATTGATCCAGAATGTATCTGGGATATCGAGACCTTCGCCGCTGTGGCGGCCATGAGCATCGAAAACGATAAACTCCGAAGAGATCTGGCGGAGCGGCAGGAATTGGAGAACTGGCGATTTGCGGTAGGGCTAGCCAGGCACCGGCTCAAGGGAAGACCCGATATTATGGACGGGGCGGTAAAAACAATACGGGACCATCTTCGCTTGCAGCCGGAGGCAAACATAGTCAGTGCGATTGAAGATAGCTTAAGGAGATTGGTGGAGGAGATTGACCGAGTGAAGCAGACGCTCAGGGAGTTCGAGAAGTTCTCCGCCCCGGCAACGCCGGATTTGCGTCCATTGGACCTGGTCAAACTGCTCAGAGATGATATCCACTTCCCGTCGCAAAGCGACTGCGAGACAGAGCTGAAACTGCCGGAGCAAGCGCTTTCTGTGGCCGGAGATAAGCGTCTGCTCACCGACGTTTTCACCGAACTCATCAAAAACTCGTGCGATGCAATGGCAGGTGATAATGAAGGCTGTCCGAAGAAGATTACCATCACGGCTGGTTTGGAGCAGAACTCTGATGGCAAATCCGTCGTCGTGGTGGAATTTGCCGACACCGGCCCAGGAATTAAAGCAGAGCCGGGCGCAGGCAAGGACTGGATATTCACTCCGTTTAAGACCACAAAGGAAGCAACTGGCGGCAACGGTTTAGGCTTGGCAATTGTGGCCCAGGACATACGGGCTCACAACGGCACAATCAAATTCAAAGAGACAGGAAGGCCGGGGGCTTGTTTTGAGTTGCGCATTCCTGCATTCGAGAGCGGCTCGTAGCCGGGAGGTTTGAATGGTACACATTCTTGTCGTAGACAACAATCCTACACTTCTAACGGAACTCGAAGATGCAGCCAAAGGCGCAGGACGGGATGTTCTGTCAGCCACGGGTCGGGATGAAGCAATCAGCCTCATTCAGGCGAACGATTTCGATGTCGTGGTTACCGACTTGGAGCTGATTGAGGGAGACCCGAAAACAGGGCTTCAGGTGTTGAATGAGGCAATACTGAAGGATCCGTACACCCAGGTAATTGTGATCACGAGTCATAACGATGCCGCATCCAGCGTGAAGACAATGGCTCTGGGGGCCTACGATTACATCGTAAGGGGTACAGTGGGCGTCAACGTGATGGCGATGGTCCGAATCAAGATCACAAATGCGCTGAAATATCGCAATCTGCTGATTGCTGCGAAAGAAAAGCACGACTGAGGATTAGACATGAATGACGACGGCACACCTCCGCACGACGTAAACAACGACCAGGATGGCGGCTCTCCCATGAATGACGACAACGTGGCGGGCGGCACTTTTTTTCAAAAGGCCCTGGCACAGATCAAGCCAGCCTTTATGAAGCTTCTGGTCGTCTTGGTTTTCGCGCTTCTATTGGCGCCGCAAGCTGTCCGCGGCTTCCAGAGCCCTATACTGGCCCTTGTTATTATAGTCACCCCTTTTTTGTTCTTCGCGATTTTCGTAGTGGCGTTAGAGTTTAGGGATCGGCAAGTCAGTGATCTCTACAGAGAAAATGAGAACCTGAAGAAAGCGATTCGACCGCTCGCAAGAGAGAATCCTAATCTGAAAACACAGATTCAGCAACTCAGAAGAGAAAATGCGAATCTGAAGGCAGAGGTTCAGCAGTTCTCCAATCCCATCAATCCGTCCGACAAGAGTTCAAAGCTCCACGATTTTGAGCATCTGAAGGCACCTATTCGGCAGCTCTAACGAGGAAGTCCTGGGCGAACATCTTAGCAGCTAGCCGGTCTCGCTCCCGCCCTTCCCCGAAACTCCACCCTCACGTGCACCGGGTTTTATCCTTGCCGCGTCTTTGTCTTCGCGGCAAGAGTTGGATCGAACGAATCGCCATCGGTCCGCGTCGGGGCGCTATTTTCCGCAAGAAGCCTTCTCATACTCGGAATTATTGCGAATCGATCCATATCTGTCCGGCAGCTCGTCGCCGGGTGCATGAGGTCTCGATTTTGGAAGCTGGGATTCAGAGCGCCGTTTGTCCGGTTGGCTGAATTTCCGCAGTTGATGGTCCGCGCGCTCTGCGACAATGGTAACTAAACGGGAGGCGGATTCGACTGTGGAGCAGGAAAGTTTTTGGCGCAGGAATCGGTGGTTGAAGTGGGTTGCGGGCGGTTTGCTGTTGGCGATCGCGGGGGTTGCTGTGGCCGTGGAGTTGGCCCTACGCCGCGTCGAGCCTTTCCTTCACGCGCGAATAATAGAGGAACTGCGGGAGCAATTTCATGCCCGCGTCGAGTTGGACAGCTTTCACGTCTCGCTGGTCAATGGGCTTTGGGCCGAGGGAAAAGGACTGCGCATCTGGCCACCCGCACAGGTGGAAGGAGTTACAGTTCCAGTAACCGCGGCGCCGGGTGAGCCGCTGATCCGGCTGGATGAGTTCAAGTTTCATGCGCCGTTGCAATTCGCTCCGGGCAAGCCGCTTCATATCTCGGTGGTCGAGCTGAACGGGCTGGAGGTGAACCTGCCGCCGAAGTCGCGCTTCGGCCACGCTGCCGCTGGGGCCGTTGAAACTGCTGGGACTGACAAACCAAAAAGCGACGCCGCGTTGGTCAGCTTCGAGGTGGACAGTCTCGTGTGCGACGGAGCGAGGCTGCTGCTCGGAACCAGCAAGCCGGGCAAGCTGCCGCTGGATTTCGCCATAGCTCGCCTGAAGCTGACCGGCATTGCTGCAGCCGGTGCGATGGGCTTTGAAGCCGAGTTGACCAACCCACGGCCGGTGGGCACGATTCACTCGACCGGCAGCTTTGGGCCGTGGCTGGTGGCAGACCCCGGCGAGAGCCCCATCGACGGCGACTACCGCTTCGAGCACGCGGACCTGGCCAGCTTCAAAGGGATTGCAGGGATTCTAACTTCCACAGGCCATTATCAAGGAACGCTGCGCGATCTGACGGTGGATGGGCAGACCGATACGCCGGACTTTCGGCTGACCCACTTCGGCAACGCGCTGCCGTTGCATACGCGCTTCCACGCCAGGGTGGACGCAACCAACGGAGATACCTGGCTGGACCCGGTGGACGCAACGCTGAATAACTCGCACTTCACGGCGCAAGGGCAGGTTGTGCGTTTGGCGGCTGGTTCGCAGTCGAGCGGCGGGCACGATATTGCGCTGACGGTAAATGTGGACCGGGCGCGGATCGAAGATTTTCTGCGGCTGGCGAGTCACTCGACCGAACCGCTGCTGACCGGCGCGGTGACCATGAAGACTTCACTGCACATTCCGCCGGGGACTGCGCCGATCCATGAGCGGCTGAGCCTGAACGGAGCCTTCGCGCTCGATCAGGCGCGGTTTACCAACGCCAAGATTCAGGACCGCATTGAGGATCTCAGCGAGCGCGGGCAGGGGCGGCCCAAAGACGTGAAGACCACCGATCCAGCCAGTGTCCATTCGCGGATGCAGGGAAGTTTTCAGTTAGCGGGCGGAGTTATGACTCTCCCAGCGCTCAGTTATACGGTGCCGGGAGCGCGGATCGAGTTAACAGGGACATACGGGCTGGAGGGCGGCGCGCTGGACTTTACCGGAACAGCAAAGCTCGAAGCCACGGTCTCCGAAATGGTGGGCGGATGGGCCGGATTGCTGCTTAAGCCTGCCGACAAGTTTTTCAAGAAGAATGGAGCGGGGACGGAAATTCCCATCCACATCGATGGAACGCGCGAGCAGCCGCAGTTCGGGATCGATTTCGACCGCATGAAGGCCGGCTCGCCGGAGCGGCCGCAGGATGAGCAGTAGGAGGGAAGTGCGGTAACGATAGAGCTGTAACTTGCTCGAAGTAACTCCGCCCGTTCCGGCTTGAACGGAAACCGCCGTATAAGCGTAGCCGGGTGCCCCACCCTCGCCGCGTCTTTTTTGCGGCTAGGGTGGGATACCTCAAATCCCAACTGTCGTCCCGTTTATTTTGAGTTGAACGGCGATCCTGTATAATTCGCTGTTGCTTCAAAATGAAGCACCGGAGGATTCAAATGGACGTAGTGTTGTTAATCCTGCTGGCGATCGCGGCTATCGTCGTTCTCTCCCTGGTTCTGGGCAGCTTCTTCACGGTAAACACGGCTCAAGTGGCCGTGATCACGCGCTTCGGCAAGTTTCTTCGGGTGGCCGAACCCGGATTGAACTGGAAGGTCCCATACTTCGATTCCGTGGCCGGCATGGTGAGTCTGCGGGTGAACCAGATCACGCTGACCATGGAAACCAAGACCAAGGACAACGTCTTCGTCACCATTCCGATTTCGGTGCAGAACCGCGTTCGTCCGGAGAAAGTCTATGACGCCTATTACAAATTGTCCGATCCGGTGGCGCAGATCAAGTCTTACGTCGAGCAAGTGATTCTGGGCCATGTTCCCGGCATGACGCTGGACGAGGTCTTCGCTTCGCAATCCTCCATTGCCGCGGCCGTCAAGCAGGAGCTCGATGCGGACATGGCCACTTTCGGCTATGAGATCGTGAACGTGCTGGTCACCGACATCGTTCCCGATGCCAAGGTAAAGTCGGCCATGAACGACATCAACGCCGCCCAGCGCGAGCAGGTAGCCGCCAACGCCAGGGGCGAGGCCGAGAAGATTCTGGTAGTTAAGAAGGCCGAGGCGGAAGCCGAAAGCAAGGCTCTCCAGGGTCAGGGCATCGCCAATCAACGCAAGGCAATCATCGAAGGATTGCAGGTCTCCATCGAACAATTCCAGAAGGTGGTGGATGGGGCGTCGTCGAAAGATGTTATGCAGTTGGTGATGGTCACGCAGTATTTCGACACCCTGAAATCCATTGGCGAAAACGACAAGACTAACACGCTGTTCCTGGCTCACTCGCCTGCTGCCGTCAAGGAGGTCTCGAATCAGATTCTTGAGTCCATGCTGGTGGCGGAGAGATCGAATTGATGAAGCTCAACCGATTCTGAGAATCTGTCCAGAAGCTATGCGGTTGAAGGAACTGGTCTGTTTATTGACCCAGGCGCGTTAGCTCCGCCTGCACCCGGCAGCCGTGGTCGGACGTGAATTCAAGATGCCCGCCCAGTTGATGAGCCAAACTGGCTGCCAGCTTGAGTCCCATCGAGGTGAGTTTCGTAGCGTCGAAGTTATCGGGAAGGCCGACGCCGTCGTCGCTGACGACGACGCGCGCGGCTCCTGGAATGCGGTGTATCGAGAAGTGTATCTTTCCCGGCCGGCCATTGGGGAATCCATGCTTGATGCAGTTCAACACAAGTTCATGCGCTAGCAGGCCGAATGGGATGGCCTGATCCAGAGTGAGGGAAATCTCCTCGGCATCCAGTTCAAGCGCAATCTGTTCGGGTCGTACCGTATTGGACGCAATCGCTCCGCCGGCAACGTCGTGCAGATACATAGGGAGCGATATTCCCGTCAGGTCTTTTGTCTGGTAGAGGCGTTCATGGACCATGGCCATAACGTGGACCCGCTGAATGGCGGTCTCAATGGCCGCCTGGGCGTTGCCCGCGGGAAGGTATCGCGCCCCCATCTTGAGCAGGCTTTGAACCACCTGCAGGTTGTTTTTTACGCGATGATAGACTTCACGGAGCAATATTTCCTTTTCGCGCAGGTCGCGCGAGATTATGCCGGCAAAGGTTTCTATCTCCTCATTCTTGCCGCGCAACTCTTCCAAAGCGGATTTCAGTTGCTGGGTTCTCTCCGCAACGCGCTTTTCGAACACGGCGGCAAACACTCCCTGTACCCGGTTAGCCTCGCGAAGAATTGATTCAGCGCGCTTGTAAGAGGTCATATCGTGCAGTACCCTGACAAAGCCATTGAACTGGCCGGAGTTATCCCTGACGGCGCTCAATTCAATCTCTGCCCATATCTCTTCGCCGTCCGCGCCCAACCGCCATCCTGAGATGCAAAAAGACTCTGAGGATCGTGACGCTTCCTCTAGCTGCCGCGCCGGTTCTCCGGCTGCAATCTCGGCGCGCGTAAAGAGGATGGAATAGTTCTGTCCCAACGCCTCAGAAGCTGTCATATTGTAGATACGCAGAGAACCCTCGCTCCAAGTAAGAATCCGTCCCTGGGCATCGAGCAGGTTGATGGCGCAGTCGCGCCCGCTCTCCACCAGGTCATAAATCTTCGTCTGAGTATTCGCCAGGGAAACATCGAATCGGCGGCAGACGGCCAGCACGCACTGCGCGCTTCCGGCGTCGAAGGGCCATAGCATCACGTCCACCGGAAACTCGTTGCCGCGGGAGTCGCGCGCCATTAGATTCATGCCCGAACCCATGTTCCGGGCCTTGGGATGCTGTTTGTACTCCCGCACATGACCGGCATGGCGCTCGCGAGCGGCCTCGGGCAAAAGCATTTCGATGGGCTGGCCTTCAAGGTCTTGGCGATGATAACCGAGTTCCATGAGCGCGCGGCCATTGGCCGCAACGATCCTGCCGCCGGCGCCGGTCACGAACACCATGTCCGGATGCCCCTCGAACAGAGCGCGCAGCATTCCGGGACTCTCCTCCGAGAATTGCAGGTCTTCGGGGAGCCACCCGGCATGGCTGGAATCGACAGTGCGTTCGGTCTTCAACTGGCACATCTCGGCCTCGCTAAAAAGTAAGATTCCCGCGCCTCGAAGAAGAACCTGTTGCTTCCGTTTCGGATGCTATTTCCTAGTTGACGATGCGCTGCCGGGCAGTGGCTACCGTGGTGCCCCCGTGCAACAGCTTGGGCATCAACTGGCTGGCAATTCGCGGATCGGGGTCCATGCTGAGGCCGGTAAGCGTGCGGCCTATCAGGCTCTCCGTGGTAACTCCCGACTCCCGCAACAGGGCTTGATTCACCCGCACGATATGGCCGGTGCCATCCAACTGCACCATCGCCGTGGGCAATGAATCGAACGCGTCGGTCTCGTTGAAAGTGTCTTCGATGACCTGAAAGCGGAGCCGCTCCTCGGCCTTGCGCAGCGTAACCACGTATCCGTTGCGCACGCCTGCATCGTTGTCAAGCGAGACGATCGTAAAGTCCACCAGCACGGTCTTGCCGCCGGACTGAACGATAGACAAGCCGAACCCCTCGACAGGAACGGAATATCCGCGCTCTTCGAGGCTGGCAATGGGACAGTTGCTATTGTCTTTGAGGCACAATACCTCGCCCAGGCGCAGGCCGCGAACCTGCTCCCGCGCCTTGCCGGTCAGCCGCTCGGCGGCGGCATTCATAAACTGGACTTCGCCGGCCTGCGAAACCCTCAGCACGCCGTCCAACATGCCTTCGAAAGTGGTAGCGATCTTCTCATGCGCCCTGCGCAACCCCTCATCCACTTTGGCCTTGTGCAGCGCCACCTGCAGCGTAGCTTTCAACTCGCGGCTTTTGAAGGGTTTGGTCAGATACCCATAGGGCATCTCCCGCGCCGCCCGCGCGATCGTGAGCTCGTCGCTATAGGAAGTTAGAAAAACCACAGGAACATGGTACGTGTCGCGCAGCAGCCGCGCCGCCTGAATCCCATCCATGCTTCCGACAATGTGTATATCCATCAAAGCCAGGTCCGGCCGGCACTCTTCAACGGCCAGCAGCGCCTCCTCTACGCTCTCCGCAAGGCCGATTACCTTGCATCCAAATTGCTCGACCTCCTGTTGCAAGTCCAAAGCGACGATAGGTTCATCCTCAACGATCAGCAGTTTTCCATTCATGGAACCTCCTCTAAGTTTTGAACGCGCCGCGAAGATGTTTGGAAACATCCGCCAACGGGAAATGCGGCGAATCTAACCGTCAGATTACGTGGAAACTGTAAAGAAATCGGACATGAGCAGAGAGATTTTCTTTCCAAAGTAACAAGATTTTTCTAATAATGATGCGCCGCCCATTGCTAACTTGCCGCATCGCTTCTTCAATTGACCTGTGATTCGTCAACTCCCGGTTGGCCGGCGATGCGAAACCGACTCATTTCAGCACACGATGACAAACAATGTATGCAATTGTGGGCCGTGCGCACACCGTGGAGTTGTTGAATATCCAGCAGCGATGATCCCGGTCGTGGAACTCGAAGCTGTTACCCGCCACTTTGCTGCCAGCCGTCTCATCCCATCCAAGAATGGAATTGGCTGTGCTATCCAAAACGGCTGGATCAACATGCTTGCGCAAAAAGCGCCCATAGTTGCGGTACTCCCGCTGATTGTATGAAGATCGAGACAACCACATGAAACAAGGCACCGCAGTCATCATCGGAGCGGGTCCCGCGGGACTCACCGCGGCCATCGAACTTGAACGGCGCTCGGAGATCAAGCCTATTCTGCTGGAAGCCAACCATGAAGTCGGCGGCATCTCGCGGACCATTCGCTACAAGGGCAACCGCATGGATATCGGCGGGCACCGCTTCTTCTCGAAGTCGGACCGTGTCATGCGCTGGTGGCTCGATCTGATGCCGGTCGCCGCCTGCGGTGGGGCTGGCGATTCAAAAGAGGGAGAATTGCGCTATCAAGGCCAGCGGCGGGAGGCGCCCCTGACACTACAGCAGGTGGCGCAGACAGAAGAAGACCTGGTCATGCTGGTCCGCGAGCGCAAGAGCCGCATCTATTACCTGCGCCGCTTCTTCGACTATCCCATTCGACTTACTGCCGACACGCTGAAGAAGATGGGCTTGACGCGCGTCTTTCGCGCCAGCATCAGTTATATGAGATCGACGCTGTTGCCGCGGCGCCCGGAGCGATCCCTGGAAGACTTTTTCATCAACCGCTTCGGCAGGCAGCTTTATCTCACCTTCTTCAAGTCCTATACCGAAAAGGTTTGGGGCGTTCCATGCCATAGAATCAGTGCTGAATGGGGAGCGCAGCGCATCAAGGGCCTCTCGCTCAAGGGCGTTGCGACGCATTTCCTCAAGAAGACCTTCAGTTCCAGGAAGTCCAACGATCTGGCTCAAAAGCAGACCGAGACCTCGCTGATCGAGAAGTTTCTCTATCCTAAATTCGGTCCCGGCCAGCTTTGGGAACACGCGGCTGACTTAGTCCGGAAAAGCGGAGGAGAGATTCACTTCGGCATCAATATCGACCGCATCAACGTGGAAGGAAACAAGGTGGTCTCTGTAGAAGGCGCGAATGAATCCGGCGAACGCGCAACCTATGCGGGCGATTATTTTTTCTCGACCATGCCGGTCCGCGATCTGATTCGCGCGGTTTCCGCCGAAGTGCCGAAAGAAGTTGCCGAGGTAAGCGAGGGCTTGATGTACCGCGACTTCATTACCGTCGGCCTGCTGGCCAAAAAACTTGCCGTCGCCGAGGACGACGGCTCCCCGCTCAAGGATAACTGGATTTATATTCAGGAACCGGATGTGATGGTTGGCCGCCTGCAAATCTTCAATAACTGGAGTCCCTGGCTTGTCGATAACCCGGACAAGGTATGGATCGGCCTCGAATACTTCTGCAACGACACCGATGCCTTGTGGAAGCTATCCGATGAGGAGATGGCGGAATTCGCCATTGCCGAAGCAGCTAAAATCGGCATCCTGAGGGCGGAGGACGTGGAAGACTCCCACGTAGTTCGCGTTCCAAAGACTTACCCGGCGTATTTTGGAAGTTATGATCGCTTCGATACCATCCGCAACTACACCGACCGCTTTGTAAACCTTTTTCTGGTGGGCCGCAACGGCATGCACAAATACAACAATCAGGACCACTCCATGCTCACCGCCATGACGGCCGTCGAGAACATAGTCGATGGCGTCACGGCTAAAGATAACATCTGGGCCATCAACACC
>Ga0181536_10006772_pt1 | contig 11409 bp, 8 predicted proteins | sample PEATcosm2014_Bin_41_FD_121105 | JGI IMG/M metagenome (GOLD analysis project Ga0181536, IMG submission 121105) | Peatland microbial communities from MTU Mesocosm Facility, Houghton, MI, USA - PEATcosm2014_Bin17_60_metaG | ecosystem: Environmental > Terrestrial > Soil > Wetlands > Peat | place...
CGGGACCACCTTCGTGGCCCAGCTCGGGGTCGGATCCGCGGCCGGCAATGACTCGTTGAGCGCCACCTCGGGCGTACTCACCATAGGCCACGCCTCGCTCGAGGTCGCGGCTCCGGGTGCGTGCGACGGCTCCGGCATCGCCACGCAATCGGGGGACAGCTACACGGTCCTCACCGCACCCAGCGGTCTGGTGGGCACCTTTGCGGGTCTCCCCAATGGTGCAGTTCTCATCGGAGAGGACGGCAATCCCTACCGTGTCACCTACACGACGACCTCGGTGGTCCTGACACGCAACTAGCCCCCACGGACGGAAGAGAACAGCCAGCACCACGGCCGCGATAGCAAGGGAAGCCGCCGGCCTGCAGGTGGAGCGCCGCCTCCTTGACGCACCGGCTGAAGCGGATGGTCCGAGGCTTCGGTGGCCGCCCGAGGCTGGAGCGCTGATGTGCCGGCCGCCTCAAGCGTCATTCCCCAACACTGGGCCACGCGAGGGTGCTCTAACCCTTACCGAGCGGAAGCTCGACCGAGGGCCAGATCCTCGCCGCTCAGTGGCTTCGGTTCGCGATTTGTGCGCAGCTAGGCGCCGGGGCACCGAGACAAACAGGCGGGAGCACGTCGCTTGGGCTGACCCCAAGAGCCGTCGCCAGGTCGGCCCACAAGCCCGGCGAGTGAGCCGCCCACAGGGTGGGCTCATTGGTGACGAGAACCACTTGGCAACCCTGCGCCCCGATCGTCGCCGCCCAGGACGAGCCGTCTGCCGGCATGAAGGTGAGCTTGTACGACGTGCCGAAGTCGATGGGACAGCGCTCGTCGCTCGGAAACTGGGGTAGGCGCTCGACGTCGGCCGCAAGACGTTCCGCTAGCTGGACACCGGTGATCGTACGGTCGAGGGGTGGGAGGATGAGGTTCCCCGGTGTCCGAACGACCGTGACCTGGGCCGGCGCGTCGCGGACCACTCCTGAGTAGGCTCCACCATGGAAGGCCAGCACCACACCCGCCACAAGCGTACTAGCCACGGCCAGGGAGATGGCGAGCACCGCCAAGGGGGCGCGGAAAGTTCGCACATCGTTGTAACGCTCCGGGAGCACCGCCAGTTCCCCAGGGACCGTTGAAGCGAGGATTGCCGCCGAGAGGAGAAACAGGGCAGACCGCGGCTGCTGCCGACCTTGAGCACTGACGCTGGCCCCGCGCGCAAGGGACATTCCTCAACACTGGACCAGCGGAGTCTTGTCTCACTGCCACTGGAGCAGATTGCACGCACCAGCCAATCGCTTCACGCTTAGGCTCACGCCGAGGGTGTCGATCAGGTCAAAGAACGAGTGTCGGGAACTCAGTGCCCTCGGCCACGGGTCGGATACTCGCATCCGTGGGCCCCCGCGCCCTACGCTGGGTCGCCCTCTGGCAATCCGGGCGTCCAGGTTCGGCCGTGATCGCGGGGAACTTCAGGCCGACAAGATCGGCGAGTAGCAGGACCATGCCGCACGCGATGGTCAGCGCGACGCAGATGCCGGGGGCACCGACCAGCAGGGCGGCGGCGGCGCCGGCGAAGAGAACGGGAACGCCCAGCCGCAGGTTCTCCACGCTGCCCGGCCGGGCCAGCCACCAGATGGTGGCGAAGGCGCAGGGATCGACCAGGTAGTAGGGCCAGACCGACTTGGCGAGCAGCGGCAGGCAGGCGGTGGACAGGGCCATGAGGCCATAGACCCGGGGTGAGCCCGGGACAGTCGCTCGGCCACGTCGCACCACCACCCACGTCAGGACCACCGCCGAGGCGCCAAAGACGAGAGCGTCGTAATGCTGGATGAAAACAGCGAGCGGGCCCCGCGGGAAGAGCGTCAAGAGCGACCCGCCGAGAGTTGGCGCCTGACCGCGATAGGTGACCAGCGAGGCGATCACATCGCGACCGTCGGCAAGCAGGAAGAGGAGCAGGCCGGCGGCTGCCGCCATCGCCGCGGTGCCCAGGAGAACGATCGCGGCGCGAAAGCGCCGGTCGGAGAAGAGGATGAGGACGAGCGGGAGGGCGGCCAGCAGGACGGCGGTCTGGGTGAGCAGCGCGAGCCCCAGCAGGCACCCGGCCAGGGCGGTTCTGCCGCGGTCGAGCTGGCGCACCGCGAGCAGGATCAGCCAGAGCTCGAGGGGAAGCTCGGTGTGGCCGTAGTTCACCATGCCGAACCAGAGCGGCGGGCCTAGCAGAAACGCCGACCAGATGGCGATGGAGTGGGGAAGCGGATGACCGCGCACGCTCTCCACAGCCCTGACCGCCTCGAGAGCGAAGGCCAGGGAGAAGAAGCCGAAGACGCCCATGACGATCGCGTCGCGGAGCGGGGGGTCGGCCTGCCAGCCCACGGCATTGACCACGGCAGCCACGGCGGTGAGGGGCAGCAGGCTGAGCGGCCCGTTGTCACTCCGCCAGATGCCGGCGTGGAGCGTGTAGACGAAGAGCGCGCGGCCGTGGAGAGCGAGCTCAGCCATGGGCCAGCGAAAGAGGTCGAGATCGCTCCGGCTCCAGCAGGCGAAGGTGGCGAGCCCCAGCCCGGACAGGAAGAGGGTGGCGAGGAAGTATGGCTCCGCCCGGCGGCCGACGCGCAATGCCGTTGCAGCGAGTGCCCCGATGGCCGCTCTCCTCACCGCGGCTCCGATCTCCACGAGTGAAGTCAACCAAGACGGCGGCCGAGTGTGACTTCCAGAGGCGTGCATGGGCCGCCAAGGTGGCTCTTCCCTGGATAGACCAAACACTGCGTTCACTCCAGTGACCCCCGGCAGGGACGGCCTCACTCGGCCCGCGGGAGTCCTGTCACCGTCCCCTTGAGCGAGGTGTCGGAGCGAGGACCGACGACGATGCGCTCCCGCCCCGTGGTGGCGGCGCGCACCCGGTGGGGTCCTTCGAAGTGGCCAGGGCGCCGCGAGGCCGCGAACGCGGACAGTGGACAGCGGAGGACAGATCCCAGCTCACACGGGCGGTTTGACGGGGCGGACGGGCCACCCTTAGAGTCAGCTAATGCACCCCGTCCCCGGAGTTGGAGCATGAGCGCCCTCCCCGCGTCCGCGGCCACCGCCCTCGACGCACCGGCGACCCCCGACGCCGCTCCGGCCTGGCACGGCGCGCCCGATCCCCGGCGATGGGTCGCGCTCGCCAGCGTCCTGACCGCACTCTTCATGGCACTGCTCGACGTCTCCATCGTGAGCGTGGCCATTCCCGCAATCCGGACCAATCTTGCGGCCAACGACGCCGACATCCAGTTCGTCATCGCAGGCTACGGGCTCGCCTATGCGGTGACCCTCATCACCGGCGGACGTCTGGGTGACATCTTCGGCCGCAAGCGCCTGCTCATGTTCGGCATGGGTGGATTCGTGCTGGCATCGGCACTGTGCGGGCTGGCCCAGAGCGCCCTGATGCTCGATCTCTCCCGCGTCCTCCAAGGCGTGATGGCTGCGCTGATGTACCCCCAGGTGCTCAGCATCGTGCAGGTCACATTCCCTCCGCACGAGCGGGCGCGCGTCTTCGGCTTCCTGGGCGCGGTGATCGGGATCGCCACCATTGCCGGTCCGCTGGTCGGCGGCCTGATCATCCGCGACGACCTCACCGGGGGGTCGTGGCGCTGGATCTTCCTGGTCAACCTGCCCATCGGCATCGTGGCGCTGGTGGCGGCCGCCCGGGTCGTGAACGAGTCTCGGGCCCCCAACGCCACCCGGCTCGACCTCGCCGGCGCCGGCATCGCCACCGCGGGGCTGGTGCTCCTCGTCTACCCGCTGGTGGAGGGGCAGGTGGCAGGCTGGCCCCTCTGGACGTTCGTCTGCATGGCCATCAGCCCCTTCGTTCTCCTCCTCTTCGTCCTCTACGAACGATCCCTCCCGACCAGCGCTTTCCCGCTGGTCCAGCTCTCGCTCTTCGGGATCTCCTCGTTCCGCATCGGTCTGCTCATCTCCCTGACCCTGCTCGCCGGCATCCCGGCGTTCTTCTTCACCTTTAGCCTCCTGGTTCAGGTGGGGCTCGGCTTCAGCGCCCTCAACGCCGGGCTGACCACGGTCCCCTGGAGCCTCGGCACGGCATTCGCCTCGATCATGTCGACCCGGCTGGCGCCGCGGTTCGGCAAGTGGACCATCACCGTGGGCGCCTCCACGATGGTGGTGGGCATCGTCGCCATCATGCTCACCCTGCACTCGGCCGGTACCGGGCTGACCGGCTGGGACCTCATCCCCAGCTTCCTGGTCGCCGGTCTGGGCATGGGCACGGTGGTGGCACCGCTGCTCAACGTCGTCCTGGCCGGCGTGCCTCCGCGCCACGCCGGCTCGGCCTCCGGAGTGCTCACCACCTTCCAGCAGCTCGGGGGGGCCATGGGCGTCGCCGTGGTGGGCGTCGTGTTCTTCGGGCTCCTCAGCGGAGGCGCCGCCCCCGCGGCCTCCGCGGCGACCCCAGCGCTGCGGGTGCAGCTCGCCCAGGCACACGTATCTCCGGGGGCGGTGAACGGGGCGGTCGGCACCTTCACCCGCTGCTTCGAATCGCAGGCATCCTCCAGCAACCCGCAGCAGACCACCCCGGGGTGTCCGTCGAGCGCCGGCACCGCGTCCAACCCCACCGCCGCCGCCTTCTCCGGTGCGGCGTCGTCGGCGCTCGCCAAAGACTTCGTCAGCGCTCTGGAGGTGCTCCTCTTCTTCAACATCGGCTTCTGGGGGCTGACCGCCCTGCTGTCACTGGCGCTGCCGCGGACGCGTCCCCAAGGAGCCCGGGGAGGAAGCACCGCGCCCTGATCCCGGTCGCCTACGTGGGCGCCTTGGCCTACGTCAAACCAGGGGTCAGCGGCGGGTGGGAGTGGGTCAGATCCTCCGCCTCCTTCGCCGACCTGGTGGTCGGCCCCGAATCCCCCCGCCATGCGACTGGCTGAGCCCCATCGGGTGACCCCTGCCGAGGCCGGGGGCCAGGGCCATGAAGCCCGCAGCTCCTCGGTGCTCAGCTCAGTCGACGCTTCACCCGGTGGAGTCGAGCTTCGTCTCCGCTTCCCGCAGGCGCCGGGTCAGGGTGGTCAGCAACCGCCAGGCCACCTCGGGATGCTCGCCGACGAAGGGCTTGAATTCCCACTTCGACATACCCAGGAGACGCAGGTCGCTCTTGGCAGTCACGGTCGCGCTGCGGCCCGCCTCATCGATGAGCGCCATCTCGCCGTAGTAGTCACCCGGGCGGAGGGTGCGTCTGCCCCCGCCAGGAAGCTCGACCTCAGCCTCTCCTTCGAGAATGACGAGGAAAGCGGCGCCCGTCGCCCCCGCCATCACCACCTGCCTGCCGGCTGGCTGGCGGATCTCGGTCAGGCTGCGTCCGATCGCCGCCAGCTCCTTGTCCGGCAGGCCGGCGAACAGGCTGACGGCGCTCAACTCGATCACGGCTGAGCAGTATACCGGGGCACCTCCTGCCGATCCCCCGGGTGACCAAGCCGGCAGAGGCGGCGGCGTGGCAGCATCCGTCCATGCACGAGCCAGGCGCGTCCGAGAGGCAGTCAGCCGAGAGGATCGCCGCGGCGCGGGCACTGCTCGCCGAGGCACCGGTCTTCGACGGCCACAACGACCTGCCCTGGGAGATCCGGCGGCTGGCCGGAGGTGACCTCCGGGCCCTGGACCCGGGCACCTCGCTGGCCGGGCGGACCCACACCGACCTGGAGCGGCTGAAGGCGGGCGGTGTGGGCGCTCAGTTCTGGTCGGTGTACGCGCCGTCGACGCTGCCCGAAGCTGAGGCCCTCGCGGTGACCCTCGAGCAGGTGGACCTGGTCCACCGGATGATCGCTCTCCATCCCGACCGCCTGGTGCTGGCCACGAACGCCGAGGACTGCCGCCGAGCGGTGGCCGGCGGCCGCATCGCCTCGCTGCTGGGCGCCGAGGGCGGCCACTGCATCGCGTCGTCCCTGGCGGTCCTGCGCGACCTCCACCGGCTGGGTGTCCGCTACCTCACCCTGACCCATCAGCACAGCACCGGCTGGGCGGACTCCGCAACCGACGAGCCCAGAGCCGGGGGGCTGAGCGAGTTCGGCCGGCAGGTCGTCGCCGAGATGAATCGCATCGGCATGATCGTCGACCTCGCGCACGTCTCCGCGACCACGATGCACGCGACGCTGAACGCGAGCTCACGACCGGTGCTCTTCTCCCACTCGTCGAGCCGGGCGCTGGTCGACCATCCCCGGAACGTCCCCGACGACGTGCTGCGCCGCCTCCAGGACAATGGCGGGGTCTGCCAGGTGACGTTCGTCCCCTCCTTCGTCTCCGAGTCCTGCCGGGTCTGGACCGAGATGGCCCAGCGGACGATGGTCAACCGCGGTCTGGACCCCGAGGACCTCGGCGAGCGGGCCCGCTTCCTCCCCGCCTTCGAGGTGGAGCATCCACAGCCGGCGGCGACCCTCTCCGAGGTCGCCGACCACGTCGAGCACGTGCGCCAGGTCGCCGGCGTGGACCACGTTGGGCTGGGTGGGGACTTCGACGGCACCGACGCTCTGCCTCGGGGCCTGGAGGACGTGACGGGATACCCTCGGCTCCTTGCCGAGCTCGCCGGCCGCGGCTGGACCGATGCAGAGCTGGCCAAGCTCACATGGGGGAATGTGCTGAGGGTGGTGGAGAGGGTCTGCGGCTAGGGCGGCGACTGGTCCGGGGCGGCCGCGAGACTCGCCGGGCCGGCACACTGACGACTTCGTTCGAGGGTGCTGTCTCCTCTCAGTTGAGCTGCAAGCGTTCTGCAACCCGGCGCCGGGAAGATCCGGGACGATGCCGCGGTTGGCTGGCATCCAGCTCTGGACGGGAGGCATGACATGGAACAGTCAGCGACCCAGAAGACGCAGACCGCTGAGCACAAGAGGCTGGCAACCCCGGACGAGACCCGGGAGTTCCCACGGGGCCGCCTGGAGATCGTGGAGATCGGAGGCGGCAGCGTCGGCCGGCTGACGCTCCAAGCGGGGTGGCGCTGGTCGGAGCACGTGAAGCCGATTGCCGGCACCGCGCTCTGCGAGGCTCCGCACTTCCAGTACCACGTGGCGGGAACCCTTCACATTGTCATGGCCGACGGCAGCGAGTTCGAGGCCAAGCCCGGTGACATCACCTCGCTGCCTGCGGGGCACGACGCGTGGGTCGTCGGCGACGAGCCCGTGGTCGTCATCGACTGGCAGGGCGCCAGCAACTACGCAGCCACCTGAGCGAGACGCCGCCGCTCGCGCCGCCGTGACCACTCCGCCCTATGCTTGGGCAGGTGGGATCGGGGAGTCGGGCGGCGGCAGTCCACGCCGGGTGGCCGGCCCGGGCGGGTACGGGAAGCGGGGAGGCTCCGTCCTCGCTTCGTGTCCACGTTCTCGGCGGGCTCGCCGTCGAGGGCATCCCCGAGCTGGCCCTGGGCAGCCGCAAGGCTCGGATCGCGCTCCGCATGCTGGCGGTCGCGAGCGGCTCCCCCGTCCCGGTGGACCGGCTGGTCGACGAGCTGTGGTCGGACCACCCGCCGCGCGACCCCGCAGCCCAGGTGGCGGTGCTCATGAGCCGGCTGCGCGGGGTTCTCGGATCGGACCGGATCCAGTACGGCGATGGCGGCTACAGCCTCCACTGCGACTGGCTGGACATCAGGTCGCTCGAGGAGCTCGCTGACGGGGCCCGTCAGAGACTGAGGGCGGGAAGTGCGTCGACCGCCCTCAACGCAGCGGTTGCGGCGCGATCGCTCCTGCCCCCGCACCCGCTGGATGCGCCCGCCCAGTCCGTCGATGAGCGAGCAGCGATGGAGCGTGTCCAGGCGCGGGTCCAGAGGCTGGTAGCCGAAGCCGCTCTGGCAGCCGGTGACCTGGCCACGGGAGTGGAGGCGGCTCACGCGCTGCTCGGCATCGAGCCCTACGACGAAGAGGCCCTCCGTCTGGCCATGGCCGGGCTCTCAGCGTCAGGACGGGCGTCCTCGGCGCTGGCGCTCCACGAGCGAGTGCGCCTGCGGCTTGCCGAGGAGCTGGGTGCCTCGCCCTCCCCGGAGACGGATGCCGCCCACCGCGCTGTCCTCAAGGGCCTTCCGGTTCCCGGCATCGCCATCGGCCGGCCGCCGGAGAAGCCCGACGACCGTGCCCTGGTGGGCCGGGACGACGAGCTGCTCGCGCTCGACGGCCTCTTCGCCGAGGCGGCGAGCAGCGGACCGGTGGTGGCAGTCATCACCGGGGATCCCGGGGTCGGCAAGACAGCGCTCGTCACCGCCTGGCTGGCGCGGCTCGACCGGGCGACACCCGTGCTGAGCACGAGATGCGAGCAGGTCACGCGCGCGCTTCCGCTGCAGCCGGTGCTGGGGCTGGTCCGATCGGCGCTGGGACGTGGCGGACCCCAGGCCAGCTCGGGGCTCCTGGGCGGCGATCGGCAGCTCCTGACCCCGCTCCTCGATCCCCCAACTGCCAGTCCGCTGACCGAGCCCGACTGGTCCCTGGATGTGGTGTCCTCGCCGGCGGGCGTGGCGATGCTCTGCGCCGCTCTCCGCAGGGTGGTCGGGCGCGTCTTCGCCCGCCCCGGGGTGGTCTTCGTCGATGACATCCATCGTGCCGACAGCCTGACCCGCGCCTGGCTCACCGACCTGGTGACGGCCGGGCCGCTGCCCCTGCTCGTCCTGGTCGCCCAGCGTGCCGGTGAGAGCGCCGCGATCAGCCCGTGCAGGGCCGCGATCCGGCTCGGTCCGCTCTCCCTCGCCGACGCGGCCCTCATCGCCGGCGCCGGCCGCGCTGAGGATCTGCACCGTCGCAGTGGTGGCAACCCGCTGTTCCTCACTCTCCTGGCCGGCAGCGAGGCTGGCGATCTCCGGCCCGAGACGGTGCAGAGCGCCGTGCTGGCGCGCTGCGCCGAGGCCCCAGAGGCGACCAGCATCCTCCACAGCGCCGCGGTGCTGGGGATGGAGGTGGACGTCGACCTGCTCGCCGCCGTCCTCCGGGCGGACCCCATCCAGCTCCTCGACCATCTCGACCAGGGTGTTCGCCTCGGCCTACTCGAGGAGCGCGGTGGCAGCTACGCGTTCCTGCACGCCATCGTTCGGGAAGCCCTGGATGCCGCGACCACGTCGACGCGGCGGGCGCTGTTGCACCGCGGGGCCGTCCGCGCCCTGGCCGCCCGCCAGGGGGCCGACCCGATGGCGATCGCCCATCACGCCCGGCTGAGCGGTGCCAAGGCGCTGGAGTCGACGGCTCTGACCGTCGCCAGCAGGATCACCGCCGACCGGTTCGATTACGCCACGGCGCTCGCCTTGAGCGATGAGGCCATCGCCGCGGACGATACTCCGGCAGCCCGCACGCAGCGGGCCATCGTCTACCTCCGGCAGGCACGATACGAGGACGCACGTGCTGACGCCGAGGAGGCGGTCCATCTCCGGGTGGATCCCCAGTCGTGGGAGGTCGCGGGCGCAATCGCTTACTACTGCCGCGACTTTTCGAGCGCCCGAGCCTTCGGTGAGGCCGTGTGCGAGAGCGCTAAGGATCCCCGCCAGCGAGCCCAGGGGCTGGTCATCAAGGGCCGCGCCCTGCATGCCGCCGGCGCGGTGACGGCGGCGGAGGAGAGCCTGGAGGCGGCGATGGAGGTGTGCCGGCATCACGGCCTTCGCCGGCCGGCTCCCATCTACGGCTTTCTGAAGGTGCACGTGGGCGACCCTCTCGCTGCCATACGCGCCATCGAGTCGAGCCCGGACGCCTCCGCCGAGGCCCTCTCGACCATCTACACCCCGGTCCACGCCCACCTCGCCCTGGGCTACGCTCTGGCAACCAACGGCCGGGCCGGGGAAGCGCTGCGCGTTCTGGGCCGGGCGGCCGACGAGGGGGGCCGGCGCGGGCTGATCCGCTACACGTCGCTGGCCGCCAACCTCCGCGCCTGGGTGCATCGCAACTGCGAGGAGCTCGGGCAGGCAGATGAGGGCAGCCGAGTGGCTCAGGCGGGAGCGAAGATCTCCGGGTACCGGGAGTGCGAGGTGTACGCGGTCCTCGACCTCGGCGAGGCAGCGGTCCGTGAGGGCGACATCGGGGCGGCGCGGCGGTGGCTCGACGAGGCCCGTGCCCTCATGCTGATCCCGTATGCCTACGACTGGCGCCACCGGCTCCGCCTTCATCTGATCGATGGGCGGCTGGCGCTGCTCGAGGGCCGGGCTGAGCCGGCGCTTCGGAGCGCCGACGAGCTGATCCGCGGATCCGAGGCGTACCGGGCACCGCGCTACCGGTGGCTGGGGGATGCGCTGCAGCTTCAGGCGCAGGCGGCGATGGACGGGCAAGGCTGCGACGAGTCGCGGCTGCGCCGGCTGAGTGACGGGTTGGCCCTGGTCGCCGGGATGGAGGCGTGGTGGGTGCTGGCGGAGCTCGCCGCAGGGCTGGCCTCGCCGCTCTCCCGGTCACTGGCGCAGGAGCAGCGCATGCGGCTCGCCGCTAGCCTCGAGGGCGAGATGAGGGAGCGGTTCGTCCGTCAGTCGGGCGCGCGGCTGGAGAGAATGAGCACCCTGGGCATGAGCGGCTGACCTCGGCGGCGTACCTCCTCGATGGCGCTGGCCACGAAGGAGGCGCGGCGCCTGCCCCGCAGGGCGTCGACGAACGGCGCCAGATGGGCCATGCCGAGGCGACACTCCACGACGTCCCGCGGGGTCTCCAGGCCAGGATCGGCGATCAGGTCCTGGATGGCGATCTGGGTCAGCCCCGCCCTCTCCGCGCAGCCTCGGAGGAGATCTGGGGTATTGGACCGCGGCTCGGTCACCGTCTTGAAGGTGACGTACCACTCCGGTCGTCGGAATCCGAATCGCGCCGCCACCTCCTCGACCGCCTCCTTGGAGGCGTTGGGCGGGGAGGCACCGAACACCGCGGCGACCACCAGACCGCCGGGCGCCACCACTCGGCGCATCTCGGCGAGGGCGAGCTCGGGAGCCTCGACGTGCGAGATCGAGAAGCCTGCCAGTGCTGCATCGAAGGCGCTGTCGAGAAAGGGCAGAGCGAGCATGTCCCCGACCACCGCCAGGGTGGCCGCACCACAGGCATGGGCCAGCATGTCCGCGGAGACGTCGAGCGCCACCGGCGTGGCACCGAGGGCGCGGAGCGGTCGGCACAGCGCGCCGGTGCCGGCGCCGACATCCAGCACCAGACGCCCGGCAAGCTCTCCGGTGAGCGGTTCGACGATCAGCCTGGCCAGCTCGTCGTAGAGGCGGGACGGTCCGCGGTCCCAGGCCGAGGCGGAAGCCCGATAGGCGTCTCGGAGGCTGACCACCCCCGAGGCACGATCGCCGTCCTCCACGCGGTTCACCTCAGCCAGCCGCTCTCAGCGGCCCGCTCGGCCCACCACTCGAACTCGCTCCTATCAGCTGTCTTCGACCAGCCGAGCTGGAGGAACGCCCCCACCAGAGCAGCTGCGAGCTGCTCGTCCCACCAATCGGAGGTGGAGATGCCGCTGCCCTCGAGGGCGGCTCGGTAG
>Ga0181536_10006774_pt1 | contig 11407 bp, 2 predicted proteins | sample PEATcosm2014_Bin_41_FD_121105 | JGI IMG/M metagenome (GOLD analysis project Ga0181536, IMG submission 121105) | Peatland microbial communities from MTU Mesocosm Facility, Houghton, MI, USA - PEATcosm2014_Bin17_60_metaG | ecosystem: Environmental > Terrestrial > Soil > Wetlands > Peat | place...
CCGCAGCAAGTTCAGTTTTGCGGCGGCTGGAATATTCTTGTTGTGTTTTTTCATCCCTGCCGTGTGGCAGGGCTAAACAAAATATTCCAGCTTTTTCTCAAATCCTGTGGGATGGCTGTGTATCCTTTTTCCAGTTTTTTGGAGTTGTCCGCTCAATAATATCACGCATTTCATCCTTGGGTGATTTCTGCCCGTTTGTCAGCAAATTCGGCATGGCTGATTGCAGTGCCTTCCGGAAACCCTCGCGCCCGGGTTGAAAGTAATGTTTCAGCACGATGTCAGTTGTCTTGTGCCCTGTGACCTTTTGCACCAGTTCCAGCGGCACGCCCGCCGTCAGCGCCAAGGTCACCCAGGTAACGCGGAAACTGTGGAAGTCCCTCACGGATGCCCGACGCAGACCACCGTTGCGCTGCGCGTGTATTTCACCCCCGACCACCACAACGTCGCCGTTGGTCAACGCGACTTCCGACGTCGGCCCATCGACTTTCGATTCCTGCCCGACGTTTTCTTCCACATCCTTGAAACCGGCCGCGGCGAACACTTTGCGCACCCGCCAAGTTATCCCGTCCGGATTCTCCAAATACATCGCTGCCTGGTCCGGGAACACATACCCGTCAGGCTTTTTCCCCCTTGGCTTTGAATTCTTCCCCGACCGTGCCGCCAATTCATCAAACAACATCGGGAAAACAGGAATGCTTACTGTCTGCCCAGTTTTAGCTGTCTTCACCGTGATAAACCGCCGCTCCAAATCCACCTCCGGCCATTTCAACAGACAGCAATCACCCCGGCGCATGGCCGTGCAAATACCCGTCACCATCACAGGCCGAATGAAATTGTCAGACTGCGCCGCATCGAGGATCGCCTTGAGTTCTTCCGGTGTGAATGGTTTGCGGAAGACTGTTTCCGTCTCGCGCGTCGGGATGCCCGAAAACGGGTTAATACTCCCCGCCGGCAGGAGATGTTGGAATGTCGCCCGGAGCAGGACCAGTGTGTCATTCCATGTTTTGGAGGTGATCCCACGCTTGTCCTCCGCCGCCAAGAATGCCCGCGCCAATGCCCGCGTAACGTGCGCGATTTCCTCAGCCTCCGAATTCTGCCCGTTGATGAACGAAGCAAATTGCTTCAGCTTCGACTGACACTGGCTTGCATAACGCTCATCTGGCGGACGCTTACGCGCGATCTTGGCCCATTCGTCAGGGAGTTCCGCCAGCTTGACAGTGCGGATTGTCTCGCCGGTTTTTATCTGATAAAGCTTCTCGACCAACCGGGCAGCGTCGCGCGACGACCTTGCCTCTTCCACGATACTTTCCAGTTTGGCCTGGGCGGCGGCGCGGGATCGTTCAAACGCGGCGTCGCCCTCGTCCCTGAGCGAGAGGGAGGTAGGCGGATTGCCGTGAACTTTCACGCCTAAGTTTTGGCACAGGCGCCTGCCATTGATCTTGAAGCGCCCATACCAAAACGGGCGAACCGTCCCCGCCTCAATTCGCAGTTCTAGCGGCATAAACTTTTCCTTTCAATATAGTCCAACCGAGTTTTTGTTACGCTAGGAAACATACTGCAACGAGGCGAACCAATGCAAACAGAAAAACCAACAAAGGGGCCAACGGAGCCACCAACACAATACCTTATTACCCATTTATACTGGTGTTTTACATGTTTATTCGTCAGGCTCATAACCTGAAGGTAGTAGGTTCAAATCCTACCCCCGCAACCAATTTCCGGGCCTGGAACACTCGTTTCAGGCCCGTTTCGCCCACAAAGTCCCCGCCGAAAAATCAAGATCTGGGAATCCGAACATTAGGAAGATTAATACTTTCTTTCTCCCCGCACTTTTTGATAGCCAAGCATCGGAATTTGCGCCATACTGCCAATCATCAGCCTTGGTCGTTGGAGAGCTTTGGTCTCTGGCGGATGGCGCGATTTTGAGTGAAAATGCGCATTCGCCGCTGGACTTGCATCTTCCGGCGGGCGGGGTGCAACATTAAAATTGATTATGAAAAACCGCAACCTCCTTCAACTGAACCCCTTGCACAAAATCTCGGCGTGGATGCCAATCTTCGCCCTGGCGTTCTTCTCCGGCCTTGGCGCCATTACTGCCAATGCCCAAAACGGCACTTGGACCGGCACCGCCGGTGACGGGCTTTGGAGCGACAGTGGAAACTGGCTCAACGGGCAGGTGGCCACCGGCAGCGCCTACACCGCCTATTTCAACGCGGTGGACATTACTACCGACCCGACCGTGGTGCATTTGAATTCGAGTGAAACCATAGGCACCCTGGTGTTTGGCGACCTGAACACCAGCACCGCCGCAGGCTGGTTGCTCGACAACAACGGCAACGCCGCCAACACTCTCACACTGGCGGGGCCGTCCAACATCGTCGTCAACGCCTTGGGTGCCGGCAAACAAGTGACCATTGGCGCCATCCTCGCGGGCAGTGGGGGGTTGAAGAAAACCGGGATTGGAACTCTGGATTTGACCAACGTGAACACTCTGACCGGCAACGTGTCGGTAAACCAGGGCACGCTTACGCTCGATTACTCGGGTGGGGCCTCCACCGTGCTGGGTTCGCAGGTCTTGTCGCTGGGCGGCGGTGCGCTGACCGTGCTAGGCCTTGCCAACAACGCGGTCACGCAGACCTTCGCCTCGACCACGTTGAACGCCGGGCAGAATATCATCACGGCCGTCAATGGCGCGGGTACAGGCACGACGACTGTCAACCTCGCGTCTTTTGGAAACCCACCCGTTGGCGGCATTGTGGAGTTTATCGGGCCGGCGACGGCCACCGGAGCAACAACTGTGGCAGGACAAGTCGGTGCGGGAACTGGAACCGCCACTGGGACGATCACCACCTCGAGTGGCGCGGTTGGCTCGACGAACAGCGTGCCGTTCAACGATGGCGGAACTGGGCTGACAGAAAATGAAACCGGCTATGCGACGGTGGGATTGTATGATTTCGCGTCGGTAACGGGATCCTCCCCTTACACGGTGATCGGCGTTTCTCAAGGATCTGTCGGCAGCACTGGCGACGGAGGCTACATCATTGCAAATGGCACCTTGCCGACCTCCAGCAGCCTTACCACCTGCTTCGATATGATTGGAAGTTTTACTCTGCCCGCCAATGCTTATCAGTATGGGGGCTGGCGTTTCAATGCCAACGCCTACTCCAGTGTCACGATTAACCAGGTGACCGGGGCCAGTCTTTTGGTGACTCCGAATGTGGGGGCCAACAACATTGAGATTATTGACGGCAGCGGCGTCAGCGGCGCTCTGGAACCGGGCGCGCGCAACAGCTCCAATCCCGGCTCGCTGATACTCTGGCAAAACAACACCCAGGGATTCCTGCAGCTGGACAACAAGACGCTCTGGAACGGAAAGAGTCTTGGCAGCGCTTTCGTGCAAGCCGGGCCGGGAACAATTTTCTATATTGGCACAAATGGTTATACCGGGCCTACCTACCTCAACAATGGCGTTGCGGTGATCACCTCGGGTTACTCTTTTGGAACGAACAGCGGCGCGGCGGCGAACGCGGCCTTCCTCAACGGCGGCACCATCGTGGCAGCTACCAATAGCGTGACATTTGACAATGCCGGCGCCAATCCACACGCAGTCACCCTGGGCAACAACGGCGGCGGCTTGGGGGCGGGATCCAATTTCACCCTGACAGTGGACGGTGTGGTCAGCGGGTCAGGACCTTTATTCATCGGCATTCCGCCCTCCAGCGCCAATTCCTTCAGCACTATCGGCCGGGTTCCGGGAACCGGCGCCGGCACGGCCAACTTAACGGAATGGGACGCCACCGGCACGGTACTATTGAAGGGGGCCAACACGTATAGCGGAGGGGTGGTGCTTTACAGCGGCGTGCTGACCTATGTCACCGGCTCTCTTGGCACTGGCGGATTCACCTTCAGCGGCGGCGCTTTCCAGTGGCCCGCCAACACTCCTTATGATCTTTCGAGCCAGACGGTCACTCTCAACTCCGCCGGCGGCACACTGGACTTGAACGGAAACACCATCACGCTCAATAATTCCATCGGCAACGGCGGCCCCGGCGGCTTTGCGACGATCAGCACCAACGGGAACAGTGTGTTGAATTTGAATTCCACGACAGGCAGCAGCTACAGCGGCAACACCACCATTGGGACCAACACCACGCTGAACGTGAACAACACCTCCGGCAGCGCCACCGGTTCCGGCAGCGTCACAGTCAACGGCATGTTGGCTGGCAGTGGAATAATAGCCGGAAACGTGACGGTGGGCGCCACCGGGCAAACATTCCCCAGCGGCGGCAGCGTGGCCTCCACGTCCACCCTCACCCTTGGCGGCAATCTCACCTACACTTCCGGGGCGGTTCACCCGACCAACGCGAATTTTGTCCTCTCCGCCAGTGGCACCGGCCAAACCGGCGCCGCCAACGATGAAATTATCCTCAGCGGCGCGGGCAGCGTGCTGACTCCCAATGGCGTCAGTGTCGGCATTAGCTGCGGCGCAAACTTGGATACAGTGAATGCTTACGTGCTTTTCAATTTGACCGGCGGCGGGAGCATCTCGGGCAATTTCAATCCCGTTCCGGTCTGGCTGGGAACCCCGCCGGCAGAGGCGGGCAATTATGTGGTTGGGGTCATTGGCAATCAAGTGGTTCTTGTGTACAGCCTGGATCCCACCATCACGGCTGCGGCCGCCACTCCGGGCACGGCGGCCGCCTATCAGTCCTTTACCATCAATGCGACCGCGATCCAGGGCACCAACACAGTCCCGGTTGCGAGTGTGACGGCGAATTTGTCCGCGATCAACCTGGGGTCAAGCGTGGCGTTGACTTATGACGGGCTGGGCACCAGCAACTACACCGTTACCGAACAGGTGCCCTATAATGTGAGTCCCAGCAACTATACAATTGCTGTCACCGCCAGGGATACTCGTTTGGGTTTCGCCACATCCAACATTACACTCACGGTCACTGTTCCATCGGCCACCAGCGGTTCATCGTCGCAAACGTGGGACGGCAAGGGTGCTGACGCCCTTTGGAGTGACGCGCTGAACTGGACCAACGGCGTGGCGGCGGGATTTGGCGACAGTATTTACTTCGATGGTTTGACCGATCTGGCCCCGGTGATGAACAATTCCTATAGCATGTCCGGGGTGACGTTCAACAGCACCGCTGGCGGCTTCAATATCACCGCTTCGGGCGGCAGCGCCCTGACCCTGACTGGCGGGGTGACCAACCTCTCCTCCCATCCTCAAACCTTGAATGTGCCGATCAGCGTCAATGCGACGACGGTGCCGGTGAGCGATGCGGGTTCCGGCGTGGTGTTCTCTGGCGTGGTTTCCGGCCCCGTCAGCAACACTTTGGCGACCGCCGGCAACGTGACCCTGGGCAGCGCAAACCCCTTCAGCGGCACCAACCTGATGACCGGCGGCACCCTGCTTTTGGGCAACTCGCTCGCGTTACAGAACAGCACCTTGAACTATGCGGCGGGCAATGTGAGTTTTGGCTCCCTCACGGCGGCCTCAATTGGCGCTCTGACCGGGTCGCAACCCCTGACTTTGAAAAATGCGACCCCTGCGGCGGTGAACTTGACTCTCGGCAATAACTCCACCAATGCCTACACCGGCAACCTGAGTGATAGCGGCTTGGGCGCCAGCGTGGTCATGAACGGGACGGGCACCCAGACGCTCTCAGGCAATAACGCTTACACGGGCACCACCACCATCAACAGCGGCACGCTCGCCATTGGCGGCAGCGGCCAGCTAAGCGGTGGCATCTATGGCAGCGCCATCGCCAACTCCGGCACCTTTAATTACAACAGCAGTCTGCCGCAGACCTTGTCGGGATTGATCTCCGGGAGTGGTGTGCTCAGCCAAACCGGCGCCGGCGCACTGACGCTCTCTGACGCCAATACCTACACTGGCCGCACGATCATCGGCCCCAACAGCACGCTCATCATCAGCGGCGCCGGCCAGTTGGGCGCTGGCACTTATGCCGCCAACATCGCCGACAATGGCGCCTTGACCTATGCCAGCAGCCAGCCACAGACCTTGTCGGGAATCATTTCCGGGACTGGCGGGTTGAACCAAAACGGCGCCGGCCTGCTTACCTTGACCAGCGCGAACACCTTTACCGGCACCACGACCATAGCCGCGGGCAGCACGCTGCAACTCAACGTCGCGGGTGGGTTGTCGGGCAGCACCTTGAATTACAGCAGCGGCTTGGTGACCTTCAACGGAATCTCCTCCGCCGTCCTGGGTGGATTGAGCGGTTCGCAGGGACTGTATATGACAAATCTTGCGGGCACCGTGGTCAACTTGACTGTCGGCGGCAATGGCACGTCCACCACCTACTCCGGCGCTTTGAACGACAACGGCTTGGGCGCCACCCTCACCAAAGGCTCCGGGGGCACGTTGACGCTTTCGGGCAACAACATTTACGGCGGCACCACCTACATCACCGGGGGCACCCTGCGCATCGGCGATCCCGGCCAGTTGAACAGCGGCAATTATGCTGGTCCCGTCAGTTGCAACGGCGTCGCCTTCGAGTACGCCAGCAGTCTGCCACAGACCTTCACAGGACAGATGTCCGGCAATGGCGCCATCATCAACGTAACCGGCACCGGCACGCTGACGCTTGCTTACTCCGGCAGTGAGACTATCACGGGGTCGAGCGGCGGCTCCATCGGCATCATGAACCCCCTCGGCGGGCTTATCGTCAGCGGGTCCGCAGCGTTGGGCGGCGGCAATTACACTTATGTGATCACCAACAACGGCACCTTTACCTACAGCAGCTCCAGCGCGCAGACCTTGTCGGGAGTCATTTATGGGACTGGCTCCTTCGTCGAAAACGGCACCGGCAATCTCACCGTAAGCGGCAACAACCTCTACACCGGAAATTGGACTGTCAACGGGGCAGTCTTAAGCGTCGGCGCGGACACCAATCTTGGCGCGCCGCCGGCTTTGGCAACCACCAATATGATCATCCTCAATGGCGGCGATCTGTTGAATACTGGCGCCGCGGTCACATGGAACACCAATCGCGGCATCGGCATCGGCCCAACGACCGGCGCCACCGGGGCCACCGGTCTCATTGACACCACCGGAGCCAATCTCATCGTGGGTGGTGCCATTGCCAGCGCCGGCAATACGGGCGTCAACAGCCTTTCCATCAACACCCTGACCGGCACCGGCACGGTGGCGTTGGCCGGCACAAACTCATTTAACGGCCCCATCACGGACAACGCCGGCGCGCTCATCATCACCAACGCCGGCAATTTGGGCTTGGGCAGCTATGCGGGCGACATTAGCGACAACGTTGCTTTCACCTACGCCAGCAGCGCCCCGCAGACGTTGTCGGGAGTGGTTTCCGGGAGCTGCACGCTCAACGTGACGGGCGCCGGCCCGCTGACCCTTACGGGCGCCAACAGTTACAGCGGCAACACCACTGTCAACAGCGGCAGCATCCTCACCTTGAGCGGCGTCGGCCAGTTGGGCAATGGCTCTTACTCGGCCAACATCATCAACAATGGCACCCTCAACTTCAATAGCCCCGGTGGCCAGTCGGTGTCGGGAGAGATTTCCGGGACCGGCTCGACCAGCATCAACGCCGGGACACTCTCGTTGAGCGGCGCCGCGCCCGCTATTACCAGCACGAACATCGCCGTGGCCAAGGGGGCGACTCTGGATGTGTCGGGCGTCAGTTCTTTCGCTTTGACCAGTCAGACCCTGCAAAGCAGCGGCACGATCAACGGCTCTTTTACCGCCACCTCAGGCTCCAAGATTTATGCGGGCTTGAACGGCAGCTATGGCACCTGCACGTTTAACAATAACCTGACCCTGTCGGGGAGCGCGGCGGCCTATTTTGTTCTCAGCACCAGCTCTACAGCAAACGACAGCCAGATAGTCGTGGGCGGCAGCTTGACGCTCAATGGCAACCCGATTCATATCCAGGCCCCAAGCACCACGTCCAGGCTCTACAGCGGCAATTACGTGCTCTTCACCGCGACCGGCGGCGTCACCGGCAACGCCGCCACCCAGCCGGTTTGGGATGTCCAGCCGGCCAATGCGTACAACTATAGCATTGCTACTGTGGGGAACCAGGTTCTGCTGCAATATAGCGCTGTCACAGTCACCCCGCCCACCGCCGTCGGCTCAATTACTCCGACTAACTTGTATATAGACCAAAGCGGGCTTGTCACCGTGACCGTCACCCCGGGAAGCAGCTCGACCATCTCCAGCGTGGTATTGGATGAGAGCCCGTTGTATAGTGGCACACCGACGCCCCTGACCTTGGTGCGTGTGAATTCGTCGTATGTTTACACCAACACCCTCGTCATCCCCAACAACAAGCTTCCCCAGGGTCCTTATACCTTGACGGCGACGGTTACTGACGGCTATAATTCCACCGCAGCGGCCAGCATTTCGTTCTTCGTCACAGCCGGAGTTCTTTGGGATGGCCTGGGTTCTGACTCCAATTGGGGCACCACCGCCAATTGGGTCGGAAACGCGGCGCCCCAGAGCGGGGACAGTGTGGTCTTTGACGGCACGCGCCGTCCGACGCCGAATATGGATAGCAGCTACAGTCTCCTCGGACTTACCTTCGACAGCACGGCTGGCATATTCACCCTCGGCTCGACCCCGACAGGCAGCTACACGCTGTCTGTGAATGGCGGTGTGACCAACGACTCGCCCAATGTGGAAACGCTGAACCTGCAGATCAGCGCTCCGGGCGCGGCGATGACGATCAATTCGGCCTCTAACAGCCTTGTCTTTGAACAAAGCATTGACACCGGCAGCGGCATAGTGACCGTAACTGACGGCGGATACAACACGACGGTTGTGGGCGCCATCACCGATTCCGGCGGATGGACCATGGCGGGCATCGGCACCAATACCCTGCTGGGCATCAATACGTATTCCGGTGGGACCACCGTCAGCAACGGCGGCACGCTGGTCATCGGCACTACCGGTGAATTGGGAGGCGGCGATTATACAGGAGCCATTACCAACAATGGAACGTTCGACTACTACGGCACGAATGTTCAGACCCTGGGCGGGGTTATTTCCGGGATTGGCCCGCTCAACGTCATCGGCCTCCTGCCCTACACGGGAACCAACGGCACGCTGATCTTGACTGCTGCCAACACCTTCACCAACAATATCATCATCTCCAACGCCTGGGTGTCGGACGACGCGGGAGAGCAGAACTCAACCGGCCCAACGGCTGGCGGCTTGGGCAATCCTCAAATCGTCGGCCGCACCGTTACCATCAACAGCAACGGCGTCCTTTCGCTCGATTCGGGTGGCAATTTATTCGGCTCGGGCAGTTCGGCTCCCGCCTTTACTTTTGTCATTAACCAGGGCGGCATGATGCAAATCACTGCCGGCAACACCACCATTGGCCCCCTCATTCTCAACGGCGGCACTCTGATCACTGGCAATTATGCCTCGGGCGCTGCTCAGTATCAGCCTTTTGAGCTGGGCGGCTCGGTGACGGTCGGCGGCAGCAGCGCCTCGCTGATCACCAACAGCCTCGACATGTCGGGGGGCCTCAATCTGACGGTTAATACTGGCGGCGGCGCCCAGACTCTCTTCACGGTGGCCTCAACGGGCGCGGCAGGTCCGGACCTGACGGTTTGGGTGCCTTTGGTTGACTCCGGCAGCAGTCTTGCCAGTGCCGGCTTGATCAAAGCGGGTCCGGGCACCATGGCGCTCGCCGGCTCAAACATATACAGCGGTGTGACCACCATCAGCAACGGCATCCTCAACCTGGGTGTTGCCGAATCAGCCGGGACCAACGGGCCGCTGGGCCTTTCCGCGGCGTACAATCCGGGTTCGATTGTCTTTGCCGGCGGCACTCTGCAATACTCCGCCGTAAACAACAATGATTACTCCGGTCGTTTCAGCGCCGCTGCCGGCCAACCTGTCATCATTGACACAGCCGGACAGAGCGTCACGTTTGCCGAGCCGCTGACAAGCCCTGGGGGCAGTTTGACCAAGCTCGGGGCCGGCACCCTGACGCTCGCGGCGGGGAGCACTTATACGGGTGGCACGACCATCGCCAGTGGCACACTGGCCCTTGGAACTGGCGGTTCGCTTGCCCTGACCACCAACATCAACATCGCCGCCGGAGCGGTCTTTAGTGTCGGCGCCTCTTACACCTTGGCATCGGGCGCATCGCTCACTGCCAGCGGCACCGCCAGCCCGGCTGCCATTTCCGGCACAGCCATCAGCCTCGGCTCCAGCCCGATTATCCTGAATTACGATGGTGTGCATCCCGCTCTGACCATCTCGACAGGCGGCACTTTGAAGCTCAAAGGCAATGCCTTTACCGTTAACGGTTCGCCGTTGCCTGTTGGCGGCCCTCATGTTCTAATCCAGCAAACCAGCGGAAGTATCACCAGTTCAGGCACTTACACAGTTGCCGGAACAGCCATTGGCTCGGGAACCCAGGGCGCCATCACAGTCAGTGGCGGCCAGGTATTGCTCAACATCACGCAGGCTGTAACTGTAAATCAACAGCCGCCTGACATGGTTTTCACCAGTTCGCCAAATAATATCACCATTGGCTGGCCAACCAACTTGGGCTGGCGCTTGGTGTATCAATCCAACTCCGTGGGCGTCGGTCTTTCGACCAACGCCAACAACTGGGTGACTTGGCCTAATTCAACCACCGTCACCCAAGTGGTCATTCCCATCGGCACCACCAACGAGGTCTTCTTCCAGTTGGTCTATCCATAAAACACGGGATCCTTGCCGGCCCGCGCCCGCCTCAAGGGCGCGGGCCGGGCCTTGCTCAAGGCCAGTTTGACAGAATTAGCTGGCTTGATAATCCAGCTTTCAGGTTTCAAATTCCCTGCTCACTGCGGCGCATCTCGCACTGTTGGTTCGCCCCTTTGAGGCGCTTCCCCTGGTCGAGCCATTTCGCTTTCCCGCATTGTGCTGTCTCGCGCTGGCGTGTCCGCCTCGTAGAGTTTGATTTCCTTTTGCAACGTCGCCGCCAGCGCGTCGTTCTTTTGCTCCACCGCCAACTCCAACCCGCGCCGGGCCGTGACGGCCGCCAGCCCGTAACTTCCTGCCTCCGCGTAAGCCGCCGCCAGGGTGTGCAAAACAAGCGGATTGCCGCCCTGGCTCAACTGGTTGGCCTGGGCGGCCAGCGCCACGGCTTTTGCCCCGTCGCGCAGTGAGGCGTCGGGCGTCGTGGCCAGCAACCACGCCAGATTGTTCAGCACATAAACCTGGTTGGAATTGATTTCCAGGGCCTGTTGCCAGCAGCCCATCGCCTCCTTGATTTCTCCCTTCTTGAAAAAGGCCATCCCAAGATAGGGAAAAGTGTCCGCGGAGCGGGGGTTGATCTTTATCGCCTGCTGATAGCAGACAATCGCCTCATCCCAATCTTGCTTTTGAAGCAGCTCGTTGCCC
>Ga0181536_10006775_pt1 | contig 11404 bp, 11 predicted proteins | sample PEATcosm2014_Bin_41_FD_121105 | JGI IMG/M metagenome (GOLD analysis project Ga0181536, IMG submission 121105) | Peatland microbial communities from MTU Mesocosm Facility, Houghton, MI, USA - PEATcosm2014_Bin17_60_metaG | ecosystem: Environmental > Terrestrial > Soil > Wetlands > Peat | place...
CGGCAAAACATTCTGGCCGGTAAATCTGGCGGTCCTTTATCCCTACCAGAAGCATTGGCCGGCTTGGGAAATCGCCGGTTCCGCGGCGCTGCTGGCGCTGGTCAGCGGACTGGTGATTTGGCGGGCGCGTGCGCAGCCGTACTTGGTTGTGGGCTGGTTTTGGTTTCTGGCCATGTTGCTCCCAGTCATTGGATTGGTTCAGGCAGGCGATGTTTCCGTCGCGGATCGCTACACTTACCTCTCCAATGTCGGCCTGTTCATCATGGTAATTTGGGCGGCCTGCGAGTGGTCCCGGCGCCTGGAGTGGCGCGCGCCCATCTATTGGGGAGGCCTGGCTGTGGCCGCCTGCCTGGTGGCAACCCATTTCCAGGCGCAACACTGGAAAAACAGCGAAACCCTTTTCCGTCACGCCACCGAAGTGACCGATGACAACGGCATCATGGAAACCAATCTGGGCAAAATCCTCTTCCAAGCAGGCCGGCTGGATGAGGCCCTCCCACACTTGCGGCAAGGCGCGGCCTTTAGCCCCAATGTCCGCGGGGTCCATTACATTCTTGGCAATGCCTTGCTGGCCAAGGGCCTTCTGGCCGACGGCTTCGATCAATATGAAATCTACGTCAACCAAAAACCCGACGATCCGACCGCCCAATTCAACTTCGGCAACGTCCTTCTGGAGCATGGCCAGCCCGGCGACGCCATCCTCCATTTCCAGAAAGCCCTCCAACTCCGCCCCGACATGCCGGAATACCATTACAAGTTGGCCAACGCCTTCTCCCAATCGGGCCGCGCGGCCGACGCGATTTCCCAATATGAGCAGGCCCTCCAAACCCACCCCGATTACATCCAGGCCTGCAACAATCTGGCCTGGATCCTCGCCAGCAACCCGGACCCTTCCCTGCGCGACGGAGCCAGGGCCGTTGCCCTGGCCTCGCGTGCCGATCAGCTTTCGCGCGGCCAAAATCCCATCATCCTTGGCACACTCTCCGTGGCGTATGCCGAGGCGGGCAACTTTCCCCAAGCCATCGCCACCGCCCGCCGCGCCCTCCAGCTTGTCGGCCCGGAGAGCAATTCCCCGATGGCCGTCTGTTTGCGCGCCCAGATCGCGCTTTATCAGTCCGATTCCCCGTTTCGGGATACCAGCCCGGCGCTCCCGGCCTCTCCTCCACCCAGCCAATAAGCATTCGCCACCACTGCCAAACCCGCTCCTTCCTTCCTCGTACAAAAAAAAGGCATCCTCGCGGATGCCTTTGTGAAGAATCAGCCTAAGCTCTCCTCAGGGGAAAACATAGCGAGCGACTCCCGCCGGAGGAGAGGCAGTTGAGAAGTTGCCGGCGTCCAGTGCGTTTCTAAGCCAATTCGCGTCAAGAGCGCCGCTGGACACCTGCTGTCCACTGCCATCACCCAGCAAGATATTGCCCGCACCCGACGTGTTTTGCGCCGAATGCAATTTCAGGGTCCAAATCATGTATGAATCCCCGTTCACGGTCGTCGAGGATTTATAAGTAGTGGTATTAACCATCAAATCCGCTCCCCCAGATGAATTAACTGCCGGGGACCAACCGTAGTTCGCATCGGGCTGCGTCAGACTGGTGCCACCCAAATTGCGGTCGCCGCCCGCAATGGATTGCGGATACACGTCATTGGCCCCAACGCCGACGAAGTACGACAATGTCGTATTCCCGAACCCGGCGGTCCCAGTCGGATAGGGAGCATAAAACGCCCCCGCCACCACAGTGCGGTCATCCGCGGGGCAAAGCACAAGCTTGGGCGACTGGCCCATGTCGTTCCCCATGCACGCATAATTTGACCAGACGTTTTGAGCGGCCGTTGTGCTTGTGGCTAGGCACTGCCAGCCGGCGCCACTGGTCGGACATGCATTCTGGGAGGGAACCTGGTCACTGTTGTCATCGGCGAAAAGCCGATAAGCAATCCCCACTTCCTTCAAGTTGTTCATGCACGATATGCGCTGCGCCTTCTGCTTGGCTTTCGCCAATGCCGGCAATAGCATGCTGGCCAGAATGGCGATAATCGCGATGACCACCAACAGTTCGATCAGTGTGAACGCCTTAACTACGTTTTTCTTTATTTGTTTCATAATCTTTGTTTGTTTCCTCTGCTAAAGAGCAACCACTGTAATCTTTTATTCGTTGCAGTGTCAACTCGATTTGATTTACTTTGAGCAAGGATGATGCCACACTCTCTTCCAACCGATTTGTCCCGTTTTATGGCCTTTTTTACCCCATTTTGCCTTAGAATCCGGGCGCTGCGCGAAATTTCCACGCACAATGCGTGAGGATAACTCACGCTTCTCAGCAGCGCTGGACCTTCACGGGCCGTGTTCGGCGCCCCGCCGTACTCTCCCTCACTCTTCAAACCTCCCTGCCGCTTTTTATCCATGCCACTCCTCTCACACATTGAACTTAAACAGCAGCACATCCCCGTCCCGCACCACATATTCCTTGCCCTCCATCCGGTAAAGTCCCTTTTCCCTCGCCGCGGCAACGCTTCCCAGCCGCGCCAAATCCTCGTAAGCCACCGTTTCCGCCTTTATAAAGCCCCGTTCAAAGTCGCTGTGAACCACTCCAGCCGCTTTGGGAGCCGTGTCTCCGGCATGGATCGTCCAGGCGCGGACCTCCTTTTCCCCGGTCGTAAAAAAAGTGCGCAACCCCAATATATGGTAAGTGCTCCGAATCAGCGCCCCAACTCCCGACTCCTCGACCCCCAGCTCCTTGAGAAACTCCCTCCCCTCCTCCGGCGAAAGGTCAATCAAGTCGCTCTCAATCTGCGCGCTGATCACCACCGTCTCGCAAGCGTGATGCGCCAGCGCGTACTCCCTCACCGTTCTTATAAACGGGTTTGAATCCGCCCCCGCAAGATTGCTCTCTTTAACGTTGGCGGCAAATATCGTCGGTTTGTCGGTCAAAAGGCACATCCCCTTGGCGATCACCTTCTCCTCTGGCGTCAAAGCCAGCGTCACACCCGGTTTCCCCGCATTGAAATGCCCCTCCAACTTCCTCAGAACCTCCGCTTCCGCCACCGCCATCTTCTCCCCGCGCTTGACATCTTTGCCGCCTTTTTCCAGCCGCTTCTCCACAGTTTCCAAATCCGCCAGCACCAGCTCCGTCGTCACTATTCCAATGTCCCGCGCCGGATCAATCGCCCCGCTCACATGGTGGATGTCCGCATCCTCAAAACATCGCACCACCTGGATGATCGCGTCCACTTCCCGGATGTGGCTCAGGAATTTGTTCCCCAAGCCCTCCCCCTCCGACGCCCCTTTCACCAGCCCCGCAATATCCACAAACTCAATCGCTGCCGGAATGATGACGTGGGTCCGGGCGATTTTGGCCAGCGGCTCCAACCGCAAGTCGGGCACCGTCACTATCCCCACATTGGCTTCTATCGTGCAAAAAGGATAATTGGCTGCCTGCGCCTTGCGGCTCCGCGTCACCGCGTTAAACAGCGTGCTCTTTCCCACATTTGGCAGTCCCACTATTCCAACTTTGAGCATAAGCCAGATTACCCCTTGCCATCTATTTGCCAAGCCCTCAGCTTTTTCCGGCCGCCTCCACCGCCTGCCGGATCACCTTCTTAAACCGCTCAATTCCCTCCCCAAACCCCGCCGCCATCGGCACTATGCGGATTCTCCCGGCTTTGCGCTTGAATTGCTTCAAGTTCCTCTCCGCCGCCGCCTCGTCCATTTTGTTGGCGGCCACCAACCGCGGCTTTCGCAGCAAGGCCGGATCGTAGAGTTCCAACTCCGCCAGCAATTGTCTGTAATCATCCCAAGGTTTCCGCCCGTCGCAACCCGCCATATCCACCACCATCACCAACACCTTGCATCGCTCTATATGCCGCAGAAACTCATGCCCCAATCCCACATTCCTATGCGCCCCCTCAATCAACCCCGGCACATCACAAGCCGTCAGCCGGAAAAAATCCCCGTACTCCACGATCCCCACCTGCGGATGCAACGTCGTGAACGGATACGCCGCCACTTTCGGTCGCGCCTTGGATATCGCCCTCAGCAGCGTGGATTTGCCCGCGTTGGGAAAGCCCACCAGCCCGATGTCCGCAATGATCCTCAATTCCAGCAGGAATTCCCCCTCCGTCCCCGCCTCCCCAGGCTGCGCGAATCGCGGGGTCTGCCGTCGCGACGTGGCGAAATTGCGATTCCCCAACCCGCCCCGTCCTCCCTTGCACAACACAAACCGCTGGCCCCCCTCTGTCAAATCCGCCGCCAACGCCCCTTTCTCCCCTTGCGGCGCCTCTGTTTCAGGCTCAGCCGATGCAATTTCCATCGCGCGTTCAGCCCCGGCGCGCCGCATCATGGGGCGCCGCCTGGAACTCACCTCCAGCCTCTCAGGCCCGCCGCCCGTTCCGGCCTCAGCCCCCGGCGCTTGCGGCGTATCCAATCTCCAAACCATCGTTCCGCACGGAACTTTCACAATCAGATCCTGGCCCGCATGGCCATCCATCCCTTTCCCCAAGCCAGGCTGCCCGTCCGCCGCGATCAGACGCGGATTAAAAAACTGCGCCACCAAATTGTTCAAGTCATGATCCGCCTCCAGAATCACATCCCCGCCCGCGCCCCCGTTGCCCCCGCTCGGCCCGCCTTTGGGACGGAAGATCTCCCTCAGAAACGCCACGCATCCCTTGCCGCCATGACCCGCCCGCCCATAAACTTTGATTTGGTCAACGAACATGACTGCCCTTCAAAAACAAAAAAGGCGAGGCTGATCAACCTCGCCGTAAATTACACAGAGCCGGCCTAATTCCTTTTGCTCTCCGGCACTTCCTCTTCCTTCTCCTTCGGGGGCGTCACATTGACGCGGTGACTGTCCTTGTCGAACAACACCTGCCCGTTGGTCAGCGCGAATAGTGTCCAATCCCGCCCCGTGCCCACATTCCGGCCCGCGATGAACTTTGAGCCGCGCTGCCGGACAATGATGCTGCCCGCCGTCACCGTCTGCCCGCCAAATTCCTTCACGCCCAGCCGTTTGCTCACGCTGTCGCGTCCATTGCGGACACTGCCTTGGCCTTTCTTGTGTGCCATAAAATTATCCTTTGATCTCTTTAATCTTCACCACCGTCAACTCCTGCCGGTGCCCGATTTTCTTATGATACCCTTTCCGCCGCTTCATCTTGAAAGTCACCTTCTTCTCCCCGCGGATGTGCTCCACCACATCCGCCACCACCGTCGCCTGGGCCACATGCGGTGCTCCCATCGTCAGCTTCCCCTCATTATTCACCAGCAGCACATGGTCAAACGTGTAAGTTTGACCCTTTTCTGTCGCGACCCGTTCAATCTCCAGCGTATCCCCGGCGGCCACGCGATACTGTTTGCTTCCCGTCTCAATAATGGCGTACATATTCAATTCAACTTTTCAAAAGGGCCGCAATACGACCAAAAAGGCCCGCCCATGTCAACCCTTCATTTGCGATAAAAAAATGCGCGCCGATTATTTTATCGGGCATCGCCTCGTAAACTTAACCCGTTTCTCCCCGCTCCGCAACCCCCAAATCTCCTCCTCCGTCAACCCGGCCGCGCCGTTAACTCCCCATCAGCGCGGCCCTATGCTGCCGGAGCCGGTGACACTTTTCCGCACCTGCGGCGGATTCCCGTAATAACGCACGTCCCCCGAACCGGTTACACTCGCCTCCAGTTGCTCACTGGCGCGGACCGTCGCGTCGCCCGAACCGGTCACCCTCACCCGCACCTCCTTGGCCTCAAGATCCCCCGCCCGCAAGTCGCCCGAACCGACGACCTCTCCGCTCAACCGCCCAACTGCGCCCTGGAGCGTCACATCGCCCGAACCCGTCACTCTCGCCTCCAGGTCCCCCGTCCTCAACCCCGTGACCCGGATGTCGCCGGAGCCGGAAACCCCCACCCCGTTGAGCGCGGGCGCCGTGATTTTCACCTTCACGCCCAGTCGGCTGACGTAAGATTGCGTGGAGCCGATTCTCAGCGTGTCCCTCTCCACCCTCGTCTCGATCACGGGCAAAATGTTGTCATCGGTCGTCACGGCCACCTCCGTCGCCGCGCCGATGCTCACCTCCGCATCCGCCGAGCCGGCCAGCTCAATCCTCGAAAACGAGCCGACCGTGCGCGACTCCGTTTTGGCAACGCCGGACCCATGAATCGCGTTCGTATTGCACCCGCCGATCGTGATCAGCCCCATACACAGATAAGGCAAAAACGTGAATCTCATATCCCTTATGACCCGTCAAATCCCCGAAAGTTTCAAAAAAACTCACTTGCGATCGAACCCGCGCCCAGGCAAACACACGCCTCGACGTTCAATCATCAACCAAGAATCTGTTTGAACAATCCATCTAATGTTTGCCTGACTCTGGCGAGTTCATGGGGCGGAAGCACGCCAAGCTTTTTCGCCACGAGCGACTTCTCGATTGTCGCCAGCTTTTCGACCTGAACGGTCGAAGGAAGTCGCAGTCCTGCGCTCCGCCACTCAGAGAGAACCACATCCGCCCCAACCCGAGCGGGTTGGCTGGTGATGGGCAAAACGAGCAGATCGTCATCCCCAAAATCCTGCACCACCAGGACAGGACGGCGCTTCCTTCCCTGTCCGTCAGAAAAGACCAACCAGGCGAGCAGCCCATCGCCTTGCGCATGGGCGGACGCCTGCATCAGTCTTCATCGTAAATGGCGTCGGCCGCCGTGTACTGATTGGCCAGTTGCTCCGCGGAAAAGCGCGACCAATCGCGGCTTTCCTTGCTTCCCGCCTGCCGGGCCAGCAATGAATCCACGTAATGCAACGCCTCCTGCTGAAGTTCATCAGGCAGCCGGCGAGCTTTTTCCAGAATCAACTCCGCTGAGCTCATGCCGGCATCATAACCCAATCTGTCCTTCCCGGGCAAGCGGCAAAGCCATTTGCATTAACAGGCCGAATGGAGGAGGGCTGGATTTTGGCAATGCCGGACCCACGAATGGGGTTGGTATTGCAAGCTGCCGTGCGTTGTCTCCGTTTCCTCCGTTTTCTGTTCTTAAATGGATCGTCCGCTTGCCCGGCGATTCCTTCTGGCTAAACTAAAAAGAGCTTGACACCACTTAGCTAATATGCTATGGTATCTCGCATGGGAGGCATCGGGCAAATCGAAGGCCAAGGCCAGTGGCCAGTCGCCGCTACATCCGGTGAAAACGAAGCGCCAGCGTTATCGTTAAAGCCCAACCCCCTGTCAAACCGATACGATCTCCAAAGTTATTCAACCGGTGGCGAGGAGAGCCGGCGCAAGCTCCCCTGTCAAAGCCAGTCAAAGCAAAAAAAGTGGTGTGCCCCCGTTTCAGCCCCGCGCCTCTGGCGCAATTCGTCCTGTTGTTCCAATCTCCCGTCCTCCTTCATCATCCCCTCTCCCGAATTCAGTTTCAGCCCCGCCAATCAAGCCCAATCAAGGTAAATCAAGTTATTTTTATGTGTCCAAATCCCAAATCTGCCCGCATTTTCGCGGTTGACGATTCCCCCGCCGCCAAGCACAGTTTCCCCCTGTTGTCGCTGGAATGAAGACCATTCTCTTTGTATGCACGGGCAATATCTGTCGCAGCCCGATGGCCGAAGGCCTCTTCCTTCACGCCGTCCGGGACCGCAATGATTTCCAGGTCCGCTCCGCCGGCGTCGGCGCGTTGGAGGGCCAGCCCCCCAGTGCCCACGCCGTGCGCGCTCTCAAGGAACTGGGCATTGACATCTCCGCCACTCGCAGCCGCGTCCTGACCCGCGAGCTGGTCGAGCAGGCCGATTATATTTTTGGCATGACACACAGCCATGTGGACTCCATCAACGTCCTCTTTCCACAGGCCGTCGAGAAGACGTTTCTCTTGCGCGAGTTTGACGACACCCTGGATGATTTTGAAAAGGACATCGGCGACCCCATCGGCGGTCCTTACGAAACTTACGCTTACTGCCGCGACCAGATCGAACAGGGAATTTACTCCATGCTCAATTACCTCGAGCAAACCGCGCAGTTGCCCGCCAGCGCCGCCGCCATGCCCGAGCGCCGCGTGGCCATCGGCTCCGACCACGAGGGCTTTGCCCTCAAGGAATTCCTCAAGGAACACTTGCAGGCCCAGGCCGTTTCCTTCGCCGATTTGGGCGCCCATTCCCCGCAACCGGTGGATTACACCGATTACGCCCATGCCGTCGCCGAGCTGGTGGCCGCCAAAAAGTGCCAGTTCGGTCTCTTGATTTGCGCCACAGGCCTGGGCATGAGCATGGCCGCCAACAAAGTCCCCGGCGCCCGCGCCGCCCTGGTCTCCGATGAAAACACCGCCTCCCTCTCCCGCCGTCACAACTGTGCCAACATCCTCTGCCTCGGCGCAAAAAACACCCCGCCGGACCTGGCCGCCAAAATCCTGGACGTCTTCCTATCCACACCTTTTGAGGGGGGCCGTCATCAACTCCCCATCAATAAAATGGAACTACCACCCACTCCCGCCGCCCTGCGCCTCAGCGCCATTGATCCTGAAATCTCCGACGCCATTTTCCTCGAACGCCAGCGCCAGCAGGAAAACATCGAGCTGATCGCCAGCGAGAATTTTGTCAGCCCCGCCGTCATGGAGGCCCAAGGCTCCGTCCTGACCAACAAATACGCCGAAGGCTACCCCGGCAAACGCTGGTACGGCGGCTGCGAGCACATGGATGCCGTCGAGCGTCTGGCCATCCAGCGCGCCCAAAAGCTCTTCGGCGCCGAGCATGTCAATGTCCAGCCCCATTCCGGCAGCCAGGCCAACATGGCCGTCTATTTCGCCGTCCTCAAACCGGGCGACAAGCTTCTCACCATGGACCTCTCCCACGGCGGCCATTTGACCCACGGCAACAAAGCCAATTTTTCCGGCCGGTTTTTCGAAATCGTCCATTACGGCGTCCGCAAGGACGACGAACTGATTGATTACGATCAATTGCTCCTCATGGCCCAGGAACACCGCCCGCGCATGATCACCGTCGGCGCCAGCGCCTACCCGCGCACGATTGATTTCCAGCGCATGGGCGAAATCGCCCGCCAGGTCGGCGCCTTCCTGCTCGCCGACATCGCCCACATCGCCGGCCTGGTCGCCGCCGGCCTTCATCCCAGCCCCCTGGAACACGCCGATTTTGTCACCACCACCACCCACAAAACCTTGCGCGGCCCGCGCGGCGGCCTGATCCTCTGCAAAGAAAAATTCGCCAGGGAGATTGACTCCCAGGTCTTCCCGGGCATCCAAGGCGGCCCGCTCATGCACGTCATCGCCGCCAAGGCCGTTTGTTTTCACGAAGCCTTGCAGCCCTCCTTCCGCTCTTACCAGGCCCAGATTGCCGCCAACGCCCGCGCTCTGGCCGATGGGATGCTCCACAACCACTTCCGCCTCGTCAGTGGCGGCACCGACACCCATCTCATGTTGGTGGATGTCGGCGCCCGCGGCTTGACAGGCAAGGATTGTCAGGCCGCCCTCGACGAAGCCGGCATCACCGTAAACAAAAACACCATCCCCTTTGAGACCCGCTCCCCATTCCAGGCCAGCGGCATCCGCCTGGGAACCCCGGCCGTCACCACCCGCGGCATGAAGGAGCCGCAGATGGCCGCCGTCGCCGACATGCTCAGCGAGGTCCTGCTCGACATTAAGAATCTTGACACCGCCCACAAAGTAAAGGAACGTGTGCGCGAATTAACGTCAAAGTTTCCCTTGCCATATTAACATCTTTCAGGTTATATCCCCATTGGCCCGCGGTGTCGGGGGCGTCCTGCCCCCGGCCATCATCCGCCAACCGATTTTTTACCATGCCTAAAGCCGCCACTAAACGAGTCTCAAAGAAAGCCGCCAAAGCCCCCGCCCCAACGGCCCCGCCCCTGCCGCCCTCCCCTCCCCCGCCCGATTTTCCCGCCGGCAAGGAAGCGGCCGCCCCGCCCCAGGAAATGAAGCTCGAACCCCCCACCCGCCCGGTCGAAGCCCACCCGATGGACGAACCGGTCCGGCCCGCCGGCGCGCACCCCGGTAGTTCGATGAACATCGCCAAACTCCAGGCCATGGCCATGCTGGACCTCAACCACATGGCCAAGGAGATGGGCATCGAAAACTTCGGCACCATGCGCAAGCACGAGATCATCTTCCAGATCCTCCAAAAAAACGCCGAGCGCGCCGGCGTCTTGTTCTCCGAAGGCGTCCTCGAAATCCTCCCCGAAGGCTTCGGCTTCTTGCGCTCCCGCAGCTTCAATTACCTTCCCTGCCCTGAGGATATTTACGTCTCCCCTTCCCAAATCCGCCGCTTCGACCTCCAAACCGGCAATCTCATCGCCGGCCAAATCCGACCCCCCAAGGATAAGGAGCGCTTCTTCGCCCTCTTGAAAGTCGAGGCCGTGGACACCGAAGAGCCGGACAAGGCCAAGGACAAAACCCATTTTGACAACTTGACCCCCCTCTTCCCCAACAAGCGCTTCCTCCTGGAAACAACCTCCGACGAGCTTTCCACCCGCGTCCTCGATTTGGTCTGCCCCATCGGCAAAGGCACCCGCGGCTTGATCGTCGCCCCGCCCCGCACCGGCAAAACCGTCCTCATGCAGAAGCTGGCCAACGCCATCCTCAAAAACAACCCCGAAGCCTACCTCTTCATCCTTCTCATTGACGAGCGCCCCGAAGAAGTCACCGACATGGAGCGCACCTGCCGCGGTGCCGAGGTCATCAGCTCCACCTTCGACGAACCCCCCGAACGCCACGTCCAGGTCGCCGAAATGGTCAGCGAAAAGGCCAAGCGCATGATCGAGCACAAACGCGACGTCGTTATTCTTCTTGACTCTATCACCCGCCTCGCCAGGGCCTACAACACCATCCAGCCCCACTCCGGCAAAATCCTCTCCGGCGGCGTGGACGCCAACGCCCTCCACAAGCCCAAGCGCTTTTTCGGCGCCGCCCGCAACATCGAGGAAGGCGGCTCCCTCACCATCATCGCCACCGCCCTGGTGGATACCGGCTCCCGCATGGACGAAGTCATCTTTGAGGAATTCAAGGGCACCGGCAACATGGAGGTCAACCTCGACCGCCATCTGGTGGACCGCCGCATTTTCCCCTCCATCAACATCGAGCTTTCCGGCACCCGCAAGGAAGAACTCCTCTACCATCCCGACGAATACAACAAAGTCGTCCTCCTCCGCCGCGCCCTCACCGGCGTGCCCCCGGTCGAGGCCATGGAATTGCTCCTGGGCAAACTCAAAAAAATGCGCACCAACATCGAGTTCCTCTTGAGCATGACCGTCACCTAATGCGGTTTTAAAAAAAGTCATGGCCACTTAAATTGACAGGGTAGATGACATGGGTATTGGCAGGTGAGCGCACAAGCGTTACACCAAGATTGTATGAAACACAATAATACCAATACCCCAAAATCATCATCCACCAAAACGGCTGCCAAAGCCAAGATCA
>Ga0181536_10006776_pt1 | contig 11404 bp, 6 predicted proteins | sample PEATcosm2014_Bin_41_FD_121105 | JGI IMG/M metagenome (GOLD analysis project Ga0181536, IMG submission 121105) | Peatland microbial communities from MTU Mesocosm Facility, Houghton, MI, USA - PEATcosm2014_Bin17_60_metaG | ecosystem: Environmental > Terrestrial > Soil > Wetlands > Peat | place...
CGAGGTTTGCCGTGGCCAAATATCTGGTCATGGGCAATTCCGTTCTGCTGCCGGAGGCCATCGCCCGGGCAATCACCAACGTGGACGGTGCTTTCGGCACCAACACCAGCTTTGACGGGATTCGCGCGGCGATGATTGAACTGCAGAAGGCGTATCGCGAACGCGGTTACGTCACCGTGTCCGTCGGACTGCCCCAGCAGAAACTTACCAATGCCACAGTGAAAGTGAAGGTCACCGAAGGCCGGCTCGCCGCCATCAACGTCACCGGCAACCATTACTTCAGTTCCAACAACGTGATGCGCGCCCTGCCGAGTCTGCACACGAACATGCTGCTCAACTCGCGCGTCCTGCAGCGCGAACTGGACAACGCCAATGCCAGCCGCGACCGGCAGATTTATCCCGTCATCGGCCCCGGCCCGGAGCCGGACACCAGCGAACTCACGCTCAAGGTCAAGGATCAATTCCCGTTGCACGCACGGTTTGAGCTGAACAACCAATCCACGCCGGGTACGCCCGAGTTGCGCGGGAACTTAAACGCCCAATACGACAATCTTTGGGGTCTCGAACATCAGGCGGGGCTGCAATACAGCTTCACGCCCGAGCAAATGAAAGGCGAAGACAACTACGTTGCCACACCTTTCGACGATCCCTTGATCGCCAATTACAGTGTTTATTATCGCCTGCCGCTCGGCGGTTACAATTCAGTGGAGGAACAGGTGGAAGCCAATCCCGGCAACTTCGGCTACAGCGAGGTGACGCATCGGTTTAATCTTCCGCCGGCGACTGGACGGCCGGAACTGAATATTTACGCCAGCCGTTCAACCTCCGACACCGGCGTGCAGTTCGGAGCGCTCTCGAACGTGGTCACGACCCCGCTGGAGACGATTGATTCGCAGAATACCGGCGACAATGTCACACTCAACGAAGGGATAGGCGGACGTTTTTCCATACCGCTGCCGCAGTTGGCCAAGCTGAGCAGCACTTTCTTGTTTGGCGTGGACTACAAGCGTTTCCAACAGGGGAGCTACAATACGAACAGTTTTTATTTTATCCAGTCCAGAACCAATTCAGCCGGCCAACCGGTGATCATCAAGACGAATTTCCCCAGTGGCCAACCGACGCGATATAATACATTGGTTTACCTGCCGTTCAACGTCGGGTTGAGTGGTTCCATTCCCGACACCTTGGGAACCACTTTTTTTAACTCCCAGGTAAATTTCAACATAGCCAACGGCCCTTCCGACGACGCAGACTTTGGGAAAACCGCCTACACGACCAATGCCAGGGCCGGTTATGTCACCCTGCAAATGGGGGCGGATCGCCTACAGACCATTTACAAGGACTGGTCGGTGAAACTTCACAGCGATGGGCAGTGGGCCAATGGCGCGCTGATCAGCAACGAACAATACGCCATGGGTGGCACGGCGGGCGTTCGTGGCTATCAGGATGGCCAGGCCTATGGTGACACCGGCTGGCGTTTCTCCATTGAGCCACAGACGCCCCTCATGAACATCGGCATGGTCGGCAATGAGGGACGCGAAGAACCCTGCTGGATTCGCGCCTCGGTGTTCCTGGATTATGGCAGGATTTATTTGCTTGAACAGCCACCACCCGGCAGTGACAGCCGCGAATCATTTTGCGGTGCGGGTTGGGCTGTGACCGCCAATATCGGCAGTCACATGGACGGACGGTTGACGGTCGCCTGGCCCTTGATCAGTCATGTTGGGGAATCCGACGGCGTTCACATCTACTTCGGCATTGGTGCCCAATTTTAAAAGCCATGACCAACAACATGTCACCTATTTGTAACGTACGGTCGCACGCGTTTGCCCTAAACTTAAAAGTCAGGATAGTTATGCGCACAACATATCGCCACCCCAGGTTCCGCCGGTTGGTTGCCGCGGTTCTAATGCTTGGTGTTGCGCTGGCCGCGACGGCCAATCCAACGGGCATGACCGTGCATGGCGGTTCCGCCACCGCCACTAGCAGCGGTTCACAGCTCACCGTTACCACGACATCGCAAAGCGCCTTCCTCAATTGGCAGAGCTTCAACATTGCCGCTGGCGAGACCACGATTTTTCATGAACCTTCCCCCACCTCAATCGTGTGGAACCAGATTAACAACGCGAACCCGTCGCAGATTTACGGAAGTCTCCAGGCCAACGGCATCGTGGTGCTGCTCAATTCCTCCGGCTTTTATTTCGGACCGAACTCGTTCGTGAGCGCTGCCGGCTTGGTGGTTTCCACCGCGAATTGCGTGCCGCCGCAAAACAGCAGCGGCAGTTGGGAGTTCAACGGCCCGCCCCCGCTGGCCAGCATCGTCAATTATGGCCAGATCAAAATCGGCAATGGCGGTTCGGTCTTTCTGATTGCCGACAAGGTTGAAAACCACGGGAGCATTGAAGCGCCCGGCGGCACCGTCGGCCTCGCGGCGGGACAGACCGTGCTCTTGAGCGATCGTCCCGATGGCCGCGGCATGAGCATGCAAGTCACATTACCCAGCGGATCGGTGGACAATGAAGGCCGGCTCATTGCCGACGGCGGAACGATTGCCATGAACGCCAAGGTAGTGAACCAAAACGGATTCATTCAAGCCAACTCTGTGCGCGAACGAAACGGTGTCATCGAACTTGTCGCTTCCGACCAATTGAATCTCGGCCCGGATTCCCAAATTCTTGCGTGCGGTGACGATTCCACCCCCGGCAGTTCCGGCGGCAGCGTGACATTGAAATCCGGGAATACATTCAGCGATGAAGTTGGCAGTGAAATCGTCACCACCGGTGGTGCACAAGGCGGCAATGGTGGCGACGTCGAGATCAGCGCGCCGAACGTCTGGTCGTTGAATTCAGGCATCGACGCGCGCGCACAGGCAGGTTGGACGGCAGGGAAATTGTTGCTGGATCCGGGTTATATCATATTGGACACGTCCGGCTCCGGCAGCGCCGGCAGTGGTACCGTGCTGGCCGGGAACAATCCCGGCAGCACGCTGGACTTGAACGTGAACAGCGCGTTCGCCAACCTCGCGGTTTCCCAAATCATTCTTCAGGCCTTGTATGATATCACACTTGCCGGCGGCACATCGTGGGACCTGAGCGGGACCATCGGTGCGAATTTTGGAGGCGTGACCAGCGGCCAATTGACGCTGGAAGCCGGGCGCAACATCATTTTCGGTGACGGCTCCTCAATCTCCGACGCCAATGGCTGGTCGGTGACACTCATGGCCGGCGTGAACAATTTCAACACCGGCACGATTCAGCCCGGCGCCGGCAATATTTACCTGAATGGCGGCAATGGCCAGACTGGGAGCGGGTCAGTTCAAACCGCCTCCGGTTCGATCAACCTGGAGGCAGGCAATGGCATTCAAATTGGTTCCGGCACCGTAAGCTCCAGTGCCGGCAACATCACCTGGCAGGCCGGTGGCGACATTCAATTTGGAGACGGCTCACAAATCACCGATGGAAACAATGGGTTGGTAACGCTGGACGCTGGATATAATTTTGCCAACAACACAGTTCAATTTGGTGTCGGCAATATTTACCTGAATGGCGGTTTGGCCGGTGACGGTGTTGGCGGTTCAATACAAGCGGCGGAGGGCGACATCACCCTCGTTGCCGGGCAGGACATTATGGTCGGCTCCGGATATGTCATCACCACGGGTGGCGGCAGCATCAGCGCCCACGCCCTGGCGGGAAACATTGACACCGGGTCCGACGCGCAAGGGTACCATTTCAATCGGAACGCGAGCTCCCTCAGCGCGGCTTACAATTTGCAAGACGGCTTGGGCGGTATCAGCACGGCGGCGGGCGGCGATGTGACACTCATCGCGGGTGGTAATGTGACCAGTGTATTGCCCGGCAAAGGTGTTTATTATTACGACGGCAATCAGGAAACACCCGACAATGGCAGTGATTACACCACGGCGGGTTCCGGTGCTTATGGTTCCCAGCCTGGGAATGTGACCATTGTGGCGGGCGGCAATGTAACCGGCCATTATCTAGTGGCCAACGGCATCGGCAGCATTTTTGCCGGGGTACAAATGGATGCCAATGGCAATCCCATCAAGGATTCATCCGGGAATTATGTGTTGGGCACTTCCGGCAGCGCGGGGACGGATCAATTAAATCCCAATCTTGCATTAAGCTTGGTCAGTGGTGGCTGGAATGTGACTGCCGCGCAAAACATCATTTTACAGGAGGTTCGCAATCCTAATGGTGTTTTTGACATCAATGGCGGGCCCGCTTACAACCATTACTTTAATTACGCGGCTGGCGACTATGTTAATTTGAACGCGGGAAACCTTGTGCAATTGGGAGCATCCTCCTCGTTGCTGCCACGTTTGACCGGCATTACTGTGCCCATTATTTATCCCTCCATCTTGAATGTGATGGCAGGTGCCGGCGGCGTGGTTTTGACCGGAGACTCCACCTTCAACCAGTTAATTCTTTTTCCATCGCCGCAAGGCAGTTTAACCATTACCACGACGGATGGGGGTTCACTGGTCAGCAATTTGCCGTTCATCCAAGGGGCCCCCCAGATTTTTAATCTGATTGTCTCGGACAGCGGCAGCAGCCAGTACAAATCGAGCACTTCCTTTGGCTTGAGCGATCATGCCGCCTCGCCAATTCATCTGGACGCTTCGACTCCCATCGTCCTGAACATCGCCGGCGACATGGACCTTGTTTTTCTCGACGCTCCCGAGGCGGCGCAAATCACCGTGGGCGGCAACATGAACAACTGCGGGTTTCAAGGCATGAACCTGTCCGCCAATGACGTGACCAGCATCAATGTGACGGGCGACATCTATAATCGAAGTGCTTTCACCTCCGTTACCCTTGATTTGAATCAAACCGGCGTGCAAGAACCCGACCTGTCTGTTTTTGCACAGGCAGTGAACAACGCCATTGGCAGCACTTCCATTTCGGCAGCGACACTGAACACGAGTTTGTATTATAATCCCGCAACCCAGGTCCTGACCTGTCAGAACATCCCCGGGGTGACTCTGGCCAGCGTTCTGCAACTGCTTCAAAATTTGACGGTTCAGGTCTACCTAAATGGCGTTCCCCAATGGACCGATTCGTCTGATACGATACCACTAACGACTACCGTTTCTGTCTTGACCCCCGCAACGGCACAAGCACTTCTGGCTCAATACAACGCTCTGGGTGCAACTCCTTATAACGCCGGTTCCTACGGTTATACCATTGGTGGTGGCGGACAATTCGACATTACGGCCCGGACCATAGACCTTGGAACCTCTGCCGGGATCCAATCGGAGGGCGCGGGCCTTTACACGGTTCGCGGCAGTTATCCGCTCGCCAGTTTGTTTGGCACCGGAGAGGTGTTCGAACATGGGGCCGACATCGCCATCACCACCACAGGAAACCACTCCGCTGGAGAAACCGCCACCGGCGATCTCATCGGCGATCTGGACATGTATTCGAGTTCCATCGCCTCCCTGGCGGGCGGCAATATCTCCATTTTCGCCGGCGGAGATGTCAATGCCGGCTCGGCGGATTTTTCTGTCAACACCCTCAGCGCCCGCGGCATTTACTCAACCAGCGGCGGCAACGTGTCGGTTTATGCCGGCGGAAACATCAACGTCAACGGTTCGCGCATCGCCACCTATGACGGCGGCAATGTCACGGTGGAATCGCTGAATGGCGATGTAAACGCCGGCAACGGCGGCACCGGATTCGTGGGAGTGCAACAATATAATGTGAACCCGGACACGCACGCCGTGATCGCCGAATCGGCCACGATTCCGGGCAGCGGCATTTTGACCACCACCTTTTTGGACTCGCAAAATGTAGTGGGAAACATTCTCGTGGTAACCCCGAATGGCAATATCATCGCCAGTGCCGGCGGTATCGTGCAGTTGCCGGTGAATGGGGCTGATGCCTCTGCGGCCACCATCGTGCTGTTTGCCGGCAAACAACCGATTCTAGACACCAGCGCGACGGGCAATGACGTTGTGCAGCTTTATATCTATGATGCAACAACGGGGACGTGGGAATTGGAAAAAGGCGCGTTGCAGATCATCAGTGTCTATAACACAAAAGCCAAAAAAAACGAAAATCAAATTGAAGACGAACCGGTATTAAGTGGTCAAAATATTGTCACCCTTGGGCCAACCATTCAGGTCCTCGAAGCAGGCACAAGCACCCCGGTTTCCCTCACGCAAGTCCTTGACGCCAGCGGCCATCCCCTGCTCGATGCCAATGGCAATCCGCTTTACGTGAAGACCGCGGACGCTTCGCGCCAGATTGTTGAGTACATTCAGGGCAAAATAACGCCTTACCTTGATGCCGGCGGCGACCCTGTGAATGTTTCTGTGCCGCTGGATGCCAACGGTAATCCAATTTCCAATTCCCAAGGAAACACGATTCTCGTCATGGGTAGAAACATTGACGCCAATGATTCCGGGGTTATTGGCCGTGAGATCTATCTGGATGCCACGGGCAACATTACGGGAGTATTTGTCGGGCATGACGTCTCGCTCAATTCCTTGCAGAATGTGACTGCGACCGTCCTGGCTTCAGGTACGGCCACTGTCAATGCTGTCGGCGATATTACTGGCGAGTTTATCGGTATACAAGGTATCACCGCCGACGGCGGTTCGGGCGATCCCACCTTGCTTTCGCAGAATGTCAATGACGGCGGCCTGACCCCCACCCAAACCGGCTTTGCGCCGGGCACCACCGCCAATGCGACCAGCCAGGGCATGGCCAGTGATAATTCCGCCAGTCTCGCCAAAAATGCTGACACAACTGCCACCGATGACGACGAAAAGAAAAAGGGCAAACAAGCCGTGTTGGTGCAAAAGACAGGCCGCGTAACCGTTTTGTTGCCGCCGAAACATTTATCTCAAAACCAAAACTCAAATAACAATTTATGAACACCATGCTCATACATCCCATCCTCGCCTCCGGCGCGTTGCAGTTCGCCTTCGAAAAGGCGACGATCGAAGGCAAAATCACCATCGGCTCGCTGTTCATCCTGTCCATGTTCAGTTGGACGATCATCATCACCAAGTTCCGCCAGCTTTCCATCGCGCGGCGGGCGGCCAAAAAATTCTTCGCCGCCTACAGCGCCACGCGCGATCCGCTGGACATCAAACGCAAGAGCGAGAGCTACGAGGGCGCGCCCGCTTACCAGCTTTACATCCGTGCGGCCGACGAGCTGGATTACCACCTCAAGCACAACCCCGTCACCGTGAAGAACCAGCGCCGCATCAGTACCGCGTCGTTTGAAGCCGTGAAGGTGACGCTGGAGGAAGCCGCCGCCGCCGAGGCCATGGCTCTGGAAAAGGGCATGATCGTGCTGTCCACGGCCGTGGCCGGCGGACCGTTCATCGGTCTGCTCGGCACGGTTTGGGGCGTCATGGAAACTTTTGCCGGCATTGCCCGGGCCAACGCCGCCAGCCTTACCGCCATGGCGCCCGGCGTGGCCGGCGCATTGATTGCCACGGTCACCGGCCTGCTCGTCGCGATTCCCGCCATGTTCGCCTACAACTTCATGGTCACCACCATCCGCCACATCACACAGGAGCTGGACGGTTACGCCACCCGTTACGCCACCCAGATTGAACACGCCTATGTGGATAACCGCCCCCTCTCGGAGGAACTCAAACAGGCCAACGAATCGCTGGCCGAGAGCCTAGTCGCCGCTCTCAAGGGCGACGAGAATGTGTTGCGGAACACGCCGGTGTTCGCCGCCGAACGTTAAGGCTGCCGCGTCATGAAGAAGTGTTCCCATTCCGAGCACGAAACGCTCACACAGTTGAACATCACTCCGCTGCTCGACCTGGCATTCGTGTTGCTGGTCATTTTCATCATCACCACCACGCCCATCGTGAACGACCTTGATCTGAACCTGCCGACGGCGGCAAGGCACCAGAAAGACCCGCCGCGCAAGGCCAATTACATTTCCGTCCAGGCCGACGGAAAAATTTATATGAACACCAAGGAGGTGAAGGAAGGCGACCTGCAGCCCCTGCTGGCAACCCTACGCATGGATGATCCGGACCTGAACATCGTCGTGCGCGGCGACGGCAAGACGAAATACCGGCAGATCCGCGCCGTGCTCGACGCCTGCCAGCAGGCCAACGTCATAAAAGTGGACCTGGCCACTGAACCCGCCGGCAAGTTTTAATATGCAACCGCAAACCCAGCCGCGCAAACCGCGCAATTCGTCGAAGGTGAACCTGGCCATCTCGGCCACCTTCCACGTGGTGCTGGTGCTGGCGCTGTTTTACCTGGCGGCCCGCGAAGGGTTTCTGGGCAAGCAACTTCAGAAAATCTCGGTGGAAATGGTGAGGGAAAAACCGCCGGAGAAACCCAAGGAACCGGAAAAACCAAAGGTCGAGCCGCCCAAGATTGAAACGCCGAAGGTCGAAACCCCCAAGATGGTCGAAACACCCGCCCCCCAACCGGCGGCCGTGGCGGCAGTCACCGCGCCGCCGGCCGTCGCGCCGCCGTCAACCGATTTGCCGGCGTTTGAATTCGAAGGCGGCAAGGCGGTCGAGACCAGTTCCGATGCGGTGCAGGTTTACAAGGGTTACTTGGAATACGCGTTCCGGTCGAAATGGAACCGGCCAGACAACCTCGCGGATGACAATTACGTGGCCGAGGTGGAAGTGGCGGTCAACCGTTCGGGCGACGTCAGTAACCCGGTCTGGAGAAAAGGCTCCGGCGACCCGAAGTGGGATGAGTCCGTAAGAAAGGTGTTCGCCGCGGTTAGCCGCCTTGACCATCCGCCGCCGACGAATTTCCCGCCGCGTGTGACCATCCGGTTTGACGTGCAAGGGGAAACCGAACCTGTGTTGCAATGAAAAAGATCTCCCATTCCCATCACAGCACTCTGAACGAGCTGAACATCACGCCGCTGCTGGATCTGGTGTTTGTTCTGCTGGTGATCTTCATCATCACCACGCCGCAGTTGATGAACAACCTGGAAATGAACCTGCCGTCGGGCAAGCCCCCGCCGAAGAAGGCGGCGGAGCCGAAGATCAACAAGATCGCGGTGGACGGGCGGGGGCAGATCACCTTCAACAGCGAAGTGGTCACGGTGGCGCAATTAAAAACCACGTTGCAGCAACTCAAGGCGGCCGACCCCGGACTCAGCGTGGTGGTGAAAGGCGCCGACGAGGTGGACTACCAGTTCATGGTCAACGTCCTGGATGTCCTCCGCCAGCTCGACATCACCAAGGTGGGTTTGGCGACGGAAGCCGTCGCGGCTAATCCATAAAAAATTTGTTCCGACTGGACTGGGATTCCGCCAATGCCGGAGTGCGCGATGCTCTTGCTCAGCACCTTTCTATCAAAAATTCTCGACACGATTCGGAAATGGGCGTATTCAGCGAACAATTGGAAAATCCGGGCTTTATGTCACGCAAAGAAATTCCTGATAGCGCCATTGAAACTGTTGCTCAACACATCAACAATAGGAGCAACAAGAATTACGGCATCAGTTCCGTTGGAAACGAGGCAAATATTGAGACGCCACAGATTTTTGAAATTCTTCCCTTTGGTGAAATCGACAATACTGAAAGACGTTTTTACGCGATTGACGGAAGTTACAACAGCGAAGAATTCTACAATGGCCTAGCGATTGCGATTTACGCTGCTGGCTACATTTGCTTCCAACAGGGAAAGCAGGTGCGGATGAATTCGCTCGATGATCCCGTTATTCTCGGCCAAGCATACCATCCCGAAAACATTCTCGTTACCAATCAAGACCATCTCCAAGCCATCTACGATGAACTGCTCACGATGAAACCCGTGAAACGGCTCGTAGAATTTTGGGGCGGAAAGCCGGAGGAGTTTTTCCCGTATGACAAGCAAGCGATTTGCACAAATCTCTCAACGCTTTTGTCGTTTTGCCAAGCAGTCTTGGAAATAGCTTTGATTCTTGAAGTGGCCGAACTGCCTGAAACAAAAGCTGGAGATTTTATACTTCGAGATGGGACGCTACGCCTGCTTCAAATTAAACAGTCTTACTTGGTTCAACTCGGAAAATATTTGCATGAGAAAGGCATAAAGATAATTGCCGTTACGAAGCAATCGCCAATAAAGATGGAACTGTCATATACGTTCAAGCAAATCGACAGTTATCTTCAAGATGAACTTAAGCGCAAATATCCATTCGTTGCAACCGACCCGAAAAGGAAAAAACTATGCTGCTGGTTTGAAGTGCCAAGCACAGTTTTGGAGAAAGCTTATGAAGGCGATATGTATGCCAAGAAAGCGATCACTGGCGGTCGTGGATTTGGTCTTTTTATGGCAGCTAGACTGGATTACGTCGAAAAATTGCAAAACTATGATTGGGTAATTGTGGACGTAAACATTTTTGATGCGACGCCCGGAATTAAAGCTGGGGTCGAATCAAAGGAACGAGATAGAAATACACTCGCCGAAATATTCAAAGAATTAACACGATTGACGCAGGAACATTATATTTTGGGCTATCCATATCCTCTGGCTGAAGCGCACAATTTCATTTCGCTCAAGAGGAATTTCAAAGAAGAAATTATTAGTCGGTTAAAATACTCGCTATATAAAGATCAGCGAATGGATCATGTGGATATCGAAAATATATTTTTAGATATGGGAATACTCGGTTTTGCTTACGGAGTGTATCCTCATATTCCCTCCAGACACAAAGCGTTTTGAATCCTTATATTGGTCAGGAAGAGCTTTATCTGTATAAACCACAATATTCTCTCTGGCGGCTTTTTCGTCTATATCTCCCAACCCATAAGTTTTTGTGCCTCGCAAAAAATACTCACCGTTCAGGTCGAAAATGAGTTTTCCATACCACTGCCGCAATTGCAAAAACACTTGTGTAAGTTTCAAGTTTTTCTTTCAGTGTCGATTCTTTTGGAAGGTCGCCTTCGCTCATGAGTGAATACTATGCCTGACGAAGGAGGAAGTCCAAATGCTTCGCGAAGTCCCGGGGATGGGGCGATCCGAATGCCGGAATATTGATGAGGCCGGCAATGTTCCCGACCCATCGGGATGACTGGTTTGGGCCTGATGTTTCGATTCTGGCACTTGAGAAAATTTGAGCCCTGGCCGGCTTGCTGAAGCGACGCCAAATCAAAGTTGCTTCATCATGTCCTTCAAACCCGTGGCATAAGCTTCGAACCCGCCCGCGTTTCGTTACGCACCGGCCGGGGGCGCGGCCTGGCTTTTCATGCCGGTGTGCCGGATGTCCTGCGCTTCGCAGAGATAAACGACGTCCTCCGCCACGTTCGTCGCGTGGTCGGCGATGCGTTCGATGCTTTTGGAAACCACCATCAGGTGGAGGCAACGGCCAATCGTGTCCGGGTTTTCGACCATGTGCTGCACGAGGGCGTTGTGGATTTGTTTGTTGAGCGCGTCCACTTCCTTGTCGCGCGGAATCA
>Ga0181536_10006777_pt1 | contig 11402 bp, 11 predicted proteins | sample PEATcosm2014_Bin_41_FD_121105 | JGI IMG/M metagenome (GOLD analysis project Ga0181536, IMG submission 121105) | Peatland microbial communities from MTU Mesocosm Facility, Houghton, MI, USA - PEATcosm2014_Bin17_60_metaG | ecosystem: Environmental > Terrestrial > Soil > Wetlands > Peat | place...
CATGTAAGTCTTTTAGAATCATGGTGGGCAGTGAGGGACTCGAACCCCCGACTTCCTGCTTGTAAGGCAGGCGCTCTAACCAACTGAGCTAACCGCCCACGCGTGGCGGAAAGGCCTTTCAACCTTCTTATCATCATAGCAGCGCCGTTGCACCCAGTAGGCGGCGCGCCTGGAGTTGATACACTCACTCGGTGAGCTGTCTGATTGTCAACGCCGACGACTTCGGGCTGACGGCCGGGGTCAACCGCGCCATTGCGGAGCTTCACCGTGCCGGAGTGCTGACGAGCGCCACGCTCATGGCGCGGGCGGCGGCTACGGATGAGGCCATTCAGATTGTCCGCGCCCTGCCGTCGCTAGACGTGGGCTGCCACGTGGTTCTGGTGGACGGCGAGCTGGCGCTTTCCGCGCGGGAAGAGATACCACATCTTGCCAACCGGAGCGACGGCCGCTTTCGGCCATCGCTGATTGGTTTTCTAAATTGGCTGGCCCGCGATTCGCAGCGCCGATGGCCTTTTCGCGCGAGAGCCATTCGCGAGATCGAGGCCGAAACTGCCGCGCAGATCGCATCGCTGCAAGACAAGGGCATCAGGCTTACTCACATCGACACGCACAAGCATACGCATATGTTTCCGGCGGTGCTCAGGCCGGTGCTGTGGGCAGCGCGGGCTGCGGGAATTCGCTCCGTGCGCAATCCTTTTGAACCGGCGTGGAGCCTGCGCGCCACGATAAACGCTCCCTGGCTTCGACGGACGGAGGTGAGCCTGCTGCGGCGGCTTGAGCCTGCGTTCCGGCGCATTGTGGCCGAAGAGGGCTTCACGACCACCGACGGCGCCATCGGTGTGCTGGCCACCGGAAGTCTCAATGCCGCCGCTATCAGTTCCCTGCTCCAGCAGATGCCTCCGGGCACATGGGAGCTGGTCACGCATCCGGGCTACAATGACGCCGATCTGGCCCGCGCCCACACCCGCCTGCTGGCTTCGCGGGAGACCGAGCGCGAGGCGCTGCTAGCGCTGGAGCAGTTGCCGGAGGTTGAATTGATTTCGTTTTTCGATTTGACTACAGATGCTCAACAGGAAGTAAGCCCTTTGCGCAGCGCTGCATCTTGAACGCTACCGGCAACGTCAAAGAGCAGGACACATTCCAGTAGATCGGATTGAGAAGAAATCATGCGCATCGGCATTACCTGTTATCCCACCTACGGCGGGTCGGGCGTTGTGGCCACGGAACTGGGCATTGAATTGGCTGCTCTAGGACACGAGGTTCACTTTATCTCTTATTCGCAACCGTTTCGGTTGAGCGGAAGGGACGATGGAATCTTCTACCACGAAGTGCCGGTTTCCAGTTATCCGCTTTTCGAGTTTCCTCCTTACGACCTGGCGCTGGCGTCGCGAATGGCGGAAGTGGCTGAATTCAATCAGCTTGACCTGCTGCATGTGCACTATGCGATTCCCCACTCGGTGAGCGCGCTGTTGGCGCGGCAGATGCTGGCGGGCGGGGGGCGGCGGCTGCCCTTCGTGACCACGCTGCATGGGACCGACATTACGCTGGTGGGCCTGGATCGCTGCTACCTGCCCATCATTCGCTACGCCATTCAGGAGAGCGACGGGGTTACCAGTATCTCGAACTATCTAATGGAAAAAACGATTACGGGTTTCGACGTTACGCGGGAGATCGAGGTGATTCCGAACTTTGTCAACTGCGATGTGTACGCACCGATCAAAGATGAGGCCAAGCGGGCGGAAGCGCGCAAGCGGCTGGCTGCTCCAGGGGATGCGATCCTGATGCATCTCTCCAATTTCAGGCCAGTTAAGCGAGTGGTGGATGTAGTGAAAATCTTCGCGCTGGTGGCGCGCGAGTTGCCTGCGCAACTGATAATGGTGGGCGACGGGCCGGACCGGTCGGCGGCGGAATGGCTGGCGCACGACCTGGGAATACACGCGCGGGTCCACTTCGTGGGCAAGCTGGAACGCGTAAACGAACTGCTGCCGCTGGCTGATCTCTTGCTGATGCCAAGCGAATTGGAGTCGTTCGGACTGGCGGCGCTGGAGGCCATGGCGTGCAAGGTTCCATCGATTGGAACACGGGTGGGCGGGGTTCCGGAGCTGATCGACGACGGGGTGACGGGGCTGCTCTATCCGGTGGGCGATGTTGAGGCTATGGCGTTGGGAGCATTGGAGTTACTTAGGGATCGGGAGCGACTGAACGCGATGCGGGACGCGGGGCGCAAGACGGCGCAGAAGCGGTTCTGCTCGTCGCTGGTGGTGCCGCATTACGTCCGGTATTACGAGTCGGTGCTGGAGAAGGCCGGTTGAAACGGTTGGATTGCAGGGCGCGGACTGTACGCAAATTTAGCGGCTATGCAGCCACCGATCAATTTGCCGTGGAGTTTGCCGTGGAGTAACTTTCCAAAAAATATGCAGCGGAAAATAAGGACCATCGCCGGAGGAAAAAGTCGGTGCCGCGCCAGGACAATCGCATTTGAACTTTGAGCAAGAAATGAAAGGTACGGGATTTAGCCCGTACATTAAAACAGCAAATCCAACAGGGCCTTAGCCCCTGAGGGACAGCCATTCGCCCATTATTGTCGCCGATTTCAGTATTTCGTTCGGCGCCAATTCCATCAAAGTCAAGCTCGCTGATACATTCTCTTCCCTCAGGGGCTGAAGCCCGTACTCTTCAAATGCTCAAATGCGATTGCACTGAGCGCCGCGCAAAAGTTTCTGGCGCTATATTGTTCCGTGCGTATAGAATTGCTTGCAGGTTTGTCGGATAAAAGGATTGGAAAAATTTAGCGGGTTGCGGAGCCTGCGATTTGTTGGATTGCCGCGAAAGTTTCCATTTTCGCTCAGAATTGATAAGCGGGAGATGCCGAATATCATGGCCTTATCCTGCGCAAGTTGCTGATTCTAGATATGGATGAGACTCTAAACAGATTTGAATGGTTTGGCCATGAGCACAGCGGCAATTCGTAGTGACGCGGCAATTCGCAGTGATTGGGTAGGACGGGTCGTCGACGGAAGATTTACCCTCCTCCAGTGGTTAGGCGGTTCTGGAAGGGGGGGTGTCTTTCTCACAGAACTGCCGGGAAATCCATCGCAAAAAGCCGCGATCAAGCTCATTCCAGCCGATGCCAGGTATGCGGAAGCCCACGTCGCCGGCTGGGCGATGATAAAGACCCTATCCCACCCTCACCTGATGCGCCTTTTTCACAGCGGCTATTGCCAGATCGACGCCGTCCGGCTGATCTACGCCGTGACGGAATACGCCGAAGAAATTCTATCGCAGATTCTTGTGGAGCGGCCGCTCGCGCCCCACGAGGCCGGAAATATGCTCGACCCAGTCCTCGACGCGCTTTCCTATCTGCACGGAAAAGGCTTCGTGCACTGTCATCTCAAGCCATCGAACATCCTGGTTGTCGACAATGAGTTGAAGCTTTCCTGGGACAGCCTTCATATCGAGGGCGAGCTTGGCAAACACATTCCGGGGCCAAGAGTCTATGACGCGCCGGAAGACACCACAGTGAAGATATCTCCGGCCGCGGACATCTGGTCGCTCGGCGTCACCCTGGTCGAAGCCTTGACCCAACATCCGCCGATTTGGGACAGATCGGCGCCTACGGAACCGGCAGTGCCGGAATCCATTCCAGAGCCCTTCGCCGGCATTGCGCGGGAATGTCTCCGGTTAGACCCCGCGAGCCGATGCACCCTCAGCGATATCAAAGCTCGTCTCGAAACGGTGCAATCTCTCCCGGAGCCAGAGCCGGAGCCGGCCGGCGAAACCGGCGGAAAGGCGCCGGTCAAACTCCGCGTGACGGCACTCATTGCCGCGGCGCTCCTGTCCATCGCGGTAATCGCGGTTCTGCTGCTGCGATATAACCAGCCACGGCCATTGCCGCCAGCCGCAATACCGCAGCCTGAGCACGGGATCGCCGCGCTCCAGCCTCAATCTCCAGTTCCGGCGACTCAAACGCCCAAAGTTGCAATAACTCAAACCGCCAAGAGCGTTGTAGCTCAAGCGCCCAAGGACGTTACAGCTCAAACGCCCAAGGATGATATAACTCAAATCGTTAAAAGCGTTGTAGCTCAAACGCCCAAGGATGTTGTAACTCAAACCGCCGGGAGCTCGACGGATCAAACCTCCAAAGGCGTGACGGTAAAGGGCGAAGTTGCGGAGCGAGTCATGCCCGATTTGCTGCCAAAAGCGATCGATACCATTCAAGGCAAAGTCGAAGTGAGAATACGGGTCGCGGTCGATCCAGGCGGTGTTGTTTCGGATGCGGCGTTCGACTCGCGGGGAGCAAGCAAGTATTTCTCCAATAAGGCTCTGGAAGCAGCGCGGTCCTGGAAGTTCAAGCCCGCGCAAGTCGATGGCCAGGCCGTTTCCAGCGTGTGGATGCTGCATTTTCAGTTTACGCGAACCGCAACCGAGGTCACTCCCGTCGAAGTCACTCCCTAGCGTGGTGAGTCGGAAGTTAGCTAGAGCATTTTCGCTGATAGTGTAAGGATGCTCCGTGCCCCATCCATTTCACGTTTTTTTGTGAAATGGGTGGGAGAACACAAAATCCACCTTACAGGAACCGTTGAAAGGCTAAATAAGTCAAGCGACGGAGCCGCAGGTCCTTCGACTCAGTTGGGCGCAAAAGCGCGACTAACTTCGCTCAGGATGACAACATTTTTGTGGCGGACTTTAGACTCAAGACACTAGTGCTACAGTAGCATGTCCTTCAATTCCTAGATAAGCGGCAAAGGCCCGGGCCTGAAGGCCCCGCAGGTCAAGCAATTGGCTGCTCAGCGGGGTCGGGCGCGAAGGCGGGGATGAAGCCTAGCTGCCGCCAGAAATCGGCAACCAAGGCGATTGTCTCGGGGGTGGTTTTGGCGGTGACGCGGAGGGGGAGAATTTCGCTGGCGTTGGCGGCCAGGGCGGAGGCTTCGACGGCGATGGCGACGCACTTTTCAGGGCGGTAGGTGCAACTGGCTAGGTCGGCGATGGAGAGGCGCGTGGTGGGGGTGACGAGGACGGTGCGCGGCGGAGCCATGCGGTCCAGAAGCCAGAGGATTTCGAGCTTGGATTCGAGTTCGTCGGGAACACAGTCGATGGCCAAGTCGGCGTCGCGAACGGCGTCCTCGATGGTGGAGACGAAGGCAACGGCGGGTAGGGCGGCGGGACTCAGTTCTTGGCGAAGAAACTCCTGGGCGTGATGTAGATTGACAGGCATCACGTCTTCCAGCAGGACGCGAAAGCCGACACGGGCCGCGCTCAAAGCCAGCCGGCGGCCCAGCGGGCCGGCTCCAATGATGGCGACGGTTGGCGGCAAGCGGGGCTTACTCGGCGGCCAGGGCGCGGGCGACATCCTCAGCGTTGGGCTTGGCCTGGAGCAGGTGCTCGGCAACGCGGGCGCGCTCCTCGGCGGTGAGCGTGGGGATGGTGGCCAGCACCCGGCGCAGGGTTACGGCTACATCGTCAATGTAGTTCATCAGGCGAATGGCTTCTCCGGAGAGCGGCATGGTTTCCTCGATGCTTGAAGTTCCGTCTTCATTGTAGGCTTTGGGATTGGGGTGGGGAAGGCGCGGGGTCGATCGCATAGGTCAACGCAAGGGCGTTCCAAGTATCGATCACCGAAGCTGGCGAACCAGGGCAGAGGAACTCATGCTCCCGGAACGAGTGCAAGAACCGCATCGATTGCCGCAATGATGTCGCTGGCCATAGCAAAGTGGGACGCGATCGACGCGATCTGATCTTTCAAGGTTTTCAGGCCCGTGTTCGTGTAGTCGATCTGCTTCCGCAGCGCGTCGAAGGCCGTCGTATCCTTGGCAAGTTTGTAGAGGTCATCCTTGGTGAGCACCTGATCCACTTCTTTCCACCATGGGTTCAACGCCTGAGTAACAGCCAGGTCCATCGTGTTGTCGAGTGCCGCCTGGATCTTGTTATACAAGTTCCGATAGGCCGCTCTTACCTCGGGGGCAAGAGGGATGAAAGGGGCGTCGGGGAGGAGGTTGTTTACAGGCGGCATGGTCACGGTCTTGCTCCTTTGAGATTAGTTTGCCGGCAGCGATGAGTAGAACTTGCCGAGACTGTTTCCCTCATCGGCCAGCCCAGCCAGCTTGTCTTTCAAGGTTTCCGGATTGTTATGCTGTGCCTCGGCGGCCAGTGCATGATGAGTTAGTGCCAGCTTGTCGATGGCCTCGCGAAGAGAGGAGAGCTTCTCATCGGCTTCCCGCTGTTGCCGGGCAATCTCGGGCAGTTTCATAATCTCCGCGCGGTGCTCCTGCGGATTTACATTCATGCCGGGCTGTTCGTCTTCGAGAATGAACTGTTTTTCCAGGTTGAGGATTCGGTCGTAGTCGCGCATTTCAAGGCCTTGAATCGTTTGAATGTCGTCGCCAAGAACCTTGCAGAGCGCCTGAACATGAGGGTCCATTTCCTCGATTTTTTCCGGCAGTTCCTTCTCAACCGTCCGGTTCACCAGAAACTTTCCCAGCGCTTCGACGCCGGTGGCGATGCCGTTCCTGACTTCCGGCGAAAGGAGTGGAGCGGCAGTGTGCGTCGTGGACGAAGTGGTTGCGCCGGTGGAAGCGGAGACCGTGGTGACGGTGGTTTCGGTCGTGGAGCCCGCTGCGATTCCGAGGACCTTCTCAAGCGACGGCGCCAGATCGTTGCCGAGAGAACTCAAGCTGCTTCCCACGGACTTAGAAGCCTCATCGAGTTCCTTGGAGTCGGCGGCCTTGGCGATTTCGATCAGGGACTTGGAGTAAACCTGGAGAGCCGCTAGGACCGCAAGCCGGACTTGAATATCTTTTTGCGAGAGCAGCACAGTGGTGTTGCGCGGATTGTAAGAGGCGTCCTTGTTTTCGTACGCAATAACCGCTTCGTAATCGGCGCGCAGATTATCCAGGGCGACGGCGTCGCGATACGCGGCAGCCGATTGATCGACGACCGGGGCGATTGCGGCTGAAAGGCCGATGGTGTGCTTGACGAGAGGCGAAAGGCAGCCAGTCGTGAAAAGGCTCAGAGCCGGCAGCAGCGCCATTGCGACGATGCGCAACGGCTGTCTGGAGAGCCAGGCGCCGCGGTGCAGCTTACTTAACATGATGTTATGTGAAACCCGCGCGAGGGGCTTGTCAAGGCAAATGCTTCTCTTCGTCTTGAATCCTTGTCTTCGGTTTCGGCAATCTTGCCCGCGGCTTTGAGAAGTCATCTCATCAACACAATTCATTCCACAGAAAGCATCACTCAGGGGCTAAAGCCCACTGTTTTATTGGGCATTTTACGGCACGGCTAAAGCCGTGCCCTTCCAAAACCGGATCATGAGATAGATTCCAATCGCTACTTCTTTCCTTTGGCTGACCCGCGCCCGCCCAACAGCCCTTCGAGTTCTTCCTTGAACTCCCGCACGTCCTTGAAGTCGCGGTAGACGGAGGCAAAGCGAATATAAGCCACTGTGTCCAGCCCTTTCAAATGCTCCATGATAAGTTCGCCGATCTCGCGGGTGGTGCGTTCGCGCTCCGGCGCATCCACTAGAAAAGTCTCCGCCGCGTCCACGATGGACTCCAGCTTGCTCGAAGCCACAGGGCGCTTTTCGCAAGCGCGCAGCAGGCCGCTCAAAACCTTTTGGCGGTCGAAGCGCTCGCGGCGGCCGTCCTTTTTGACGACCATGTAGGGAATCTCGTCGATTCGCTCATAGGTGGTGAAGCGGCGATTGCAGCGCTCGCACTCCCGCCGCCGCCGGATCGAGTCGGCCTCCTTGCTCTCCCGCGAATCGACCACCCGGTCCTGTCCGAAACCGCAATAGGGACACTTCATACTAGTGGCATTCTACCTTGTAGTTGTGGGAATTGAGCCGCTTTGAGAAACGCGCGAGCGGAAAACAGTATGCGCGGCTGGCCCTTGCAATGCTATTCTGCATCCGGCACGGTTTGTACAGGATGCAGTGTTCCCTTTTAATTGAGGACCATGCCCGCTTCCGCAAGACACACAAAAGGTAATTGGGATCAGGCTCGGCCATTGATTTCCAGGCCTGAAAATTTTCCTGTGAACGGATCATATAGAGCGTGCCAGACGCAAGTACCACCATCCGCGATGATCTCCAAGTGATTCCGCCAATCGGGCGATGGCGATGAATTCTTTATATCCTCGCAAAATGCATTCACAAAGATCAACTTTTTTCCTGCACTTAGCACTGCCACATATTGCCTGAAATACTCTTCTGGATGATTGATGTGAATTTCCGAATTCCAGTTTGTTGCTCGTAAATTCGAAACCTGCGACAGATTTCTTTCGAGGCTTTCAATGTCCATTTTGGTCGGCTGCCAACTCCCATTGATTCTACCGGGTACTGTCCACGAATAGAACCGTGCAACTGCGTTTGCCTCGCTCGACGGAAGAAGCACAGACCGTTCCTTTTGCTGTGCTTGTGCGCCAGAGTGGAGAAAAAATATAAGAACTGCAACCACTAACTTTCGTGTCCGCATGGCACTCCTTCAATATTTCTCAATAGTAGTGATCTTAACTCATGACCTACAACCACAGCGCCGTGTGCCCTGGGCAGGAGTTGGCGGCTTGCGCGGTCAGCGTCTCGGCTAGCTCGAATCCGTGACGGGCGAAGTAGAAGGCTGCGCCGTGGAGCCGCTCCTGCAAGACTCCGCCGGGATAAAGCGCTTGGCAGATAGTCTCTGCGTGCCGCGCCAGCGAGGCCTCGCGCTGCAATTGAAAGTTGGCCGCCAAGGTCCGCAGGCGGTTCATCTGGTAGCGCATCTTGCCGGCCACGGTTTCGCCCGACTGGCCAAGTCCTTCATCCTGCGAACGCATCCAGTCGAGCAGCGCGGTCAGTTCGCCTTCCAGCGCCGTGCCCGCCGCCGCAAGCCGCTGTTTGCCTTCGATGGGCATGGAGCGGGCGCCCAAAAGCTGCGCCAGCGAGGCCGGAGTCTCCGCAAAAACCTGCTCCAGCGTCAACTCGTGCTTGCGCAGCAGATCGCCAATTGCAGGCTCGATCAGCGTGGCTGAAAAGCGCGGGAGCAGTGGCGTGACATGGCCCAGAATGCGCTCGAAGAGCACCGTCGACTGGGCAAAATAAGCTACCTCCGCCGGACCGCCGACGGCCGCCGAGGTAGAAAGCAGAAAATCCTGAAAGACGGGCCGAAGCAGCGCTGAGGGCGAAATGCGCTCCGGTTGGGCATCGAGAATGCCAAGCAGATCGGCGGTCGCATAGCTCTTGAGGCCCGCCCGGTCTACCGTCTGCCACAAGCCCGCAGGCTCGCCGGCGCACGGAGCCAGCCGCTTGAGCGCCAGCCGCGCTCCGGTATTTTCATCAATGAGAAACAGCAGACTCGATTGCGGCCCCACGGCTACCTGGACGTGATAACCGGCGGCTTCGAGTTCCCGATTTCGCTCAACAAGCGCAGCGCGCAGTTCATCGGCCCGCTCCAGCGCCGCTCGCAGCACAGGCGCGCCCATGCGATGCGCCGCGCGTCCGCCTGCATCGAGCACCAGCAGCCCCTGCGCGGCAAAGACCGTTCGATAAAACTCCGCAAAGGCCTGGGCGAAGGTGCGGCCCGGCTTGTAGGCCGCGGCCAGCGCCTCTATTGCGTCCGAGGAGCCCAGCAATTCCCGCGCTTGATCGAGCAGCGGAGAAATCGAATCGTCGAGCACCAGGCCGCCCACCGGCCGCGGCGTCTCCGGAGCAGTAGTGTAGACCAGCCTGCGCAGTTCACGGCGCGCTGGAAAGGTTACGTGATCGATCTCGGCAAAGTCGTGGTCTTCGGTGGCCAGCCAGAAGATGGCCGCATGAGGCTGTCCCGCCGCCGTTGCCTGCCGCGCGCGCGCCAAAGCCGTCGCCGCCTTGAAGGGGGTGAACAGCGGTCCTCCGAAGAGACCTACCTGCTGCCCGGTCACCACCGCTCCGGCGCCTTGTTGGAGCGCCTCCAAACTAGCGACGGCGGCCGGAGCGAAGTTCTGCTCCGCCAGCAACCCGAGCAACTCCGGCCAGTGCGGCGGGAGCGGCGGACGGCTCTGCCAGCCGCCAGCCCGACCGCTTTCGACGTCGTCGGTGAGGCCGTTCCCGGCACTCGGCGCGGCATAAAACCGCCGTGCCGCCGCATCTCCGGCGCAGTAGTCCAAAAACAGCCGGCTCAACCCCGGCGCCACGGTGATGGGATAACAGTCTGCTCTCGACAACTCTTTCACTTTCGTTCGCTTGCCTATGGATGGCTCCTTCAGCGGGAGCGGGCGTGGAATTCGGCTCTGTTAAGGATGCTATGCCGGGGGGATTCGATGCACAACCGCGCTTTTTCTCCAGCGCTCGGGCGGCACTGTGCGTATACTTTCTCTGTCTGTGTTTTTGAAGGAGAGAGCGATATGCCCAAAGAAGAGAAGGTGGAAAATGCCGTTGAGTCAAAGGCCGTGAAGGCCGCCGCAACAAAAAAAGCAAACGCCCGGAAACCCAAAGCCGCGAAGACCGCAAAGCCAAGGAAAGTCAGTGCCTCAAGGCCGAAGAAGGCGAAAACCGCAAAGCCCAAGGCAAAAAAAGCCACAAAGACCGCTCCCGAGGCTTCGGTTGAGAAGGCGCAATTGCTCAGTTCCGAGGTCGTCTATCAGGGCCCGCTCTTCCGCGTGCTGCACGACAAGCTGATCGAGCCCAGCGGCAAACACAACGAGCGCGACGTGATCCGCCACAGCGGCAGCGTAGTCATTCTGGCCATCGACCGCTCGAAGGGCAAGAAGGACCCCTGGATCGTCGTCGAGCGCCAGTACCGGCACGCCGCCAATCAGTATCTATGGGAGCTGCCCGCGGGCAAGCTCGATCCCGGTGAAGATGCTCTGGCCGGGGCGCAGCGCGAACTGGCCGAGGAGACCGGCTACAGCGCCAAGAAGTGGAAGCCGCTGGTCGAGTACTACGCCAGCCCAGGATTCCTGGGCGAATCGATGAAGGTCTTTGTGGCCGAGGGCCTGGTGGCGGGCGATGCGCATCCGGAGGACGATGAGCAGATTGAATTTCGCCTGGTCAAGCTCTCCGAGGCGCTTAAAATGATCGAGAAGGGCAAGATACTGGACGGCAAGACGCTGACCAGCATACTTTTGTATGCTCGCAAGCTGGCCGGCAAGCGCAAAAAGTAAACACTACGCGTTTTTGGCGCCATTGAATCAACGATTTCCACTCAGTTTCCATTTCGGGCCGGCCTTTACGCGCCGGACCGTCTCACTCTGTGGATCGTCTCCCCCAAAAATACTTAAACCTTTTGGCCCATTTTCTCGTCATATTCTGTATCGGTGTGCGATCCCCTAGTACGCCGGATTCTCGCAAGACCAGAAAGAAGGAACCTGTGGCTCAGTACAAAGGGAAGGTCAAGTGGTTCAACAACGCCAAGGGCTACGGATTCATCGGACGTGAAGACGGGCCAGATGTATTC
>Ga0181536_10006778_pt1 | contig 11398 bp, 13 predicted proteins | sample PEATcosm2014_Bin_41_FD_121105 | JGI IMG/M metagenome (GOLD analysis project Ga0181536, IMG submission 121105) | Peatland microbial communities from MTU Mesocosm Facility, Houghton, MI, USA - PEATcosm2014_Bin17_60_metaG | ecosystem: Environmental > Terrestrial > Soil > Wetlands > Peat | place...
CTCTCGCCCCACGCGTCATGGCCCGGCTCGTCCGGGCCACCTGTCGCCGCACCCTGCCGGTTCAGGTGGCCCGGACGAGCCGGGCCATGACGGGGGAGAGAAGCCACCGTGTGTCAATCAAGCGCGCTGGTCTTATCTCGGCGCGTCCGCTGCCCGACTCGCGCGCCGCACGTCCTGACTTCACGTTTCCGGCGCGCCGGCATGATGCTTACAGGTCACAAACGTCCGGTCAGCCGCGCCCAAAGCGCCAGCGCGGCGTCGTACGGCAACGCCGGCACCTCGCGCAGCCGCCAGTACCAGCGCTTCCACCAGGACGCGCCGGCGGGCTGCCGCGGCGGACGGCAAGGCCGGGCCGCTATGCCGATGAGACATAGCAATGTCAGACATCTCGGCAAATGATAGCCGCTGGTTGCCACCATGACGCGTCCTCGCGGCGAATCTTCGCGCAACAGTCGAGCAATCGCGCGAACCGAGGACAAAGTATCGACTCCAGTTTCCTCCAACAGGATTCTGTCGCTCCGCACACCGGATTTCATGAGCAGGCCGGCCATGACCGAGGCCTCGGACGGCCCATATCGTCCGACGGCGCCGGTTGGGATGAACAGCACCTCCGGATCGCCCTGGGCACAGGCGAGAGCGGCCTCGACCCGGCGCCGAAGGGTTGCGCTGGGCTTTCCATCGGGGCGAACGGCGGCGCCAAAGATGAGGATCGTCATCATTCCCGTGATTTGGTGTCAGATTACCCATAGAAAACAATCTGGAAGACGCTATAATGGCGTCGTCCTGTGCGGCGCGGCTCTGGGTGTCGAGCTGATACAGGGTATCGGACTCAACCCTAGGGGGACTCACATGCGTTTTGTCTCGACTCGCTGGTCGCTCAGCGCGGCCGGACTTATTTCGGCTCTCGCACTGGCGGCCTGCTCTGCTCCGCCGCCGCCGCCGCCGCCTCCGGCGCCCGCGCCCGTTGTGACGACGGCGCCGCCAATGCCGCCTCCAGTGGTGCACCACCGTTGGCACAGGCACACCAAGGCCTGGTATCGCCACCATCACGCGAGGAAACATCGCAAGATGTAATGGTGGGGCGGTAAGTCCGCCTTGACATCGAACCCCCGCGGTTTCCAGGCTCCGTCTGCGCGCGACGGAGCCTGGATTACCGTGGGGAGCGACGTTTCATGAAAACACTGACTGAAGAACTGGTTCTGCGGTATCGCGAAGCCGGGTATTTGGCACCCATCCGGGTGCTCTCCACCGAAGACGCCGCCGAAATCCGAGCACGACTCGAGGCTTTCGAGGCAGGCGCCGGTCCTCTCGCCGGGAAGCTCCGGCAGAAATCCCATCTGCTGTTCACTTGGCTGAGCGACCTCATTCGGCATGAGCGAATCCTCGACGCCGTCGAGGACATCATTGGCCCGGACATTCTGTGCTGGGGCACGTCGTTCTTCATCAAAGAGCCCCGCAACCCCGCGTATGTGTCCTGGCATCAGGATTCAACCTATTGGGGTCTCGATCCGGCGGACATCGTCACCGCGTGGATCGCCCTGTCGGATAGCACAACCGAGAATGGTGCGATGCGTGTGGTGCCAGGTTCGCACACTATGGCACAAGTACCACATCGAGATACGTTCCGTTCAGACAACCTTCTCAGCCGCGGCCAGGAAATCATGGTCGAGGTGGATGATGCCCAGGCTGACACGCTGACCCTCAAAGCGGGTGAAATGTCGCTGCATCATGTCCGGCTGATCCATGGATCCGAACCGAATCCGTCGGATCAGCGCCGAATCGGATTCGCGATTCGCTATTTGCCGACCTATGTCCGCCAGGTGGCCGGCCCGCACGATTGGGCCACGCTGGTGCGCGGTGAGGACCATCACGGCAATTTCGAGTTGGAGCAGCGTCCCGACGCCGACATGTCCGAATCCGCTCAGGCGTACCACGCGGCGGTGGTCGGCGGGCATGCGAAGATCCTGATGCGAGAAACCGGCCGCCCGATGCGCGCGTGATTCGCTGAACGCCCCCCTCCATCATCGCCCGGCTCGTCCGGGCCACCTCTCGCGGCGAGGTGCCGGGTCAGGTGGCTCGGTCAAGCCGGGCCATGACGAAATAGCGAAGGCAGTGCGCCCGCCGTTTCGCCCGTCGGCTCTTACTTTTCGATCTTCACGTACTCGAAATCACCCGGCCGGTTGTCGATGCCGTGCCGCGGCGGAGCGATCCAGGAGGCGAACGCCCCAAGTCCGCGCTCCGGGCGCATCAGGCTGGCGATGAACGCGTTATCGTCCGCGGACGGGAGCATGGCTGCCTTCCGCTGCTCCCAGGCGTCGCGGGTCATGACGTGACCCTCGGTATCGGCATGCACGGCGGCGAACTCGCCGATGCGCCGGTTGAACGCGACATGCGGCAAAGTGATGCGGAAATCGATGCCGGTCTGGGCGAACACCCGATTCCACCGGTTCACCCCGGCGGCGGCATCGGCCACGTAGTCGTCGCGCAGCCGCATGTTCAGCGCTGACAAGGCCGGCACATCCTCATTCACGATGACGCCATCGCGCGGGCGCAGCACCGGATAGGTCGCGTTGGTCAGTTGATGATCGTCGGTCAGCTTGTCTTCCTGGTAACGCCCCTTCAGCCCGGCGTTGAACGCGTTCGCGGCGTTGGTGCTAATTTCGTTACCGAACAGATCGAGCGTCAGGGAGAAGTGCAGATTGGCCTTCTTCTGTAACGTCGGCGGATCGATCACCCCGAGCGCGCGGATCCGGCCGATGTCATAAGGATCGGTGATCCCGGCGGCTTTCATCGCCTCGCAGCTGCGTTGAATGGTGCGCTGCACGCCGGTTTCGCCCACGAACATGTGGTGGGCTTCCTCGGTCAGCATGAAGCGGCAGGTGCGCGACAGCGGATCGAAACCCGACTGCGCCAGCGCGGCGAGCTGCATCTTGCCGTCGCGGTCGGTGAAGAAGGTGAACATGAAGAACGACAGCCAGTCCGGCGTCCGTTCATTGAACGCGCCCAGCATGCGCGGCGAATCGGCGTCGCCGGAGCGGCGTTTCAGCAGTTCTTCGGCTTCCTCGCGGCCGTCGCGGCCAAAATACTTTTGCAGCAGGTAAACCATGGCCCAAAGATGCCGGCCTTCCTCGACATTCACCTGGAACAAATTGCGCAGATCGTAGAGCGACGGCGCGGTGGCGCCGAGGTGGCGTTGCTGTTCCACGCTGGCCGGTTCGGTATCGCCCTGGATGACCAGCAGCCGGCGCAGCATGGCGCGGTATTCGCCGGGGACTTCCTGCCAGGCGGGCTCACCTTTGTGGGCGCCGAACGGGATCACGCGGCCCTCGACCTGAGGCGCGAGCAGGATGCCCCAGCGGTATTCCGGCATGCGCACGAAGTCGAATTTGGCCCAGTTGTCGCTGCCGACGCCGATGGCGGTGCGCAGGAAGACCGGGGAATTTTGAAACCCTTCGGGCCCCATCGTCTTCCACCAGTCGATGTAGCTGGGGTACCAGGTCTCCAGCGCCTTGCGCACGCGCAGGTCGTCCGCGAGCCCGACATTGTTCGGGATCAGCCCGTCATAATCGATCGCGGTACCGTCCGGCATGATGCAATCTCCTGTCGTCAGACCCTTTGCGGATCGAACACCGGCCGCTCGCCGGTGCCATAGCGCTTCAACGAGCCATTGTCGCCCACCGCGTTGGGCCGCTGGAAGATCCAGTTCTGCCACGCGGTCAGCCGGCCGAAGATACGCGTTTCCATGGTCTCCGGGCCAGGGAACCGCAAATTGGCCTCCAGCCCGGTCAGCGCGTCGGGGGAGAAGGAGGCGCGTTCCTCCAACAACAGCCGCACCTCGTCGTCCCAGTCGATGTCATCATAGGCGGCGGTGACCAGGCCGAGCGCGGCGGCGGTGTCCGCGTCGAGTGCCTCGCCGATCCGCGCGCGCGCCGTGGCGACGCTGTCGGGCTCGCCGAGGAAGCGGGTCGCGAGGCGCGTGAGGTCGTTGCCCATCGGCAATGGAGAAAAATTTAACGGCGAGAGACAGAGCGTCGCCGCGCTTCGCATCAACGCGCGGTCGGCGGCGAACACCAGTTCGGCGAGGCTTCCGGCGAAGCAAGACCCTTCTTCGATCAGCGTGATCAGGCTGCGCGCGGTCATATCCACGCGCTTGAACACCCGCTTCAACAACAGCGTGATTTCCTTGACCAGCCAGTCCTGGGCGTGCCCGCTCAGCAACGCGTCGGCGGCGAGAACGCGTTTCGGATCGCCCTCGCTGCGGAACACCAACAGCCCGAGATCGGGTTCGTTCAGGCGCAGGTGCAGCAGCGCGTCATCCAGTTCGCGCGCCATCGCCAGCGGCCAGAACGTATCGCCGGCGGCATGAATGCCGGCGAGGTCCGCGGGGAGACCATCCGGTCCGAGCACCGTGATCGTCGCCCGCCGCCCAGGCCGGTCGAGCGCGACGCGAACATGGCGATAAGTCAACGCGCCGGCTTCGATCTCCCGCCACAATGGGGTCAGAGCGATCCCCGTCGCCGGCGGCCGATCCGCCATCGCCGCCGCGCGTTCCCGCACCGTCGGCTCCCACGCCGAGGGCGGAACGATTTCATCCACCAGCCGCCATTCGACGGCGCGTTTGCCGCGCACGCCTTCCTCGGTCGTGCAGAAAACGTCGGCGCGATCGCGCCGCACCTTCCGTTTGTCGGTCAGCCTTGTCAGTCCGCCGGTGCCGGGCAACACCGCGAGCAGCGGCAATTCCGGCAACGAGACCGCCGAGCGCCGGTCGTCGATCAACATCAGGTGATCCGCCGTCAGCGCGAGTTCGTAGCCGCCGCCCGCCGCGCCACCGCTGATCGCCGCGAGGTAGTGTTGGCCCGAATGGACGCAGGCATCCTCGATCGCCAGTCGCGTTTCGTTGGTGAATTTGCAGAAATTCACCTTGTGACCGTGGCTGGCCTTGGCGAGCATGCGGATATTGGCGCCGGCGCAAAACACGCTGGCGTTGCCCGACCGCAAGATCACCGCGCCAACCTCGGGATGCTCGAAGCGGAGCCGTGTGACCGCGTCCGCGAGTTCAATGTCGACCCCGAGGTCGTAAGAGTTGAGTTTGAGTTCGTAGCCGCCGAGCAGCGGCGCGGCGGGATCGACATCCATGGTCAGCGTCGCCACCGGTCCATCGAACGCCAGTTTCCAGTGGCGGTAGCGGGAGGGGTCGGTCTGAAAATCGATCATGTCCGATGTTCCGTGAGGTTGGTGCGCACGAACGCGGCGATCGCCGCCAAGGTCGCCTGTTTCGTTTCCAGGTGCGGCGCATGGCGGGCCCCCGGGATCAGCCTCGTCTCAAGCGGCGATCTCACCATGCGCGCAAGGACCTTGAGCTGCGCCTCGGTCCCATAAGGATCGTCCGCCCCCCGGCAGGGCAAGCACCGGAACCGCGATATTGGGCAGGAACTCGGTGATGTCAAAGTCGCGAAATCGCGGATCGAGCCAGGCGTCGTTCCAGCCACGGAACGCGTTGTCGACGTTGGCGTGATAGCGCGCGAGGCGTGCGCGCAGCTCGGTGGTTTCGTACTCGGTGCGAATGCGCGCGATGCTCGCGATGTTCAGGTCCTCGACGAAGAAATGGGCCGCGATCAGCACGATGCCGGCGATCCTTGGGTCGCGCGCGGCGCCCGCGAGGATCGCGGCGATTGACCCGCCATCGGAATGACCGACCAGAACCGCGCGCGCGATCCCGGCCGCGTCCAGCACGCGCGGCAGGATTTCCAGCGCCTCGTCATGCATATACGTCATGGGCCGCGGCAACGTCACGGGAGCGGATCGTCCGTAGCCGAAACGAGAATATGCGAACACACGGCAACCGGTATCCGCCGCGAGGCGCGCCGGCACGTCCCGCCAAAGCGCGACGCAGCCCAGACCTTCGTGCAGGAGGACCAATGTGGGCGCGTCGGCGGCATCGGGACCCCAGCAGGCGGCTTCCAGGCGTCTTCCGTCCAGGATGATTTCGAACGGTGTCATGATACCCGGCCAGGAGAAGGGCACAGCGTTCCGCCAACGCCCTCACCGAACTGAATCTTCAACGCAATGATACAGCTCGACCGCCGGAGCGCCGGCTTAACCGTGCGAAGCTTTGGGCACGGGCCCCTGTTCGTCATGTCGCGGCCTGACCGGGCCAACGCGATGGCGCGAGAGATCGCCCGGTCAGGCCGCATCCGCTTCAGGTTAAGGCCTGGGTGGGGGCAAAGTTGCCCCTCCTCCGTCATGCTCGGGCTCGACCGGAGCATCTGTCGGAGCTGGAATGATCGAAAATCGGCCCGATCTGACGCGGTACCCGCTGGTGCGGATCCTCGGGTCGAGCCCGAGGATGACGTTGAAGGGCGGATCGAGCCCTTCTCCGGGCTTATCCTTATGCGTATGCGGTCAGGCCAGGCGATGACGTTCCGGCCTCCAGTCCGCGTCATACGTCACGCAGCCGGAAGCGTTGGATCTTCCCTGTCGCGGTCTTCGGCAATCCGTCGACGAACTCGATCCATCTGGGATATTTCCAGACGCCGACCCGTTGCTTCACATGTTCCTTCAACGTTTCGCTCAGCGCGGCGTGATCCGCCACCGGAGCGTTCAGCACAACAAAGGCACGCGGCTTCGTCAGGCCATCGCGATCCTGTTTGCCGACGACCGCCGCCTCCAGCACCGCCGGATGGGCGATCAGAGCTTCTTCAACCTCGAACGGAGACACCCAGACGCCACCGACCTTCAGCATCTCGTCGCGGCGGCCATGAAACCGGAAATAGCCCTCGGCGTCGCGGCTATAGGTGTCCCCGGTATAGGTCCACTCACCGCGAAACGTGCGCCGCGATTTTTCCCGTTGGTTCCAGTAGCCATCGGCGGCACTGGGGCCGTTGACCACGAGTTCGCCGGGCTCGCCGTGCGGCACCGGCCGGTCGTGTTCATCCACGACCATGGCGGTGTAGCCCGGCACGGGTTTGCCGCTCGTCCCGTACCGCACGTCGTCCATCCGGTTGCTGATGAAAATATGCAGCATCTCGGTGGAGCCAATCCCATCCAGGATGTCCACGCCGACCACGCGCCGCCAGCGGATGCCGATATCCTCCGGCAATGCCTCGCCGGCCGAGATGCAGCGTCGCAGCCGGTCCGACCCGGCGTTCGGCCCGATCATCGGATTCGACAACAACGACGCGTAAAGGGTCGGCACCCCGGCGAAGATGGTTGGCTGACAGCGCCGCATGGTGTCCAGCACGGCATCCGGCGTTGGCCGGTCCGGCAGCAGCACCGCGCGCGCGCCGACCGCCATGGGGAACGTCATCGAGTTGCCCAGTCCGTAGGCGTGAAACGCCTTCGCGGCGGAAAACGTCACGTCGTCCGCGGCGATCTTCAAGACCTGAGCCGCATAGGTGTCGGCGGTCGCGCGCAAACTGCCATGCACATGCCGCACCCCTTTCGGCGCGCCGGTCGACCCCGAAGAATACAGCCAGAATGCCACCTCATCCGGCGAGGCCGCGACGGTCGGCGTCTCCGGATCGCCGCCGGCGAGGAAATCGCCGAACCCGACCGCGCGCGGATCGTCCCTGACGTCCGGTGGCGAGCCTTCCGGCTGCACGACGATAATTTTCCGTAACGACGTGGCGCCGCGCAACGCGGCCTGGAAGCCGGGCAGCAGCGGTGCGGAGATGACGATCGCCTCCGCCCGGCTGTCCGTCAGCACATAACCCACCAGATCCGGTGTCAGCAGGGTGTTGACCGGCACCGGAATGACGCCGGCGCGCAGCGCGCCCCAGAACACGACGGGAAAATCCACCGTGTCCAGCATCAGCATCACCAGCCGCCGTTCTCGCCCGATCCCACCCTGGGCCAGCGCGCCGGCGAAGCGCCGTGTCGCGGTGGCCAGGTTGCCCCGGGTCAGCGAGCGAAACGGGTCCTCGAACGCCACGCCGGTCGCGTCGCCCTCTCGTATGTGCCGGTCAACGAACCAGTCGACGGCATTGCCGTCCGGTGCCGCCATGTTTGTCACTCCCATGCATCCGCGCCCTGTTGATATCCAATCAACGTGGCTTCCAGGCAGCGTCCGGCGACATCGCCGATCAACCTTTCACTCCGTTGTGGCGATCACCTCGGCAACCGCATCGACGAACAACCGCGCCGTCTCAATCGCCGATCGAGCCCGTGCCTCGGTTACCACCAGTCGCGGGTCAGTACCATCATCGGCGACCGTCTTCATGGTGTAGGCCCGCCTCAGAAACCCCCAAACAGCCGGGCCTGGAGTATCGCGCGCCAGCCGATAGAATTCCGTGTGAACACCTTTGTGGGTCTTCAGGACCTTGCCCGAACGGCGATAAATGAGCGCCCGCGCCGCGTGAAATGCGGCGTAGTAAGCGGCGCGTCCCGCTTCATCCGGGAATGCCTCGCGCATCATCGCGTCGGCTTTCAGCAGAAACCGCCGCGCCATTGCCATGAAACGATCGACCGCCTCGCTCAAAGGATGATTCCATCCGCACGGATTTCGTGCATGAGCGGTGTCCGGTCGCTCCAGGCTTCGGCCGGCAATGCCAGTATTTCAAGGTAGGCCTGATCCTCGGTCAGGAACTCGGTCGAAAGATCGGCGAGACGGTCCATTTCCACCCAGATATCTGGTGTATCCTGCGGGAAAACCGCGATGTCATAGTCCGAATCCTCTCGCGCCTCGCCCCGCGCGCGTGAGCCGAACAGCACGACCCGCTCGATCCGGGAACCGTACATTCTGTCGAGTGCCGACCTCACCCGCACCAGGGTTGGATCGTCAGTGAGCGTCGCGGTCATGCCACCAGGCCTCCGCTGCCAATATAGCACACTTCATTCCAGACATCCTCGCGCCTGCCGGAGGCTACCTGACCGGTTGGTTGTTGCACATGCCAGGCCATCCTGTGTATACGTTTTCGGATACAGATATAGATCAAAAGGTGGAGACCGTGGCATTCCACGTGAAAGACCGAGCAACCGATCAGGCGGTCCGCCGCCTGGCACAACTCAAGCGAAAAACTCTGACCGAGACAATTCGGGAAGCCGTGGAACACGAGTACCAGCGCGAGCGCGCCCAGGTGCCACTGATCGATCGGCTGCGGCCTATTCAGGAGAAGTTCGCCGCGGTCTCGCATCCGGGAGGGTTGCCCGCGGACAAGGCCTTCTTCGATGCGTTATCCGAAGACCTGTAATGTTTCTCGATGCCTCCGCGATCATCGCCATCATCGCGCGCGAGAGCGACGCCGCCAGCCTGGCCGCGCGCCTTGGCCAGGCCGGGCCTGTGGTCACCTCCCCGATCGCGGTGTACGAGGCGGTGCTCGGCCTGGCACGGGTGGGCAACACGTCAATCGCCGATGCCACGTCCGTGCTCGATCGGTTCCTCACGGAGGTCGAGGCGACAATCGTCCCGATCGACGCGCCGTGTGGCCGCGAAGCAATCGCGGCATTCGAGCGCTTCGGCAAAGGGCGCCATGCCGCCGCGCTCAACCTGGGCGACTGCTTCGCGTATGCCTGCGCCGCGACACGCGGTGTGCCTTTGCTGGGCAAGGGAAACGACTTTCCCCAGACCGACATCGCGGTCGCCTGAATGCTCGCCGGCAATGGAAGTTTTCAATTTCCGAGATGCGCGCGGCGCCGGCGATTTCCCAGTACGGATCGCCAAGGTGATTCCGCCGGAACAGAGACCATTGGCCGGTGACATCCAGGTCAAGGCCGGGTGGTTCGTCCTGTAAAGGGTAAGTTTCGGGACGGAAAATCAGCCCTATAAAATCAAGGGCTCGCGTGTCGCACAACTAAGTCTCATTATAGAGGCATGAAATACGGTTGCGCCCGCGTCAGCACCGAAGACCAGAATCCGGCCAGGCAACTTCGCGCCGCCATCCTGGAACGTCTCGGTCAGGCGCTTCAGCCCGGCGAGCGTGAAGTGATGCAGTTCGTGGGCCTCTTCGACGATCAGCACCACGGGCTTTTTCCGTTTCAACGCCATCGCCAGGACTTCGTGGTATGTATGCTGGGATTATCCGGCCAACGCGATTTGACGGCGGGGTAGCCCGGCCGCCCGGGCCGCCCCGACCGCGTGGGGTTACGCCGAAGCCGGCTTGTAGGAGCCCTGCGTCGTGCCCGAGAGTTTCATCGCCTCCATCGCCTCCGCCATGGTGAGCAGGGGCGTGGTCTCGACATGGGTCATCGAGCCGGCGGCACCCAGCGTCATGGCCAGCGCGGCGGCGGCGATGGGGCTCGGCGCCTCGTAGATGACAACGGAATCGCTGTCGCCGAACGAGAAGTAGTAGTCCTTCAGCTTGCCCCCCAGCGGCGCCAGGGCGTCCACGGCCGCCTTGGCGCGGTCGGACGGGGTCGTCGTCATTGCCTTCACCGACGACTGGGCAAAACGGAATCGGAGCATGAAATGCGGCATCGTGTTTTCTCCCGTGTTCTTGTCCGACATTCGCCATATGACCGGCCCATCCAGCCATCTGGCAGGGGAGGTTGGCGCGGACGTCGCGGTCCGCGCCAACCAAAGTGCATCCGATTACAGATCCAGACCTGCCAGCAGACGGCGGCTGACCATTTCGGAGACCGCGTCCAATCCGGCGATGGCCTCATGCGCCGCAGGGTCATTCGAAGCGGCTTGCATCACCTTGCCGAATGCCTCCCAGTTGGTGCACAGGATACGAACGATCCACTGGCCGGTATCTGGCCCAACAGTGACCTGGTTGAGCACGACGCTCTCGGCCCCATTTTTCTCTAGAGCCACCTTGAGCTTCCGCGTGGCGGCTATCATCACGTCACGCGTTCCGCCTTTGCGAAACGTCACCACAGAAATGGGCATGTTCGATCCTCCTTCTGTTCTTGCCCAGGATTTTCGCCATGGCGATCAACGCTTGGCCAAGGGTGGCAATGGCCAAGACAGCGACTCCCGAGCAGGGGGCAATGCCCGCCTCCAATTCTGAGACGAACAATCATCGCTTTTTTATCAGGTTGCCACATGACCCTGCTCCATCATTGACTTGGATCAAAGGGCCAGTGGACTTGTCTCTTCTGCCGTGCCGCGTTCGCGGATGAGGTGATCCAACCCGTTAGGAAATCGGAATAAACGCGGCGAATTCAAAGGCCGCCGCGTCTGTGTGCCGGTCCGACCAGGAGCGCATGATATGTCTTAGCCGTGGCCGATTAAACCGTTTTCTCGTCTTGGTCTCTATATGCAATAATGTTCCCCCCGAAACATATCTGGCACGAAAACGACGGCCGCCGTGGCGAGGCCCCGGCCCCGGCTGAACTCTTGATAACGTACAGCGTTTTACGTTTGCCGGCGCGGCGTACGGAGCCTTCCGGGGGGATTCCGCAGCGGGAATCCGCGCCGGTGAGCGTAAAACGTGTTGAACTAAACCGCTCCCCCTGCCGC
>Ga0181536_10006781_pt1 | contig 11395 bp, 13 predicted proteins | sample PEATcosm2014_Bin_41_FD_121105 | JGI IMG/M metagenome (GOLD analysis project Ga0181536, IMG submission 121105) | Peatland microbial communities from MTU Mesocosm Facility, Houghton, MI, USA - PEATcosm2014_Bin17_60_metaG | ecosystem: Environmental > Terrestrial > Soil > Wetlands > Peat | place...
ACACGTCGTATAGGTATCAACGGCAAATGGAGGAAAAGAGTCGGATCATGGTTGGGGTAAATGCTTACAAAATGGAGGAGGCATCACCTATCAAGACGCTTAAAATCGACGAAGGCGCACGCAATAAACAGATTGAACGACTCCGCGAGGTAAAGAAAATGCGAGATAATATTTCAGTGCGAAACGCCCTAGGACAACTTCGCAAATCCTTCGACGATCCTGAATCGAATTGCATTTACCCAATGCTCAAAGCAGTCAAATCCTATGCGACACTCGGAGAGATCGTGGGGGTTGGCAGAGAGGTATTCGGTGAATGGAAGGAGCCCTCGATACTGTAACATGGGAGGGAGGGTGGAATTATGTCAAGACTGAAGACGAGCAAGATACAGCAAAGGAAGATTAGGGTCCTGGTCGCTAAGCCCGGGCTTGCGTAAAGGTACGGCCAAACGGGCATGACCGGGGCGCTCTCGTCCTCTGCAGGGCTCTCAGAGATGCCGGCATGGAGGTAATCTACGCCGGGCTTCTAGTCAGCCCGGAACAAGTAGCCCAAATGGCGATAGACGAAGACGTAGATGTCGTCGCGTTAAGTCTTCTCAACGGAGCTCATATGACAGCATTCCCGAAAGTGGCGAAGGACCTGAAGGCGAAACACGCTAGCGACATACTACTAGTCGGTGGCGGGATTATCCCTGATGAGGATAAACCAAGACTGGAACGGCTTGGCATCACAGGAAACTTCGGACCGGGCACTTCTCTTAAAACGGTCGTGGACCACATAGTGAGCCGCGTGCAGAAAGAACGCTGGAAATAGATCTCCGTAGACTAACGGCTTTTCAAGTTAACTTCTCAAAATATTCTATGTCAAGAATGGAGCCTGTCCGCTTCGACTTATCCTTGAAGACGACGCGAACCTTGTCCCCTATAGCAACCTGACCGTTCACTTTGTGCACTAAACCGCCATGCGCCGAAGTGAACCTTACCAAAGCGACCGTCGTAGGTCGGGGTAGGTCTTTTCCATCGGAGTCCTGTCTGCAAACTGTAAACGTATCGACCGTACCGGTGTTCTCTATCGTTACGTAATCTTCGAGCTTTGACATGCAGCGTTCGCAGTATATCCTAGGTGGAAGGTAGTTCAACTCGCACTTCGGACATCTTGCTGCAACTAGACGTCCGTTATCTTTGATCTCACGCAGAAACTTTTCGCCCGCCAAACCTGCTGTATATCGAAAGTGTACTGGGAAATCTCCTTCGACTTTCAGTTCAGAGCTCATGTGAATCACTTGAGCGGTGTGAAATACTTGATGTCGGTGATCGAGCCTTTCCTCTGGGATGGGTCAAGCCAGACTGCTTTCACGCGCATGTCTATTCTAACATCCTCCGGTTTTACTTCGCCTATGAGGTGAAGGAAACCGGCATTGGTCGTTGAATCTATTCCGATAACTGCGGGTATGATGGGAGTTTTCACTCTTGTTGTGTCTGCTGTGATGTAGGATATGGAGAATGTGTTTACTATGCCCGTATCTGGTAGTTTCACCCACGAATCTGAACTCTTGAAGCACCATTCGCAGAAAATTCGAGGTGGAACTGCTACGCGTCCACAATGCTCGCATCTCGTGCCCAAAATTTCGCCGGCCTTAAGACCCTCAAGAAATCGTCCTATGGCGATGCCCGCGGCCCAAGCGTATTTCGCCTTAGGCTGGTAGGCCACGGTAAGGACCTTCTGGCGCTCGATATCCTCCTCCTTAAGTGCGGTGCCCAAAGGTTCAACTGTTCGTTTCTTACTCAAAACAATCCATCTCTATGAACGCATCACAACTACCGTTCCGATCTGCATTAGGTCTCCCCACGCCTGTGCTACCGCAGTCCTAGGATCGCCCGCAACTTGCCGCTTTCCAGCCTCTCCACGAAGCTGCCAAAACAATTCGCAGATCTTCATCATTCCCGCCGCGGCGATTGGATTGCCCACCCCGAGGAGGCCTCCAGATGGGCAGATGGGAAGCTTACCGTCACGCTCAGTAACCCCCTCAGCAGTGAGCTTCGGCGCCTCACCTTTCCTGCATAGAAGCAATCCTTCCATGTGATGCAACTCTTTGTAGTCGAACGGGTCGTAAGGCTCTGCGAAGTCTATCTGCTTGCGAGGGTTGCTGATGCCAGCCATGCTGTATGCCATGCGTGCGGCGTTGGCGACGTATCTAGGGAAGTATAAGTCACGGTTTGTCCAATAGGTCGTATCAAGGTTCCACCCAACGCCATCGATCCAAACTGGGGAATCTGTGATTTGTCTCGCGACGTCCTCCGAGGCGAGGACTATTGCACATGCCCCATCACTCACAGGGCTAATGTCTAGCCTTTGAACGGGCCAAGCCAACACCTCAGAGTCTAGAATATCTTGAAGAGTAACCGCCTTCGCGATCTGGGCGGACGGATGGTCAAGAGCGTTTCTCTTGTTCTTGACGGCAACTTGTGCGATCTGTTCCTTCGGAATCTTATGCCGGTGCATGTACCTTTGCATTTCAAGCGCGAATATCCAGATTAGATTGGGACCTAGCGGTCGTTCGATCATGTTATCAAATATAGTTAGGAAAGCGGCTTGCGGATGTGGCAGGCAGCTGGACATCTTTTCCTCAGCCACAACTAAGCACGTATCATACAAGCCCGACGCGACGTGGAACCAGCCGTGGATCGGGCTGAAAACTCCTGTGCCGCCTCCGACGAAGTTTCTTGAGTAAGGCTTTCGGTATGCACCTGCGCCGTCGAGCAGGTACTCACCTTTCATGTGAACTCCATCAAACGCGTCCGGGGCGGTGCCGAGTGCTACCGACTCAATATCCTGTATTCGCATGTTGCATGAGTCCAAAGCTTGTCTGACTGCTTCGAAGGCAAGCTCTTTCCCAGTTTCTTGTGCCCGGCGCATGAATTTGGTCATTCCAGCTCCGACGACCGCGACTCGTTTCTTTACGAACATAATCTTCACCTATTGCTGAGTACCACGGCTGCACCGCTAGCGGTCGGAACGCCTCTCCAAGCCAGTGCAACTCCCGTTTGAACGCCTTGAACTTGGTGCTTACCAGCCTCACCTCGAAGTTGCTTGACGAGTTCGACTACTCGCACTAACCCGCTCATTTCAAGAGTATGACCCATTCCTATGCTGCCACCGGAAGGATTGACGGGTAATCTTCCATTTAGATCGAAAACGCCTTGATTGAGCATCTTATGCGCGCTGAACTGTGCAGCCAATCCAAGCGCTTCAGCGTGCTGAAGTTCTTTGTAAGAGTACGTGTCATCTACTTCTGCAAATTGGATTTCGCGAGCCGGATTCTGAATTTTGGCTTGGCGGTAAGCTTGCTTAGATGCCAGCTCGGCGTAGGTTGCCTTATCCCAATCACGCGTCTCCAGTGTCGGGCTATCCGATGCCCATCCCGCCCCCTTTATCCAAACCGAATCTTCGCGCAAGCTCCTAGCCGCATCCTCCGCAGCCAGAACCACGACCGCCGCGCCATCAACAAGTGGCGCTACATCATTTCTCGTCAAGGGATATGAAATTGAATCCAGGCTATCACTACTAGACTCAAAGTTTGCCGAATCAATGGCCAGGTCGTTCGAGTGAGCGTTTTTCCTGTTCTTCTCTACGACTCTCGTGCAATCTTCGGAAGTAGCACCGCTATCGTGCAGGTACCGATTCATTTCCAGTCCGGCAATGAAATTGGCGTTCAACCCAAGCGGACGGGTGTAGATAGGATCGAGAGCCAGGTCGTAAATGGGAGCAATGTTCACAATATCTGATACTTTGCTGTGAGCTTCTACGGCAACTATGTCGAATAGCCCAGTAAGGATCTGCATGTGTGCCGTCGCTAGACTATACATCCCGTCAGCCGAAATTGTGCACACAGGCTTTAGAGCGGCACCGATTTGATCAGGAACGTATTCATCATAGATACTGGTGCCTTCGTAGAAGTCTTCAGAAGAGCAAACGAAGCTTTCGACATCGCGACGCGGGTCGACGCCCGCATCAGCATAGGCCTTGACTGCCGCCTCGAAAATCAGCTCCTTGTAAGAAACTTCTGGCGTCGTCGGTCTCAACTTGGTAAGCCCAACACCAACAATGCCTACTTTTCTCAGAGGCATTCTCTCCGCCAAGGAGACATTTGATCTGAAATTTAAGGTGATACAAAACCTGAAGAAAACTGCGACGCCCAGGCAAAGGTTTGCAATACCTTCAATTATTGCCCTTCGTTCCATCGAGCACAGCGATAGTAACTGCAGTAGATGTCAACCTATGGGAAAACCAATCGCTAGCATAGTCTCAGCAGGCATTACGAAATTCGGGGTCCGCGACGGCTTGTATACTCGGGAGCTATTCGCGGAGGCAGCGAAGGAAGCTTTCGCCAAGTGTCCTAACCTGGATCCTAGAAGAGACGTTCAGGCGTTATTCGTTGGGATGATGAGCGATTCCTATGAGCACCAGGCTCACGTGGCACCTTTGTTCTTGGATTGGATCGGGCTCACGCCAAATCCTGCTTTTCGAACGGAGGCAGCTTGCGCTTCATCTAGCGTAGCTATGCGTACCGCTTTGTTCGCCATTGCATCCGGGATGTACGATGTCGTATTAGTTGGCGGCGTCGAAAAGATGACTCACGTAAGCACTACAGGCGTTACTGAAATTCTTGCAATGGCATCCGACTTTCCTTTTGAACAGTGGCACGGAATCTCATTTCCAGGTATCTTTGGCATGATGGCGGTGGATCATATGCACCGTTACGGAACAACCGAGGAACAGATGGCAAAAGTAGCCGTTAAGAATCATGATCATGGGACACTAAATCCTAAAGCACATTTCCAAAAGCGAATCACCGTCAACGACGTCCTTACCTCACAGCCGGTCGCTTGGCCTTTGAAACTGTATGATTGTTGCCCAAGATCAGATGGGGCTAGCTGTCTCGTGATGACCTCTCCAGAAATAGCAAGACGGTTCACTGACACACCCGTGAATATCGTCGGTTCGGGCCAGGCACAGGATACACTTAGTCTGTTTGATCGTGAGAATTTCAGCAGCATGAAAGTAACAAGAATCGCAGCGGAACAGGCTTACAAGAGAGCCGGAGTAGGCCCAGCGGACATTGACGTAGCTGAGTTGCACGACTGCTTTACCATCGCTGAAATCATCGCCTATGAAGACTTGGGCTTCTGCGGACAAGGCAAGGGCGGGAGTCTAATAGATGAAGGCGTGACTCATCTAGGTGGAAAGTTGCCTACCAACACTAGTGGCGGGCTCAAGGCCAAAGGTCACCCGGTAGGCGCTACAGGCACTGCCCAAGCGTGTGAAATATACCTCCAACTGACCAATCAAGCGGGCCGAAGACAGGTACCTGGAGCCGAGATAGGTTTGACCGAGAATGTTGGAGGATCAGCCTCGACCGGTGTCGTTCACATATACAGGAGGGGAGACTAGGTGTCGTCATCGATGGCCGAGTCGAGAACGGATAAGGATTCATTCATACGGGATGAGAATGGCGTAATCCTTCCTACCATAGAAAACTTCTATCGATTCTGTGGCCAAAGAAAACTGATGGGCGTGAAATGTAGCCGTTGTCTAACGATCTTATGGCCTCCAAGAAGCATATGTCGCAAATGCTTTGGCGATAAGTTCGATTGGGTTGAGTTTCAGGGCAAAGGCAGTTTGATGACCTACACAATCATTCACTTTCCGCCAACCCAATTCCAAGCATTAGCTCCATACGCTGTAGGAATCGTAAAACTGACGGAAGGTCCGCAACTGCCTGGGATGATCAGGTACCTAAAGCACGAAGACTTGCGGATCGGGTTGAACCTACAAGTAGACTTTGAGAGCACGGTACCGAAGGAATGGCCGCGGTGGCCCCGATACTTCTTCAAACCATCTAATTGACTCTAACTGGATACAGACGAAAACTCCTATTCCGATTGGAATTAATCAGGCCTTAGAATATTAATATGGGAATAGAATGCTGACGGGCATTCCAAACTTGCTAGGTTACTTAACATGGTCGAAGTTCATCTATCAGGCGTTTTTCCGCGTTCAGAGAAACTCATTGACGCGACTAGAGCGGCTGTCCGCGGAAATCTGCCCCAGGCCGAAGTGGATAGGGTTCTCCGGCATGACATCGACTCACTCGTTGGCTTACAAGTAGAGTCCAACCTGGATGCCTTAGTTGATGGCCAATTGAATTGGCAGGACTTGTTTAGGCCATTCAATCAGCTACTAACCGGGATTGATCTCGGAAGTCTAACACGCTGGTTCGACAACAACACTTTCTACCGGCAACCAATAATTGTCGAAAAAGTCTCCCTCAAGAGCAACGACCTCCAGGAATACTTCCGAAGCGACCTGTTACCCAACGCGCCCCATAAGAAAGCCATACTTCCCGGCCCCTTCACGTTCGCTCATCTATCCGAGAACAGAGCCTACTCATCGTTCTCTGATTTAGTAAACGACCTAGCCCGGGCCTTGCAAAGAACCGTTGCAGCTCTGCAAGAAAGAGGGTATGAGTATTTCCAGTTTAACGAACCTTCCCTTTGCGCCCCCGGCCGGACACAACCCGAGTTAGAAATTGCTAAGCACGCGTATGAAACCTGCGCCCACGGGATTGGCGGGACGAGTATAATACAGACCTATTTTGGCGACGCAAGCCAAGTAATCGAACTCCTTCTTGATTATCCAGTAGATTCAATTGGAATAGACTTCTACGCCACTTCCATTGACAGCTTGAAGCAATACGACTTCAACAAAATCCTAGGGTGCGGATGTGTCGATGGGAGGAACTCTCTCCTCGAATCACCAAAAGAACTCAAGACGTTTATTTCCCGAGCAAAAGAGAGCCTGGAACCCGTCGATATCTACCTCACACCAAACTGCGACCTAGAGTTCCTGCCTCAGACGGTGGCGGAAAAGAAAGTTCGGCTTCTAGGAGAAACCAAGAGGCTGGTGGCCTAAAGCGATGGGAAGCAAACTATTCCCAGTGCAGGAGATCGGAAGCCTTCCGAAAGCGCCTTGGCTACTGAATTATCTTAGAGGTAAGGATGCAGGGCCGTCTGACCTTGACCACCTCTCAAAGTGGTCGAAGGTTTCGGGGTTTGAGAATGAATCAGAAACCCGAACCATCTTGACGAAGCCCAAAGATGCTGCAAACCAAGCACGGCTCCGGGAACTCGCATCCATCTTTGCCATACGTTACCTGGAGTCCGCTGGATTAGACTACGTATACGACGGAGAAGAGAACCGCATAGAGATGTACGAACACCCTGTGAGAAATTCGGGCGGGTTTGAATTCTATGGGCACGTCAGGTCCTTCGACAGCAGGTACTACCGCAAGGCAGCCTGCGTCTCCAAAGTCGCCTTCCAACAAGCCTACCATCTCAACGAATTCCTACTCATCAAACAGCACGCCAAACGCAGAGTCAAGGTACCCATAACGGGACCGTACACAATAGCGGAATGGTCATTCAATGAATATTATCAGAAACAACGAGCCTCGGACTACAGTGACCTTAGGAAGCTAAAATTTGAAGCGAAGAGGGATTTCGTCCTCGATGTTGCCAAACAGATCATACAACCCAACCTCAAGGCGCTCGTCGACGCCGGCGCGGAGTGGATTCAAGTGGACGAACCCGCACTCACCACTAAACCCGATGAGGTACCATTCTTCGTTGATGCCTACAACGAGTGCACAGCGGGACTCCCATGCAAATTGAGCGTCCACGTATGCTTTAGTGACTATCGACTCCTCTACCCACACATTCTGAAAATGAAAAACTGCAGCCAATTAGCACTCGAATTCGCAAACCGTGACGACGAGAAAAGATCGGCATATGACCAATTGAAACTACTGAACGAGTTTGGCGACAAGAGAGAAGTCGGTCTAGGAGTCGCAGACGTGCACGTGGACGACATCGAAAGCCCCGAACTCATTAAGAATAGGATAGAATACGCGTCCAAGATTCTTGGGGACCCAGCGAGGATCTACGTGAATCCAGATTGCGGACTCCGTACCCGCTCATGGGACGTAGCATATGCAAAACTTACCAACATTGTGAAAGGTGCCGAGCTGTCTAGACGTTCATTCTCCTAGGAAAGCGATCGAGCCGTCGATGAGGATTACCGAACTCATGAAGGGTGGCGACCCTATTTTCTCCCTTGAATTCTTCCCTCCCAAAACGCAGGAGGAAATGACTCAACTCTATGCAACTCTCGGCGACCTCAAGAGCTTGCATCCAGGATACATCTCTGTTACCTATGGTGCTGGCGGAGGGACCCGGGATAAGACGGTCGAGATCGTAACCAGAGCAAAGCGTGAGATAGGCCTAGAAAGCATGGCGCATCTTACTTGCGTAGGCAACTCAAAGCAACAAATCACAAACATTCTTGACGAACTTGTTCGTTCAGGGATAGAAAACGTAGCCGCTCTCCGGGGTGACCCACCAATTGGCGTAAACAGATTCATTCCACATGCCGAAGGATTCCAGTACGCAAGCGAACTGACAGCGTTCATTCGTAAGTCCTACCCACTATGCATAGCTGTCGCTGGATACCCAGAGGGGCATATTGAATCGCCCGACAAAGAGACTGATTGGAAGCATCTTCAAGAGAAGGTTAGGGTAGGAGCCGATTTCATAATAACTCAACTATTTTTCGATAACCGATATTTCTTCAGCTTCGATAAGAGAATGCGGGAGAAAGGAGTCTTCGTACCAATTATTCCAGGAATTATGCCAATAACAAACTACCAACAGATCGTCCGATTCACAAAGGTTTGTGGAGCGTCGATTCCTGAACAACTAGCTCGTGATCTTGAAGCGATTCAACACGATCCTGATGCAGTACAGGCGTATGGGATCGAATATGCCGTACGACAATGCCGAGAGCTCATAGACCACGGAGTACGTGGAATACATTTCTATACGCTGAACCGATCCAGAGCAACTCATGAAATCATTCGAAGATTAAAGGAGTAGACGAGTAGGCGACCCCCTGGGTGGTCATCGCCGTTACCGCCACCTCAAAGTTTCCTTCAGTCTGATCGGCTATTCGATAGTAATTAAGACCGAGTCTTTCTTCACCGTCGCGCCTTCACGAACCGAGATGGATTTCACTTTGCCTGCGATGGGTGATCCGATCTCGTTCTGCATCTTCATCGCCTCAAGAATGAGCAAAGGAGTACCCGCTTTCACCAATTCATCTTTCTTGACCAGTACACTCGTAATGCGTCCAGGCATGAGTGCTCGAACTTGGCCCCCAATTGATCTTTGCCTGTGCTCTTCAGGCGGTACTGAATAGCCACCAGTGCCAATGGTCTGTACGGTCGCTGGGAAGGGTATGCCAGCAAGCCAGACGTCCACTCGATCGTTTGGCAGAGCCATAGTTTCCCCACGGACGGTTTCATCGGCATGACGCACAAGCCACGTGGTGATCGCACCTGTTGAGACGGCCTCCATTTCAAAAAATGCCTCGCCCACCTGTGCTCGAAACTTATCTTTGCCCATTTGGTCCATTGAGACATTGTAGAGGGCTCCGTTGATTTCAACTCTAAAAGCGCGCAATCTACTAACCACCTCTGTTAGAGTTTGACATGAGTTGGGTTCTCGCCATTGTTCTCCATCTTGACGGTTTGGTAGTTGCCTCGCCATTTCGTGTCGAAGGAGCTTTCGCCTTTCCAGCAGCCGCGACTACCGCCGCGTACTTCTCATACTCTAGAATCTTTTCGTCTAGACGAGGTAGGAACTCGTTAAGGTAAGTTGTATCGAAATTGCCGCGTACGAACGTTTCATCACGCATCAATTCTCTGTGCAGAGGGATTGTAGTCGGTACACCAATTATCTCCGTTTCGTCGAGGGCGATTTTCATTCTTTGAATGGCGTCGGATCGGTTCACACCCCAAGTAGCTAGTTTTGCAATCAGGGAGTCGTAGTATTCTGGAACGTTGCAACCCGAGTATAAGGCGGAGTCAATGCGTACCCCCGGTCCGGTGGGAGGGTGATAGCGAATGACGGTTCCGGGAGAGGGAACGAAGTTCGCTCGCGGGTCTTCTGCGTTAATACGGCAATTTATGGCCCAACCGTTTACTCGAATCTCATTCTGTGATAGCTCCAATGATTCGTTCTGTACGACCTTCAACTGTTCCTCCACTAGATCGATTCTCGTCGTGAGCTCGGAAACGAGGTGTTCAACCTGAAGTCGCTTGTTCACTTCGAGAAAGTAGAATCTTCCCGTCTTTTCGAGAAGAAACTCTACCGTTCCGGCGTTTGTGTAACCCGCTGCGCTTAGCCCCTTCACTGCTGCGTCGTTCAGCTTATCGCGTTGATCTGCGTCTAAAGCGACTGAAGGGGCTTCCTCCAAAAGCTTCTGGTGTCTACGTTGAATGCTGCACTCGCGCTCTCCAAGGCTAACCACCTTTCCATGCCGATCTGCAATCGCCTGAATCTCTACATGTCGGGGGCTTTCTAGTCGTTTTTCAATGTATATTTCCTTCCTGCCGAAGGCTGAAGCAGACTCTAAGGTAGTAATCCGGAAGAACCTGCGGACTTCATCAGCTTCGTCTGCTATACGCATTCCGCGTCCTCCGCCACCATAGACGGCCTTCAGGATGACCGGGTATCCAATTCTTTCAGCAATCTCCGCTGCCTCATGCTCATCTGCCAGTGCCGAATCAGAGCCCGGGATGACTGGAACTCCACAGTCCTTCATAGTCGTCCGTGCCTGCAGCTTGTTGCCGAGCTTTTCGAGCGCGGTACTAGACGGCCCGATGAAAGCAAGTCCGTTTTCTTCGCAGGCTTTTACGAAGTCCAATTCTTCAGATAGGAAACCGTATCCTGGATGAACTGCGTCGCAATTTGTATCCTTGGCAGCTTTCACAAGCTTAGGAATGTTGAGGTAGGTTTCAGATGGAGTCGAACCGGGAAGGGGGTAACGCTCATCTGCGTATCGTAACGGGAGTGATTCGCGATCAGCTTCAGAATAGACGAGAACTGTGCGTACGCCTAGTTTCCGGCAGGTCCTGATAATGCGAAGTGCGATTTCACCCCTATTGGCGATGAGGAGTTTCATCTTCACATGTAATCGACCAATCCATGCTAATGCAATGAACGCAGTTTTCGCACTGATTGAAGATTAGTTCACAAGGGGGGATTGCCGTGCTTCCTTGGTAGACGAGATTCTCGCTTGTCGACTATGGTTTCAAGTGCGTGAATGAGGCGGGGACGTGTTTCTCGTGGTTCTATTACGTCATCGATGTAGCCTCTGCCCGCCGCAACGAATGGATTAGCGAACTTCTTTCTGTAGTCCTCTACAAAGGCATTCACAATCTTCGGATCATTATTGTCGGCAAGTTGCTTTCTGTAAATGATTTTGATTGCGCCCTCGGGG
>Ga0181536_10006783_pt1 | contig 11389 bp, 11 predicted proteins | sample PEATcosm2014_Bin_41_FD_121105 | JGI IMG/M metagenome (GOLD analysis project Ga0181536, IMG submission 121105) | Peatland microbial communities from MTU Mesocosm Facility, Houghton, MI, USA - PEATcosm2014_Bin17_60_metaG | ecosystem: Environmental > Terrestrial > Soil > Wetlands > Peat | place...
CCCATCCCTATCATGGACCGGCCTTTCACGACCAACCGATTCTCGCGCTTGACGAAGTGCGACACTATGGCGAGCCGGTTGCGGTAGTTCTCGCCGCCGACCCGCACGTCGCGCTCAGGGCGCTGGCTGCCATCGAAGTCGAGTACGAGGAGCTACCGGCCGTTTACGACGAGGTCGAAGCGGTCACCTCGCCGGTCGCCGTCCACGCCGAGTTGAAGCCCGCAGCAACATTCGCCGATCTCAAGCATCTCGTCGGACTAAAGAACACCAATGTGGCCCTGGAGTACCGGCTGCGCCGGGGCAATGTCGACCGCGCTTTCGCTGCCGCGGATCACGTGTTCGAGCACACCTTCCGCACGCAGCAGGCCATGCATGCCGCACTCGAGCCGCACGTCACGGTCGCCGAGCCGGGCGACGGGTCGTTGACGCTTCACACGTGCTCACAAAACCCCTCCTTCATTCGTACCGAGATCGCGCGATTGCTCGGTTGGCCGGAGAACCAAGTTCGCGTGCGGACGCCGTTTCTCGGCGGCGGATTTGGCGGCAAACTCTATATCAAGCTCGAGGCAATCGCAGCCGCCGCCGCCTTGCTCGTCCATCGGCCGGTGAAGATCGCACTGTCGATGGGAGAGGTGTTTTACACCATCACCAAACACGCGACGACGGTCCGAATTAAGAGTGCAGTGACAAAGGACGGCCGCATCACCGCTCGCGAATGTGAAGCGTGGTGGAATGGCGGGGCCTATGCCGATATCGGTCCGCGCGTCACGCAGAAAGCCGGCTATACCGCAGCCGGTCCTTACGACATCGAAAACGTTCGGATCGATTCGTATCAAATTTATACCAACCGGCCGCCGGCGGGCGCCCTGCGGGGATTTGGTGTCCCTCAGCTCGCATGGGCGTATGAAAGTCATACCGACTTCATCGCTAAAGATCTCGGCATCGATCCGCTCGAATTCCGCTGGAAGAATTTGCTGCGTGAGGGCCGACCGCAGGCAACCGGCGCGACCATGCGCGACGCGCCGATGGAAAAGGTACTCGACCGCATCGCTGCGCGCCTCAACTGGGGCGCGCCCCTCGACCGCGGCGATGGTCGAATGCGGCGGGGCCGCGGTCTTGCGATTGGGCTCAAAGCGGGTACCTCGCCGACAACTTCGGTTGCGATGGTGAATGTTAACGCCAGCGGCAGCGCCACTTTGTATGTGGGCACAGCCGACATGGGCCAAGGCTCAGACACCGCGTTGGGCCAGATCGTGGCGGAGGCGCTCGACCTGCCAATGGAAGACGTGAAAGTGATCCACACCGACACGGATATGACACCCTACGACATGGGTACGTGTAGCGCGCGTTCGACCTTCCACATGGGCAATGCGATCAAGTTGGCGGCCGATGATGTTCGCAAGAAGCTCAAGGCTTTGGAAGCCGAGCTTGGCCTGCCGCAAGGCAGCAACTACTCGGTCAAGGACCTGCTGCAAAAGCGCTTCGGCATGCAAGCTGGCAACATTATCGGGGTTGGCTCATTCATTCCGCCGCATATCTGGCCCGACCCGGAAACAGGGCTTTCTGAGGAGATAACGCCATTTTGGGCGATCGGCGGGACGGGAGCTGAAGTTGAAGTGGATACACAGACTGGCCACGTGCGGGTAACCCGGCTGATCAATGTTGCTGATGGGGGGCGGGTGGTGAATCCCGAAATCGCTATTACGCAAATTTCGGGAGCCGCCATCATGCAGCTCGGCTTCACGATGTATGAAAATATGATTTTCAAGAACGGACGAGTACGCAATGCATCATTGACGCATTACGAGATTCCTTCATACCAGGACATTCCCGCTCTCGAGAATGAGCTGCTGAGCGCAGAAGACAAGCGAGGCCCTTTTGGCGCCAAGGGCTTGGGGGAAAGCGGCACGTTTGGTGTATCACCCGCAATTGGCAATGCCATTTTCGATGCCGTCGGCATTCGACTGACTGAGCTTCCGATAACCGCCGAAGCGGTGCTGCGTGCCTTGCGCTCCGCCCAACCGTTGGAAAACCGGCCATGACCGCCACCTCACGTTCCATTCGCTTTGTCTTAAACGGGCGGCCGGTAACCGCCGAAGTCGAGCCGCACCACAGTCTGATCGAGATCTTGCAGCAGCACGGATTATTCGGCGCTCGCGAAAGCTGCGGTGAGGGTGTTTGCGGCTGCTGCACCGTTCTAGTCGACGACAAGCCGATCGCCGGTTGCCTCTACCTTGCCATTCTACTTGACGGCAAAAGCGTCGCCACCGTCGAGCATTTGAACACGGATGGTGGCCTTACCGTGGTACAGCGCGCATTCATCGAAACAGGAGCATTCCAGTGCGGCTTTTGCACTCCGGGTTTCGTGCTGATGGCGCACGAGTTGTTGCGCCATAACCCGGATCCTTCCGACGCGGAGATAGGGCAGTCGCTGTCCGGCAATCTCTGCCGATGCGGCGCTTACCCCGAAATTACGAAGGCGGTCAAACTGGCCGCGCAATGGCAGAAAATCGCTAACGCGCCGCCGGCGGTGGCGGCCGAATGAGTTTTCGTACACAAACTTCGCGGAGCGCCGTTGCGTAGGAAGAAGATAGTCAGACGAACAGGCGATCCGTGGATCGTCTTCGGATTTTTCGCAGGGCACAACGTCGAAGACGATGGAACAAACAAAACCTCCGATATGGAGGACAGAGCTTCTACAGCGGTGGCATGAATGGCGCGAGCCCAATCCATTGCAGCACTTGCGGTCTCATCGAGGACGGTGCGTTCCGATTCTGGCGACATGAGTGGAATCGGTTCACGCCGAAATCGTGTTCGTTCCACTATGCGTAATCCGAACCGCACTAAACTGCGCATCCTTCGCATTGCCGCCGATGAATTTGCCAAGAAAGGATATGATGGCGCGCGCGTGGACGAGATCGTGCGGCGGTGCAAGGTCAACAAGAACCTTATCTATCACTATTTCGAAAGCAAAGATGCGCTGTTCACCGCGGTCCTCGAACAAGCCTACACAAGACTTCGTGAACGACAACAGTCAATGGGGCTGGAAGCGAGCGACCCGATCGAGGGAATTTCTAAACTGGCCATCGACAGTTTCAAGCATTGGGGCGAATCGAAAAACTTCATCGCATATCTCAATTCAGAAAATCTCTTTAATGCAAAGCACATTAGGAAATCAAAGCTCATCCGAAGTACCTATCCGGCGTTGATCGAAAGCATTCGATCGCTGCTGCGCCGGGGCGAGGAACAAGGTGTATTCAGGTCCGGCGTCGATCCCATTGATCTGTATATTTCCATTTCTGCTTTGGGATATCACTTTTTCTCGAACCAAAGCACATTTTCTGTGATTTTTGGCAAGAACTTTAGCGAGCGAGGGATGATTGAAAAACGTCTGAACAATGTCGTGGATGTCATCTTAAGTTATCTCCAGTTCAATAGCCGGGCCGCTCGCCGCCCGCGGTCGAAATTGCATCGCGCCAGCCGAACGTGAACCGCACGGAGCGGCCATTCTGTGCTTTCGGCCGGCGACTATTGACAAAATCGCCAGTGCCATTATGATAAGCATACTGACGATCGATAGGCGCACCAGACCATAACCCCAAATTCTCAAGCATGAGTTGAATTTCTGCGAATTGAAAAAATCCGGTCATGTTGCGTCGCTTGCCCTCAATATCAGTTCGGCTTTCCGTGGTCGCCAGCGGCATGGAATACTTCGTCCGCCGGAATTTGCACTAATCCAGGTGAGAGGCGAGAATGGACAACGGCATCGATTTTAACCTCGTCTTCGTCGACCAAACGAGCGAACAGCAAAGACAAGTGAGAATCACCAAAGCCGTGGTTGGCGGGTGGACCGCGCGCGACCAGGATGGGCTGCGGCATCATATAGAGGAGTTAGTCAAGATTGGCGTGCCCCGCCCCGAGAAAACGCCACTTTTCTACCGCGTTAGCGCTCGGCGCTTGACGACTGATAACGCTATAGAGGTGCTTGGAGACGACTCCTCGGGCGAAGTCGAATGGGTCATGCTCAGATACGGCGGCCGCTTGTGGGTTGGAGCCGGTTCAGATCATACCGATCGTAAGATCGAGACCCAGGGTATTTCGATAGCCAAACAAATTTGCGATAAGCCGATTGCCCGACGCTTTTGGCCCTATGACGAGATCGCAGGTCATTGGGAGCAAATCGAGCTTAGCTCTGAGATCATCATCAACGGAACTCGCCAGCTTTACCAGAAGGGCCTCGTCGCGAGTCTACTCGCCCCGGAGACGTTGCTGAGTCTCTACCGTCAGGACGAAGGTGAGATGGCTGATGGCACGCTTCTGTTCGGCGGGACAATGCCGGCGATCGGCGGGGTTCGCCCCGCCGATCGCTTCATCTTTACCATGCGGGATCCGGTCTTGAGCCGCGAAATCACCCACGCTTACGAAATTCGAGTGCTGCCGAATCGCGGCTAAGGCCGCAGGGGGCGCTCCGCCACGCGTGCTAACTGGCCCAAATAAGATTTAATCGACCCCCTAGCGTTTGGCGGCCACGGAGCGCATGAATCGTGCATGAATAAGCTCCATTTCGACGACACTGACTATTCTGTTGCCGTGAAGAATAGAGCACCCCCTCCGAACTCGTGGAGGTGGGAGATTTATCGAGCCGGGAGATCGAGCCCGATAGGGTGGTCGCCGAACTTTTTTCGCACTATGTCTGCCGCTAGCAAAGCGGGGAAAGCGGCGCTGAAGCAGTTGTTGACCAAGCTCAACAGCTAACCGAGTAGGCGTGAAGCATGGCCCTATTTTTACGTCATCCCGATGTACATATAAGTCATCTTGTGTACTGAAAATGTGTCGACCCTTGCACTTGCCGCCCATCGCGGTCTTTCGACCGGCATCGGAGCCAGGTCGATCAAAAGCCGTCAAAACCAGATGCGGCGTGGACCACCTTACGCTTACATACCAACGGAAACCGGAAGGCAGCCATGTCGGATGACCAAGAGGCAAACGAAGAACGGCCGTGCCTGCATTGCCTGATTGTCGAACTGATCGACGATTTTTTTGCAGAGTACCCTGTGGCGCCAGGCGAGCCAGACACGATCGATACCGATGAAGTAATTACCGCGATCGCAAAGACGGTGGCAGAATTGACTTCCAGCCAAGATGGTGCGATCCGCCAGAATATGATCGAACAGCTGACGCGCGAAATTATGAACTATGACGCGGAATTTCGTGAGCAAGACACGATGGGGACAGATCGCTCCCACGCACGGCATTAGCGCTGGATTGCGCCTGACACACGATCAGAGATAAAATTTCCGACGACATCAACATATACGGGCATAAAACTCGCAGTAATTGTGGCGGTGCATCTGGTCTTTTTGCCGGCCTCGACTGCAGTCTTTACCCAGTCGCCAGAGCTGAATTTGTCAAATCGGCTTGGCGAATTGATTTACAATCCGCCCGTTCCGCCTCCGACTATCAAATCTCAGGGCGCGCGCCGCCGCGGCACTCGCTACACTGCATCCGCCGAGGATTGACAACACAGCAATGATTCGCGCCGCTATCGTTGGACTGGGCCGCTGGGGCCGCTCGCTGGCTGCTTCCGTCGCCGGCAAGAGCGACGACATCCGCTTTGTGCTGGCGTACACCCGCACGCGCGCGAGCGCAGAAGATTTTTGTCGCGCCAAGCAGATCCCGCTCGTCGACAGCTATGAACAGATTTTGCGCGATCCGGAGATCGATGCCGTGGTACTGGCGACGCCGCACAGCCAGCACCGGGCGCAGGCGCTGGCGGCGGCCGCGACGCACAAGCATGTCTTTGTCGAAAAGCCGATCACGCTCGATCTTGCGAGCGCGCGGCTCGTCGCCGACGCCGCGCGCAAGGCCGGTGTCGTGCTCGCCGTCGGGCTGAGCCGCCGCTTCCATCCGAGCATCGCCGAGCTTCGGCTGCGATCACAGGACGGCCGGCTCGGCCGGATCGTCGCCATGGTTGCCCAGCACACGACCTCGACCGCGCAATTCATCGCGCCCGACAACTGGCGCGCGGCGCCCGAAGAAGCGCCCGGCGGCGCCTTCACCGCCGTCGGCGTGCATGCGCTCGACCACATGATCGAACTCGCCGGCCGCGTGCGCGACGTGCGCTGCGTCACGGCGCGCAACTATCCGGGCCGCTCGGATGATACGACGACGATCATGCTGCGGTTCGCAAGCGGAGCGACCGGCCTGATCTTCTGCTCGGTAGCGACGGCGACGAATTTCGAATTCACCGTCTACGGCACGAACGGCCTCGCCGAAATTTCCCGTCCCGACCTGTCGCGCCTGCGCTTTGCCCCGGCTGCGACGGCCGCGCCGACCGGCCCGGTGCCGGTACCGCCGGACGAGATGGTGGAGCATTGCGGCTTCGACATGCTGCACGCGGAGCTGACCGCGTTCGCCCACGCGATCCGTGACGGAAAATCCTATCCGGTGCCGATCGAGGACGTGCTGCATGGCATGGCGGTATTCGACGCCGTGGTGGAATCGGCGAAAAATGGCGCCATAATCGCCGTTTCGGGCGCCTAAGACCGATTCTGATTCCATTAAGGCTCTGAGGCCGACGGTCATAATCGGCCCAGCACCGCCTTGCGGATCTTGCGACTTGCCGCTAAATTGGCTGCATCGAGTTTTCGGCCCGAATGACTTGGCCACGCAGCGACGATAAGCGCGCCTGACTGACGATCTTTCACCAAAATCTCGAGCGAACCGAGCCGAGCACACTCGCGCGGCTCACGTCTACATGTCTATGAGGAGAGAGACCCGTGAATAACGGTACCGTGAAGTGGTTCAACGCGCAGAAGGGTTATGGATTCATCCAACCCGAGGGCGGCGGCAAGGATGTCTTCGTGCATATCAGCGCCGTCGAACGCGCCGGCCTCCGCGAGCTGAGGGAAGGTCAACGCGTTTCCTTCGAAGTCGTGGTGGACCGCAAGACCGGCAAGTCGGCTGCGGAAAATCTGAAGACGCTGTCGTAGTACGGCGAGGCTGCGGTCGTATCGCCGACCGCGCAAACAAGCTCTGCCGCCGGCTTTATGCCGGCGGATCATCGCCTGCACCCTGACGGAATGGAGAGCGTCGACTCGAAACGCCTCGCGAACTGTCGGGCCGGCTATTTGTAGTAGCCGACGCCGCAGCCCTGGTCGCCGACGCGCGTAACAAAGGACTCCTTTGGAACGGGATCCGTCGTACCGGGCTTCGGGAAGTTATAGTCGACCGTCGCGATGCTGCCTTCCTTCACCGCTTCGAAGAGCTTTTGTCCGAGCGGGTCGTCTTTGACCTTCAAGGCGCGGACGTCCGTGCCCATGACGGCCGGATTTGGATGCGCCGTGAATTTGCCGTCGGACGTATTGAAGCAGAACACGTAAAGATCGTGATCGTGGTACTGCGTGTTGCTCTTGTCGTTAAATTCGCTGAGCGCCGTGGCCTCGTTGGCTTTGACCGCAGCAACGGCACGATCGAGCATGGCCTGGGCTTCGGCTGCCGTTCCGAATTGCTGGGCGGCAGCCAATACGGCGCTCCACAGCAGCGCCAATGCCGCCAGTGCGGATACAAATATATTCCTGTTCATGGCGTTCTCCCTTGACGTTCTCCCTTGACGTTCTCTCTTGACGTTCTCTCTTGGCATTTTCTGTTGGCGACGGACCGCTTCCGAAATGGCGGCCTACCGTCCCGACCGGTTATAAGCAAAATGCGGATGATCGTCTCTCGTCCAAAAGTCGAGTGGCGCCAAGCGCCAAGCCGGACTCCCCGCTCGACAAGCCCGGAATTGGCACGCCAAGGGTTTGCGCGATCAGGACAACATTGACAGCGAGCACCGCGGCGGTGCCGAGCAGGGACAGGATGCGGGTGAGGCGGCTGTTTGTGAAGGCGTCCAAGATATCGGGCCTGCCGGTAAAGCTGAGCAGCGAAATCATCGGCAGCGGCAGCGCCATGCTGAGCACGACCTGACTCATGACCAGCGCGTTCGTAGGATTCACCGAGCACGGCTAAAATATATACCATCGGCTACACTTTGACACGGGCGGTAAAGTATGGTCTGCGGTGGTGCGGCATCAAGTGGCGCCGGTTCGCAAGCAGATTGGTACCAGGTCGCAATGGGAAAGCTCCCGGCGGAAGGAACCCAGGCGCGCCGCTTCGGCAAGACACGATCGGCGCAATCAACCGCGTTGCTCGAGGATTACGCCGAGCTGATCGCGGATCTTCTGGCGAGCGAAGGCGAGGCCCGCCCGACGGACATTGCCCGGCGTCTTGGCGTCTCCCACGCCACCGCGATCAAAACCATATCGCGCTTGAAACGGGCCGGATTGGCAACCGCACGCCCTTACCGCGGGGTTTTTTTGACTGAGAAAGGCCACGCGCTAGCCGACCGCGTGCGCGTGCGTCACAGGCTTGTCGTGGATCTTCTCCGCGCGCTCGGCGTGCCGACCGAATCCGCCGAGGCCGATGCCGAGGGGATCGAGCATCACGTCTCGGAAATCACGCTGAAAGCGTTCGCTCAATTTCTGAAAGCGCGGGGCTGATTCAAGCGACCTGATCGGTCAGCGCGTCGACGATACCGTCGACGATTTCCTCTACCATTGCCTTGTCGTCGCCTTCGCCCATAACGCGGATCACCGGCTCGGTGCCCGACGGCCGCACGACCAGCCGCCCATGGCCGTTGAGGCGGTCTTCCGCCATTGCGATGGCCGAGCGCACCGTGGAGTTTTCCAGCGGCTTGCCGCTGCGGTAGCGCACGTTCTTGAGCACCTGGGGCAGCGGGTCGAAGCGGTGGCAAGCCTGCGACACCGGCTTGTCCAGCTTCTTCACCACCGCGAGGACCTGCAGCGCGGCGACGAAGCCGTCGCCGGTCGTGGTGTAATCCGAGAGAATGATGTGGCCGGACGGCTCGCCGCCGACATTATAGCCGTGCTGGCGCATGTACTCGAGCACGTAGCGGTCGCCGACGGGCGTGCGCACGAGCGAGAGCTTCAGCGATTGAAGATGCCGCTCGAGGCCGAGATTCGACATCACGGTCGAGACGACGCCCGGTTGGGCGAGACGCCCATCGTCCCGCCAGCTCTCCGCGATCACCGCCAGAAGCTGGTCGCCGTCGACCAGGTGACCATGTTCATCGGAGATCACGACGCGGTCGGCGTCGCCGTCGAGCGCGATGCCGATATCGGCGCGCATTTCGCGCACCTTGCGACGGAGCGCGTCGGGGGCCGTCGAGCCGCACTCGTGGTTGATGTTGAAGCCATCCGGTTCGACCCCGATCGAGACGACGTCGGCGCCGAGTTCCCACAGCGCATCGGGCGCGACCCGATAGGCGGCGCCATTTGCGCAGTCGATGACAATGCGCAGGCCTTCCAGCGAGAGATTGCGCGGCAGGGTGCGCTTGGCGAATTCGATGTAGCGGTCGTGGACGCCGTCGATGCGTTTGGCCCGACCGAGATCAAGGCTCTTCGCCAGACGTTTGGTGATGTCGCCGTCGATCAGCCGTTCCATCCCGCGCTCGACTTCGTCGGAAAGCTTGTAGCCGTCCGGCCCGAACAGCTTGATGCCGTTGTCGTCGAACGGATTGTGCGAAGCGGAGATCATGACACCGAGATCGGCACGCATCGATCGGGTGAGCATGGCGACGGCCGGTGTCGGCATCGGGCCGAGCAGCAGCACGTCCATGCCGACCGAGGTGAACCCGGCGACAAGCGCCGTCTCGATCATATAGCCTGAGAGCCGCGTGTCTTTGCCGATCACCACGCGATGGCGATGCTCGCCGCGGCGGAAGACGAGGCCCGCGGCCTGTCCCACCTTGAGCGCCAGCTCCGGCGTGATCACGCCGTTGGCGCGGCCGCGAATGCCGTCGGTACCGAAATACTTACGGACCATGTTGGGGGTCCCCCGCCGCCTGCCTGTCCAGGGATGATATTAGCCTCATTCCCATGTCGTCCGCTGCAAAAATATTCGACAATCTTACCGGCGGGAACAACGTCTCGTTCATCATAAGACGATGAAAATACAAGTAAAATCAGCAACATCTGCTCCCGCGAGGATGCTGGCCGGCGAACTGTGCTTAGGCTTTGCTCTGGCATTTAGCCTTTATCGTGGTGGGCTCGCCGCATTCCCTTGATGCGCGACCCGCGGGCGAGCCGCCCGCGACCGACTTCTCCTCCCTCGGATATGACCCCCGCGAGCACACGCGTTCCTGACACGAAGCCGCCGGATATACGTTGTGCTTTGTGCTATTAAACGACGTGCAAGAGCTGGGAACCGCAACACATGAGAACCATGACCTGCATCGAGGACCTGCGGCAGAGCGCCCGCCGCAAGGTGCCGCGCGCGTTCTTCGATTATGCCGAGGGTGGGGCCTATGCCGAGCAAACGCTGCGCGCCAACTGCGCCGATCTCGAGCGCATCACGTTGCGCCAGCGTATCCTGGTCGATGTTGCCCATCGCAGTACGAAGACGACGATCCTCGGCGAACCGGTTGCACTGCCGCTCGCGCTTGCCCCCGTCGGGCTGTGCGGCATGCAGCACGGTGACGGCGAGATTCTGGCCTGCCGTGCCGCCCACCAAGCGGGCATTCCATTCTGCCTTTCGACCATGTCGATCTGCTCGATCGAGGATGTCGCGGCGGCCGTCGATAAGCCGTTCTGGTTTCAGCTTTACGTCATGAAGGACCGCGGCTTCGTGCGCGCCTTGATCGAGCGGGCGACCGCAGCCAAATGCAGCGCGCTGGTGCTGACGCTTGATCTGCAAGTCTTCGGCCAACGCCACCGCGATATCAAGAACGGCATGACGGTTCCGCCGGAGCTGCGCATCAAGAACCTGATCGATATTGCGACCAAGCCGGCCTGGGCGCTGAGCGTGCTCCGCGGCAAGCGCAAGACTTTCGGCAATATCGCCGGCCACATCCGCGGCATGGAAAATGTCAATGTGCTGTCGCAATGGATTGCCGGCCAGTTCGATGCGGCGCTGAACTGGAAGGACGTCGAGTGGATCGCGAGCCTGTGGCCCGGGAAACTCATCCTCAAGGGCATCCTCGATGTCGAGGACGCCCGCATCGCGGCGAAGACGGGCGCAGCCGCTTTGGTCGTGTCCAATCATGGCGGCCGCCAGCTCGACGGCGCAGCGTCCTCGATCTCCATGCTGCCGCCGATCGTCGATGCCGTCGGCTCGGACATCGAGATCATGTTCGACGGCGGCATCCGCTCCGGCCAGGACCTCATGCGCGCCATCGCGCTCGGCGCGCGCGCCTGTCTGAGCGGCCGTGCCTATATCTACGGGCTCGGCGCCGGCGGACAGGCGGGCGTCGCGCGCGCGATCGAGATCATCCGCAACGAGCTCGACGTCACCATGGCGCTGACCGGCGTCACCAGCGTCGATGAAATCGACC
>Ga0181536_10006785_pt1 | contig 11387 bp, 10 predicted proteins | sample PEATcosm2014_Bin_41_FD_121105 | JGI IMG/M metagenome (GOLD analysis project Ga0181536, IMG submission 121105) | Peatland microbial communities from MTU Mesocosm Facility, Houghton, MI, USA - PEATcosm2014_Bin17_60_metaG | ecosystem: Environmental > Terrestrial > Soil > Wetlands > Peat | place...
GCCCTTCGTCCCGCCCGATCAGCCGGCGGCTGGCGAAACTTCCCAGCCCGCTCGAAGTCAGCAATGAGAAGATCACCACCGTGAGCGCGTACGTGGGGTGCCCCAGGAAGAGCACGAATTTCTGAATCAGCCCCACTTCGATCAAAATGTACCCCGTGCCAATGAACAGGAAGTACCACAGGAAGCCGCGCACCCCAGCTTGTTTCGGCAGCCGTGTCCCCAGCACCAGCGGCGGCAGCACCAGGATCAGCGCGGTCGCCGCCAGGCTCACCGCCATCAGCCCGAACAGCAGCGGCACGGCTTTGTTCACCGCTTTGTAATCTTCGTTCTCGCGCGACGCCGTCTTCAGAAAGTGCCACAGGTCGCGGGGTTGCACGGTGTAAAAGAAGAACGGCCGGTTGTCGCTCACCGGCGAAATATCGAACCGGTAGTTGCGCTCGTACTCCTCCGGGTTCGAGCTCCGCAACAGGTCGTGGAAGGGATTCCGCACCTCCGATCCCGGCACATACACGGCTTCCATCCCGGCGGCTCGAAACAGCCCGCGCGCCCGCTCGACATCCGCTTCGCTCAGCGGCTTGCGCGCAATCAGCACCGTGTCCGTCGCGCCCCAGCCCTGGACCGATCCGGCGCGGCCGACAATCACGTGCCGCCACGCCTCGTGCTCGCCCAAATCGCCCAGCGCGGCAACGCCGAGCGAAATCAGCCGCAGCGATTCCCGCGGCGGATCGAATCCCCAGCGCGTGAAGGCCGCCACGCCATCGTCCGTCAGGTGCGAGAGATAATCGCGGAACGCATCGCGCGTATAGAGGTTGTTCTCGGAAAGCGCAAACGCGCCGGCCGCCGTGGAGGCCCACGTATCCACCAGCGTGGCCTGCAATACCTGGTAGTGGTCGGTGCTGCGCCGGACGAAACTGCGCCCGTCCTCCACATGCACGTGCACGTCCGGCCGCAGATACAACCCCCGGCTCAGGTCCGCGAATTTCTCCCGCATCACCGTGGTTGCGATGATGTCGTTGATCTCCACGGCCGTGATATCCCGACTGCCCGACGCCAGCGCCCGCGCCACGTCCCAGCCGCCGCCCGGCCCGATGATCAGCGTCTTGGCGCCCGGCCGCACCACGTACGGCAGCGCCGGTCCCTGCTCCAGCAGGTAGTGCTTCTCTTCCGCCGTCAAGCGCGCGTAATCGAAATTGGCGATGGCCGTTGAAGCGTCCGCGTCGATGAAGATGGTGTACCGCCCGTCTTCGCGCTTCACCGCGATCCTTGAAATGGAATTCCACTTCGACCAGATCTCGTCTTTTATGGCCTGCCCTTTGGCGTGGGTGATGTCCAGGATGGGATGCCGCTGGTTGTACCCCAGCAGCGTTACCAGCGCCAGGGCCAGCGCCACGCTGCCCGCGCGCCCGGTCTTCGACGCCGCCATGCTGTGCCACACCGCCGCAGCCACCGCGAACAGGACGGCCGCCGCCACCACCGTGGACGGCCCGCCGAACTGGTTGAGCAGCGGGATCAGCAGCATGCACCCGCCCGCCGCGCCCAACAGGTCCCAAAAGTACACGCGGCCCACCCGCTCCATGGTTTCCGAGATGGCCAGCGATACAATCGTGCCCGAAACAAAAAACGGCAGCGCTGTTGTGAAGTAAACCAGCGCCAGATTCCAGTTGGTCAGCACGTCTCTTTGCGCCAGGATCACCGTCAGCGCCACGAGCACCAGCAGGCTGTTCACCATGCTCAGGCGTCCCAGCTTGGTATATAGCGGACCCTTCCACCCCGCCACCACGTACGAGAACAAGCCGCCCGCGCCCAGCCCGAACATGGCGATGGAAATCGCCAGAAAGGCCATGTGGTAATAGAACACCACCGAAAAGATGCGGGTGAGCGACAGCTCCACGACGAGCGTCGCCATGGTGGTCAGAGCTACACACAAGTAAATCTGAGGCCACTGCGTAAAGGAGGGTTTCAAGGAGGCCAACCCTCCATAGTAGTGCCTCGCGCGCCGGCTGTGCTGACGGTCTGGAAAAACAGCCGATCACCACGGGGGCGGATATGGCGGGACTGGAAAGGAACCCGCCAGATTGTGCTCGACATCCCTATGGCGGAGTGCACATTTTGCGCCGTGTACCTAGCCGGGTGAGCCTGGCGGCTCGTCCCAGCGGGCTAACTCAGTTCGCGCCAGTATTGCTCATTCAACTCGACATTGTGTTTCTTGGCAGCGGATTTGATGCGTTTCCAGGCATCATCGCGTTCCGCGCCGGTCACGCCCTGCACCTGCTTAAAGCGAGCGATTGCGTTGCGCACGTGAGCGGCGTCATGGATGGGTTCTTTGCGTTCCTTGGGGAAAGCGAAGTCTTCATTGGCGATGTGATCGCGGCCGGCTTCAGTGATCTTGGACATGTTTCTTGACGAGCAAGCCAATGGCCAATTCACCCACGCCATCGCAGAAACGCGGCGACTCCGCCGACCGATTCGAGCAAGGCCGGGTCTTCGACAAACGTCACGGTTGCGCCGGTTTGCTTGGCTTTCGCCACCAGCAGATCGGGTAACGGCGCGGGCGTCGCTGGCACTTCCTCCGGCTGGGGATGGCCCTCTTCCAGGCCGCCGCTGATGAGCAGTTCTTCCACTTGTCCCTTGGCCAGTGCTTCGAGCGTCTCCTGCGGCCCGGTTACGGCCAATCCGCGAGCGCGGTATTGCTGCATCAGCCGCTCTACCTTTTCGGCGCCCGTAACGGCTTCCTGCTCCTGTAGCTTTGCGAGTGTAGCGGTCAGGACATCCTGTTCGGAAGCATGAATATCGAGTTTGATTACCTGCACCATGGAGACCAATTCCCGAGGCAGTTGTTCTTCCAGGAGCGGAATCACAACCGAGTCCCCAGCGAGGATGATGTGACTTATTTTGTCTTCGCGGACAATCTGAGCCAAGCGTTCGATAACCTCTTTGGCGTGCTCCAGGTGCGCATTCCCCACACGCCGCTGGTAGCGGGCCTGCGACCATCCACCCACCTTGACCCGATGAACTTTCTTGCCTTTCACGTCCTCCGCGCCGATGACGTGGTCAAGCCCGAAAACGAAGATACGCGCCGTGTTCATATCCGTGAGAACCGCGGCGTACCGCGGGTATTGCTCATCGAGATGTGCCAGATGATACAGATGAGGCTGGTTGGAGGCGTAGACGCGGTTATCGCTGACGGGGGTGGTTAACTGGATTGCCTCAAAGAATTCTTGGGCGCCCCAACACGCGAATATGGCAACCCCGTTTGCGGCGTGGTCGATCTTGTCAGCGACATAGGAAACGATTCGCTCCACGTCCCGATCGAAACTCTGGCGCCCGGCGGAGCCCGGCGCCCAGGTCCTGGCCAGAGCTTTGAACTCGCGATGAAGATACGGCCCCGCGTCGGCGGTGCGTCCGTGCTGATCCGCCTGCGTGTTCAGGTAGACGCTCACCACCGGAAACGTGGTGGCCTCGAAAGCCACCAGCCGCGCGAGAGGCTCTTCCATGGTGGTCGCAAGTTGCTCTGTGGTGGCGGATGACATGATGGAGCACAAGCACGCAGCGGGCCGAAGAGTTGAAGATCACGTTCTCCGGACGGGCATCCGCGGGGGAGGGGACAGACACGATTCCTACGGCGCCCCTACACCCACTCCAGCGCGCCCTTTTTGTACGCCCAGATGTAGCCCACGATCAGAATGGCCAGGAACACGGCCACTTCCGCCACGCCGAACCAGCCCAGCGCGCGGTAGCGGACGGCCCACGGAAACAGGAAGATGGTTTCCACGTCGAAGATCACGAACAGGATGGCAATGATGTAGAAGCGCACGGTGTAGCGCCCGCGCGAATCCGACGCCGCCTTGATGCCGCATTCGTAAGCTTCCAGTTTCGTGACGCCCGGCACCGACGGCCGGATCAGCTTGGCCACCAGAAGCGCCAGCACCGGAAACGAAGCCGCCACTACCAGGAAAATGAAGATCGGCAGATACCCGCTGGGCATGCGAACAATATAACACGCCGCCTCTGCGACAATAAGTATGCCGATGACCGATCCCCGCCAGGCCTACACCGCACTCCTCTCGGAACGCCGGGCCGATATCCTCTTCCGCGAACGCCGCCACGCCTCGCTCGGCTACGGCCGCCTCGCCGCCGTGGCCTCGGCCGCTGCGATCCTCTGGCTGGCGCTGGTCTCGCGCGCCCTTTCCATCGCCTGGGTCCTGGCGCCCGTCGCCGTATTCGCCGCGCTGGTGGTCATCCACGACCGTCTGCTCCGCCGCCTCGACCGCGTCCGCCGCGCCGTCCGTTATTTCGAAAAGGCGCTCGCCCGCCTGGATGGCGCCTGGGAAGGCACCGGCGAGTCCGGCGACCGCTACCTGGATCCCCATCACCCTTACGCGCAGGACCTCGATCTCTTCGGCAAGGGCTCGCTCTTCGAATTGCTCTCCACCGCGCGCACCCACATTGGCGAAGACACCCTGGCGCGCTGGCTCCTGGAGCCGGCCGATCCCGCCACCATTCGCGCACGCCAGCAGGCCGTGGACGAACTGCGCCCCCGCCTCGACCTCCGCGAGAGCCTCGCCGTTCTGGCCGACGATGCCCGCACCGGCGTCAATCCGACCGCGCTGGCCGCGTGGGGCGAAGCCCCCGTGCTGCTTCAAGGCGCCGGCCTGCGCGCCGCCCTGTGGCTTCTCACCGCGCTCGGAAGCATCGGCGCGGTCGCGCTGTTCACCTGGATCTTCGGCGTCGCCGGTTTTTTTCACCTCCCCGATTCCGTCAACGTCATGGCGCGCGATATCGCCCTTTTCGTGGCGCTCGTCAACAGCTTTTTCCTCTACCGCACGCGCCACGCCCGGGAGGCCGTGGTTAACGCCGTGGAGGAGGCCGCGCACGAGCTCGGGTTGCTCTCCGCAGTGCTGGTGCATCTGGAAAGCGAACGCTTCCACTCCCCGCTGCTGGCCGCGCTCCGCCAGTCTCTCGATACCGAAGACGCACCGCCCTCCCGCCGCATCGCCCGCCTCGATCACCTGATGGAGCAACTCGATTCCCGCGACCACCTGGTGGTCCGCCTGCTGCAACCATTTCTGCTGTGGACCATGCACGTGGCGCTCGGCGTGGAAGACTGGCGCCGCCGCTCCGGACCGGCCGTCCGCCGCTGGCTCACCGCTACCGGCGAAATCGAAGCGCTGTGCTCGCTGGCCTCCCACGCCTTCGAACATCCCGACGATCCCTTCCCGGAATTCGTCGCCACAGGCGACATGCCCTCGCTCGATGCCCAGGCCATCGCGCATCCCCTCATCCCGGCGGCCCGCGCGGTTCGCAACGATCTCCACCTCGGCGCCGAGCCGCAAGTCTACGTCGTTTCCGGTTCCAACATGTCCGGCAAGAGCACCCTGCTGCGCACCATCGGCGTCAACGTGGTTCTCGCCCAGGCCGGCGCGCCGGTGCGCGCCCGGGGGCTGCGTCTCTCCCCGCTCGCGGTCGGCGCTTCCATCCGGCTGATCGATTCGCTCCACGACGGCGTCTCGCGCTTTTACGCCGAAATCCTGCGCATCCGCCAGATCCTCGACACCACAGCCGGCCCGCTGCCCGTGCTCTTCCTGATCGACGAATTCCTCGGCGGCACCAACTCCCACGACCGCAGCATCGGCGCCGAAGCCCTGGTCCGCGGCCTCGTCGAGCGCCGCGCCATCGGCCTCATCACCACCCACGATCTGGCCCTGGCAGCGATCACCACGACCCTCGGCAGCCACGCCGCCAACATCCACTTCGAAGATCAGATCGAGGACGGCAAAATGCTCTTCGATTACCTGATCCGCCCGGGCGTGGTAAAGAACAGCAACGCCATCCAGCTCATGCGCTCCGTGGGGCTTGAGATTTGACCGCCGAAGACATTCGCCGGCTCGCACTCGAGTGTGGTTTCGAGCTGGCCGGCGTGGCCGCCGCGCTTCCCGCGGCCGATTCCGCCCGCTACCACCAATGGGTGGCTTCCGGTTACGCGGGCGAAATGCGCTACCTTTCGGATCACCGCGCGCAGGTCCGCGACGATCCCCGCCAGTTGCTCGGTTCGGCCCGTTCCATCATCTGCGCCGGCAAGCTTTACCACACCCCCTGGCCCACCACCACCGAGTTCGACGAGCCGGCGCGGGCCTGGATCTCGCGCTACGCCTGGGGCTCGGATTATCACGACGAGCTCCGCCGCGGCCTGCGGCAACTCGACAGGCTCCTCCGCCGCAGCGCCGGCCCATTCGAATCCCGGATCTCGGTGGATACGGCGCCGCTGCTGGAGCGCTCCTACGCCCGCCTGGCCGGGCTGGGCTGGATCGGCAAGAACACCTGCCTCATCAACCAGCGGAGCGGCTCCTGGTTCTTTCTCGGCGAACTGCTGGTCTCGCTCGACATCGCGCCCGATTCCCCGCCCCCGCCGCGTTGCGGCACCTGCCGCCGCTGCATCGAGGCCTGTCCCACCGCCGCCATCGTGCCCTCAGGCATCGATGCCACGCTCTGCATCTCGTACTTCACCATCGAGCTCCGCGCCGCCGTCCCCCCGGAGCATCGCGCCGCCATCGGCCCGCACGTCTTCGGCTGCGACATCTGCCAGGACGTGTGCCCCTGGAACCGCCGCGCCCCCATCACCGCCGATCCCGCCTTTGAACCCCGCGAATTCGCGCCGCCGCTCGAGAAGCTGGCTGCGCTCAGCGAGTCCGAATTCCGGGACTTGTTCCGCGGCACAGCCATCAAGCGCGCCCGCTACACCGGTTTCCTACGCAATGTCGCGGTCGCCATGGGAAACACGCGGCTTGCCCAATTCCGCGCTCCCCTGGAAAGACTGGCCGCCTCCGCCGACGCCGTGGTTGCCTCCCATGCCCGCTGGGCCCTCACCAAGTTGCCTTGACTACATGGCCTCTCTTGGCTTTGCTTCTGTTTTCCTCCGAGTCTCCGCGCCTCCGCTCGAATACTCAGCTCTCGCGTTACCATAAACCAGTGCGGCTCTTCCCCATCCTTCTGCTCTCAGCCGCTCTTCCCCTGGCCGCGCAGGATCTCATCGATAAAGGCTTCGACCACTTCTACAACCTCGAATTCCCGGAGGCCATCGCCTGCTTCGAGCAGGCCATCGCCAAGGACCCCTCATCCCCTGACCTGCACAACCACCTCGCGCAAACCCTGGTCTTCCAGGAGATGTTCCGCGACGGCGCCCTGGAAAGCGAGCTCGTCAGCGGCACCAACTCGTTCCTGCGCCGGCCCAAGCTCGAACCCTCCCCCGCCACCGAACACCGCTTCCTCTCCGAAATCGACCGCGCCATGTCACTGGCCCAAGGCCGCCTCAACACCAACCCCAACGACCCCGGCGCGCTCTACTCCCTCGGCATCTCATACGGGCTCCGCGCCAACTACTATTGGGTGGTCAAAAAGTCCTGGCGCGATTCCCTGCGGGACGCCACCAACGCGCGGCGCCTGCACAACCATCTCAGTGAGATCGAGCCGCACAACGTGGACGCGCGCCTGGTCCAGGGCCTTGACGATTACGTGGTCGGCAGCCTCGCCTGGCACTACCGCATGCTGGGCTTCCTGGTGGGAATCCATGGCGACAAGGAGAAGGGCATCCGCATCGTTCAGGATGTCGCGCAAAACGGCAAGCTCGACCGCCTGGATGCCGAAGTCTTCCTGTGCGCGCTTTATCGCCGCGAGAATCAGGCCAGCCGCGCCGTCCCCCTGGTCCAGGACCTGATCGGCCGCTTCCCGCGCAATTTCCTGCTGCGCCTGGAGCTATCCCAGATGTACAGCCAGGCCGGCGATGGCGTTCGGGGCCTGGCCGCCGCCGAGGAAATTGCCCGCCTCAAAAACGCGCACGCCCCCGGCTATGACCGCGTGCCGTGGGAACGAATCTATTTCCAGGAAGGTACCATCCAGTTCTGGTATCGCGATTTCGATCGCGCTCTGGAAAACCTCAAGAAGGTGGTCGCCGCGCCCCAGAATGTCGATCTCAATACCGGCGCTTCCGCGTGGCTCCGCATCGGCCAGATCGACGATCTCACCCATCATCGCGCCGAAGCCCTGCAAGCCTACCGGAGCGCCATCGACCACGCCCCGCAGGCGGAGGCGGCCCAGGAAGCGCACAAATATCTCTCTGCCCCCTACCACCGGTAGCGGGCCCGTGCCTATTGCCCGATTCCGGCCGCGGCCGCAGTCCCTGGCCCGGACCCATCGTCGATCGTCAGCTTTACCGGCTGTTCGATCAACTGCGGCGGCTTGGTCGTGGTCAAAATCATCAGCGCCATGCGCCCCATGGCCGCTTTCGCCGGAATCTTGAATTTGATCTCGGTGGGCGCCTGCGACGTGATCTCCACCTGCAAGTCGTTCTTCTCATTCACGCCGTCCGTCAGGTACAGCTTCGCCACGTTTTCCTTTTGCAGGTTCTGGCCCATCGCAGTAATCACATCCCCGCGCTTTCCGCTGAGCGGATCCACTCCCGTAATCAAGGGCGACGCCGATTGGGCGTAGAACGCGACGCTCGCGGCTACGAGAAGCAAAGCTACAAAAGACAGTTTCATCTGAATATCCGATCCTTTGACCTTATGCTATGTCCATTGCGCGCCAAATACAAGCGGCTTCCGCCTGCGCGCGGCTTAAAAGTGGATGACGGCCCCCCCCGGCACGGAGCCGAACGTCAGGGAGCTGCCGGCGGGCGAGAGACCGCTGGCTGACGCTCCCTCCGTGCCGGGTGCCCGCCTGTAACCCTCCTTTTGCCGTGACCGGGTGAATCCCCCTGCCGGCGGCCCAGTCCACGCGGCCCGGCGGCCAAAATTGCTTCGTGGCCCCACTTCCGGTATCATCTACCCTATATGGCGGCTATTGCTGGGACGCCTGTGCTCTTGTCCCGGAGGGAGCCGGGTTGGATCTATAAACCTTCCTGGGACTTGCCTCTCATCATTTTCAGCGCAATCCTGGTGCCCTTTCCCTTTCTGGTCGCCTGGTTCGCCCAGGCGACCGGCTGGATGGGCCCCACCCAGGCCATTAACCTCATCAACATCAGCGTCGCGTTGCTGATCGGCGGACCGCACCTGTTCTCGACCATCACCTATACGCTGCTCGACGGCCAGTTCCGCGCGCGCCACCATGTCTATATCGCCTTGGCCTTCGTCCTCCCGGTGATCGTGGTTTTGCTCGGCGTGTATTACTACACCGCCCTCATCACCTTCTTCTTCACCTGGGCGTCGCTCCACGTCCTGCACCAGATCATCTACCTCACCGATTGCTACCGCGCCCGCTCCCGTGTAACCGAGCAGCGCTGGTCCCGCTTTGTGGATTACGGCCTGGTGCTCACCGGGCTTTATCCCATTGGCCTCTATAAAATGTCGCTGCGCCTTTTCCTGGTCGGCGGCGTGGTTCTGCCCTATCCCGATTTCCTGCGCGCTTTCCACCTTCCCGTGCTGGCCGGCGTGGTCTTCTTCTTCTTTTTGTGCGCCTGGATCGCCAAGACCATCGCCGAATTCCGCGAAGGCCGCGGCAGCGTCCCCAAGACGCTGCTGATCTCGGTCACCACGGTGGTTTCCTTCTGCCTGCCCCTGGGCTCCAATCTCGACGTCCTCTTCCAGGGCTACAATACCTGGCACTCCTTCCAATACCTGTTCCTGTTGTGGTTGATCAACCGCCTGCGCGACCAGCGCGGTGAAATCTCGAGCCCGTTCGTGCAGCGCCTGGTGCGCGGCAAGAGCATGGTCCCTTACTATCTCTGCTTTCTGGCCGCCACCGGGGTGATCGTGCTGCTCACCATCCTGGTCCGCGCCGTCACTTCGCTCAAGCCGGACCAGAGCTATTTCGTGGTAGTCCTCAGCGTCCTGCTGATGCACTACTACTTCGATCACTTCCTGTTCACCCATCCCCGCATGATCGAGTAAGCACCCGGTCCTGGTGCTCATCGACGACGGATTCACCGCGGAGACGCGGAGGCGCAGGGAAGACCCGGGAAAAACAGAGTCTCCAGCTTCTTCTGTCTTGTCCACGTCTCCGCAGTGAATCAGTCTCACGCTCCCTGGTAATCCCGCGAGATCGACGACCACGCCGCCAGTCCCGCCACCACCAGGTTCGCCACCACCACCGGGAACGCGTGGATCAGGAATCCGTAGATCACCCACAGCAACGCCGCCCCGGCCTGCGCCTTGCGCAGCATGGCCGGCTGCTTGCACAAGTAGGAACTCGCAAACGCGGCCGTCGCCAGCCAGCCCAGCCACTCGACTCTCATTGGATCCCGGCGCCCGCCGCCTGGTCAGCCGCGCTCGAGATCCGCAGCGAGTCCGTCCGCACCTTGTCCCACTCCTGCAGCAGAAAACCGTGCGCATCGAAGAAGCCCCGAATCTGCGCCGCGTTCCAGCCCACAATGTCTTCCAGCACCGGGATCAGCACGCTCAGGGCGTCCTCACTCAGAATCGTGCGCCGCGCAATCGGCGTCAGATAACGGTTTTCCGACACGGCGATCGTCAGCCCGTCCAGCCGGTTCACGTGGAGCATCACGTGGACGTCGGAGCTTCCGTCCCCCACATACACAATCCGGTCGTGGCTAATCGGCAACCTCTGCCGCAACTCTTCCAGCACCACCACTTTCCCGTAACCCGCCGGCACCCGCACGATGGATTCTATCTCGCCCGTGGCCTGGTGGTAACGAAAGCGCGTCCCAAAAATGTGGTCCGCCGCGACGATTCCCTGGAGCGCCGACTGAATCACTTCTTCCGGCGCCGCCGACACCACGTACAACGCGAATTGCCGTCCGTCCAGATCGCTCAGCAGCGTCGATAGCGACCGGATGTTCTGCTTCAGCCGGATGCGTTTCCCCGCCTCCACTAAATCGTGCTTCCGCACGCGCCGGTACTCCGGATCGTGCAGCAGCAGATAAGCCAGCTCTCCGCCTTGCTGCACCAGGTGAATGTGCGAAAGTCCCGCGATCTTTTCCTGAAATCCGCCGATGCCCAGCATCTCGCTGAGCACGATTCCCGAATCGTTGAAGCTCAAGGTCTGATCGAAATCGCTGATCAACAAATACTGCTTGACGGCCGGGGTTGATTCTTGTGACATGATACATTCCTCCTGCAATTGTCTTTTTGGTCGATTGGGTCCGGAGAACCGGCAGACTGGGCCACGCTGAAGAACCGCTAAGCTTCTTATTAGATGCGCCCCGCCGCCGGGGGGTTCCGTTTAACGTCTAACTGCCTTGAGCGCAATCACATAGATCCGCCGCCCGGCGCGCTTCCATTTGCGATAGAATAATTGTGGAGCGTGTCTGCGACGCAGGTGCTGGTCTACCTATTTTGATCCAACACCTCAAAATAGGGGGTCCTGCTCGATCAACTCGCGCTGGTGTGCAAGCTCCTGGCGGCGAGCCGCAAGGGAGAAGCCTGAAGGCGCTCGGC
>Ga0181536_10006786_pt1 | contig 11385 bp, 8 predicted proteins | sample PEATcosm2014_Bin_41_FD_121105 | JGI IMG/M metagenome (GOLD analysis project Ga0181536, IMG submission 121105) | Peatland microbial communities from MTU Mesocosm Facility, Houghton, MI, USA - PEATcosm2014_Bin17_60_metaG | ecosystem: Environmental > Terrestrial > Soil > Wetlands > Peat | place...
GGCTGGGCGATCGGCGACCGCGAGGAATATTCGGAAGAGCAGGACGCCATTCACGCCAGCAATATTTACTACCTGCTCGAGCAGGAGATCGTGCCGATGTATTACGCGCAGTCGGAGAGCGGGCAGTCCTCCGAGTGGGTGAAGCGCATGAAGACGAGCATGATGAACCTGACGCCGGGGTTCGATGCGCGCCGCATGGTGCACGACTACGAAAAACAGCTTTACGATCCCGCGGACAGCCACTGGCGGCAGATGCGTGCCAACGATTTCGCGGACGCGAGGCAGCGCGCAAGCTGGAACGCGCGCGTGCGGGAGATCTGGCCGCAGGTGAGCTTCATCGATATGGGTCCGGCGCCCTCGGGTCCGGTGATGAGCGGACAACCCGTTTCCGTGCATGCGGAGATCCGGCTGGCGGGCTTGAAGCCGGACGAGGTGCGGGTCGAATGCGTGATCGGGCGCATCGGGTCGAGCGGCGGCCTCGAAGAAACGGAGGTCGTGACGTTGCCGAGCAAGACCATCGACGGCGACGTGGCAGTGTTCGAGAAGGACATCGTTCCGGCGCAGACCGGGCGGCTGGGATACGCGGTGCGCGTCAGCCCCAATCATTACGACGATCCGCTGACGCGGCCAGTCACGAGTTTGCTGAAGTGGGGCGGAAGGTAAAAGGGCAGGCCTCGACCTTTCAGCGACGCTTTGTCGGCAGCTCGCCGCTGGGCTGATGAAGAACTGTCATTCCGTTGTAGTTTGATCGTCACATTCTCTCTATAGAATCGCGTCTGCATGTCAAAAAAAATCATCCGTATTTCGTCCCTGCTCTGCGCATTAGGCCTTGGCGGTTCGGTCTTCGCGCAGACCTTCCCCGGTTTCACACCCGGCAACATCGTTGTGAGCCGCAGCGTTTATGGCGGCAGCGCCGCGACGCTTGCGGTCGGCCAGCCATTGCCGCCTGTGTGTCCGGCGACAGCCACAACGCAATGCAACATCCTCGCGACCGCCAGCGGAGCCTACCCGTCGACGACCAGCACCAATAACGTTTTTAATAACAACCTCGTGGACGGCAGTTTCGGTGTTACTTCGCCAGTATTTCTGGACCAGCTCACACCCACCGGAACGCTCGTCAACACGCTGGCGATTCCCACGAGCCTCGGCACCACCAGCTTCAGCTCAAAATCCGAGGTGGCGCTCAATCTTTCAACGGACGGAACCGTGATCACGTACATGCAGTACATCGCTCCGCCCAATACGGTCGACGTGTCGAATTCGAATACGCCCTATGCCTACGATCCGACGAATCCGGCCGGGGGCAGTTACTACCGGGCCGTGGTGCAGGTAGGCGCGAACGGGGCCATCCAGGTGACACCCACCAACTCTTACAGCGGCAACAACGGCCGGGCGGCGATTCTGTCCAACGGCATCTACTATATGACCGGGAACGCCAACAACGGCACCGGTACGCCGACCAACATCGTCGCCACGGCGGGGACTCAGATGGCTGTTCCGGGCCAGAGCCTCGCCACACCACCCCTTGAGATCGGACTCCTGTCGATCAGCCAGGTAATCAACCCTGTCACCGGTCTGCCCTACCCGGCGGACAAGCTGGGCAAGGATAACAATTTTCGCGGCCTTACGATTTTCAACAACACTATGTATGTTTCGAAAGGCAGCGGCAGCAACGGGTTCAACACGGTGTACCAGGTGGGCGACAAGGGAACCCTGCCCACGCCGGCTAATGCCGCCAGCGCCGGGATTACGATTCTGCCGGGATTTCCCAACACGCTGGCCAAGAGCACCACGCAGCCGGTGATGTATCCGTTCGGACTTTTTTTCGCCAATGCGACAACGCTCTATGTTGCCGATGAGGGCGACGGCACGGCGGCGGACGCGGGGACCAGCAAGACTTCCGGCCTGCAGAAATGGATACTCACTAACGGGACCTGGACACTCGCTTACGTCATGCAGAATGGTCTGAACCTCGGCACGCCGTACAGCATCAACAACTACCCCACCTCGTTGAATCCTTCTCCGGACGGCCTTCGTAATATCGCGGGTAAGGTCAACAGCAACGGCACGGTAACGATCTGGGCCATCACCTCAACCGTAAGCGCCAATGGCGATCAGGGCGCGGACCCGAATCAGCTGGTTTCGATTACCGATGTTGTTGCCAATACCAGCGCGACGGTTGGCGCGGGCGAGCAGTTTACGGTATTGGCCACGGCTCCGGCCGGTACAGTGCTGCGCGGTGTTTGTCTGACGCCGACGGCCGGTTCGACTCCGGCGGTCTACGTTCCGCTGATTCTCTCCGCATCGAATCCGAACTCGTTCTCCATTTCGCCAGGTTCGCTGGCTACCGCCGCCGGCCAGAACCTGTCAACAACGACGGCGACGCCGGCGGCGCCGTTTCCGACTTCGGTTTCCGGTACCTCAGTCTCGATTCTGGACGCGGCCGGTGTGACTACCGCAGCGCCGCTGCTGGCTGTGTCACCGACGCAGATCACATTCCTCGTCCCGGCGACCGTTGCTGTCGGCACCGCGCAGGTTACGGTCACGAACGGGACCACCACGCAGACTTCCAGTAACGTCGAGATCGCAACGGTTGCGCCGGGACTTTTGACACTGAACGGCTCGGGTCTTGCAGCGGCCGAGGTCGTTCAGGTTTCGGCCAGCGGGGCGCAAACCATCCAGCAGGTTTACACGACCAATAGCTCCGGCGCCATTGTTGCGAGCCCGATTGCGATCGGGACCGGCGGCGCGAGCACGTATCTGGTTTTGTTCGGGAGCGGGATTGCCAACGCTGGAACGGCGCTTACAACCGTCACCATCAATGGTGTGGCGGAGACCGTGACTTATGCAGGACCCGCGGGCGCGGATTCCGGACTCGACCAGGTGAACGTTTTACTTCCGGCGAAGCTTGCCGGATCAGGGAATGTCAACGTGCAGCTTACGGTCGAGGCTTTGGCCGCAAACCCTGTCCAGATCACGATTCAATAACAGCCTGCTCACCGCGCGGGATCGAAAATGCGCGCGTCTGGCGGCGTCGCCGTATACGGTGTCAAATCCGGCGTGTCCGTAAACAGACCCGCCAGGCTCGCGGCCGTTGCATCCATCAGATGCAGGGGCGGCAGATTCAGCAGTTCAAAAATAGTCCGCAGCAGCCCGGGGAAGCTCGTGTTGGTGTGCGAAACGTAGTTCCGTTTGACGTACGGCCCCGCGGCGAGCAGCAGCGTGCGATGCGCGTCCACGTGATCGAGTCCGCCTTGTGCGGAATCCTCCGTGATCAGGACAGCCATGGCAGGCCACCAGGGCGAATACGACAGGTAATCCAGAATGCGGCCCAGCGCGAGGTCGTTCTCCGCGACAAATGAAGCCTCGTAGGGATAGCCGTCGGCTCGCCGCGCTTCGCCCCCTCGATCGCCTGGCAACTGGATGCTGAGGAATCGGGGCCATGGCTCGCCGTCTTTTATGTACCGGCGGTCGGCCTCGGCGATGAACTGGTCCGCGCGCTGCTGATCGGAGATGTTCAGCTCGATCCCTTCCCCGAAGTTTCGGAAGGCGACGCCATTCCGTTCGAGGTGACGCCAGAGGGTTTCCGTCTCGGGCAGCTCATCGGCGGGCGCGCGCCGTCCGCCGGCAGCGGCGAGCAATCGGGTTTCCGACGGAAGATCGGGAGCGGCGCCGGTCAGCCAGCGATCGCCTTCGGCGCTGGTGTCGCCGTCGGCGTAAAAGTTGTCGCTGAAGGCCCACCGCTGCGCGATGGCATGCTGGTTCGGAGTGACGGGCGCGTCCTGCACGCTGAGCTGGCCGCGACCTCCGTCGCCCCGGCCATGCATGCCGAAGCGTGCCAGCGAGGGACTGGCCAGGGCTTTCGGAATGTCGCCGAACACTTCGTCGAAGGAACGATTCTGTTTGACGATGAGCACGACGTATCGGATGGCGGCGGGAAGTTTTGGTGGATCGCGCGGGTCCGGCAGGAAGCCGTTGGCAGCCATCGTCATTTGGGTTTGTTGAGCCAGATCGGCGGCGCCGGGCACAATAAAGGTCGTCACCGAGCCCCGATGCAGAGAGGGCGTTTCGCCAAGATCGAGCAGAGGCCGGCGCAGGTTCGGTCCGCTGCCGCGGCCGCGCGCATTCGCGACGTAAACGCGATCACCCGAGATGGCAACACGCGTGGGAAGCCATCCGGCGGGAATGTGACCCAGTGTCTCTTTTTTCTCCGGATCGACCACGGCGACGGCATTGATTCCGGCCTCGGCGACGAGCAGCCATTTCGTCACCGGATCGTATGCCATGCCGGCGGGCATGATCCCGCGGAAGGCTTCGAGCGAGGGAATACGCAGAGGAATCCCGGCCGCAACTTTCCAGTCGCGCGCGGAGATCACAGTGATGGAATCGTCCTGCGCATTCGAGACAAACACTCGGTCGTCGACGGCTAGGACGCCTGCGGGGCCGCTGCCGGTTCTTATACAACCTGCTGCGGCCAGTTTCTGCGGATCGCGAACATCGATCGCGCAAACCGAATTCGTTTCCTGCACCGTCACATACGCCGTGCTTCCGTCCGGCGCCAGGGCGATGGCAAACGGCAGTCGGCCGACGCGTGTCGACGAGACGACTCGCCGCGTCTTTGCATTGACGGCCGCAACGCGGGAGTTGGCCTGATCGACGACGAAGAGAAAACGGCGGGCGGCATCCCAGGCAAAGTCTCCGGTATAGCTTCCCTGCCACTCCGCATCGTTCAGATTCACGGTCCCGCGGATGTCCCCGGACGCAGTATCGATCAGGCGCACCTTGCCCGAATCGCCTTCGGAGACCCAAACGGTCTTGTCGGCCTCGAAGGCGATTCCATAAGCGACGCCTCTCCATTCCGGATCGGCCCGTTCCGGAGCTTTACTGTTGGGCGTACGTGCCCAAATATGGTCGATTTGCCAGGATTTGCCCGGCGGGTCGATGATGGTGACGCCAAAGCGCTCGTAGCCGACGTCGGCAGTGGCCACGGTTCCCTTGCGACTCACGGCGAGGCCAAAAGGAGCCGGGCCGGTTTGCAGTTCCGTTCCCCAAGGCTTCAAAATGCGGCCGCCGGGGAGCACGGTTCCGGATGCCGTCACGAGCGCATACCGCTCGCCTGCCGGGGGATGAAAGTCGGCCCCCCACGCCGCGTCGGAGGCAAAAAATGCGCTCAGGACTAAAAAAAAGCGAAAAACGTGCAATTCGTACACTCTCACGATCACTGGTAGATTGCTGAACATTCGAGAGCCGAACCTGTCGCCGGAACTAAGATTCCACGTCAAACAATTGAAACTGAGTACATTATCCATGCATCGGAGTAGTGGTCAGCAGTATGGAATCACACTTGCAACTTCTTGCGCCGGCCAGTGTTCTCTAGAGCACAGCCCGGCGATTTAGGCGGTACTATTAGTACCGGATTTTTATTTTTAGTGCAATAATTCCAAGGAGGCACATTACATGGGAACGACGGGATCGAGTTTCGTATCGGCACCGGCGCCTGCTCCGCCACAGTCAAGACCACTTGAGGATCCACTGGCACATCTGCCCTGCTCGACGATCCTTGAATACCGCAAAGGTCAAACGGTTTACAGCCATGATCAGCCATCTTTGAGTATCTACCTCGTGATCGACGGCAAAGTGAAAGTGTGCCGTCTGGCCGACGACGGTCGCCAGGTGGTAGTCGACCTTTATCAGCCCGACGAATTTTTTGGTGAATCGGCCTTTGTCGGTCAGTCGCAGGGCACCGAGCTTGCGGTTGCTCTGGAGAACACCAAACTGATGACCTGGACGACGACTGAGATCGAAGACATCGCCGCCAGACGTCCCAAGCTTGCGATCGCGCTGCTGCAGTTGCTGGTGCAGCGGTCGATGGATTTCGGCAGCCGGATCGAGAGTTTTTCCGTGGACAACATCGCCCGGCGCCTGGCGCGCGCCCTGATCCGTTTCTCGGAGCGGCTCGGGCACGAGGCGGAAGACGGTTCGGTGCAGATGATCCCGTTCACGCATGAACTGCTGTCGCAGTATGTGGGAACATCGCGCGAAATCGTGACGCACTACATGAACCAGTTCCGGCGGCAGGGTTATCTGCGTTATTCGCGTAAAGGAATCTTGCTGCACCGCGACGCGATGCGGGAATGGCTGCGGCACGAATCCGCGGCCGCCTGACATCAACGAGGCAGGCAGGCGGAACCGCCTGCCCCACAACTGCAAACCAGGACTTCTTTTTGTGGCGCAGGCGGTTCCGCCTGCGCTCATACCGGACGGATCAGAAGTACGGTGACATTATCCGGGCTGCCCGCGGCATGCGCGGCAGAAATCAATTCCCGGCATTTTTCTTCGAGGCCTTCGGAATCGCTGAGGATGCCTTCGATTTCCTCTTCCCCTACTACGCCGTGCAGCCCGTCGCTGGACAGCATGATCAGAGTTCCCGGCTTCAGCGCGATGGCGTAGTACCGGATGCGCACGGCCGCGCCCACGCCGATCGCCATGGTGAGGACATGGCGCATGGGATGGCTCTTAAGGCTGACTTCATCCAGACCGAGAGGGCGGCCGACCTCCTGCACCCACGACTGGTCTACGGTGATCGCGCGTAACTTGCCGTCCTCAAGGATATAGGCGCGGCTGTCGCCCACGCTGGCGATGGCGACATCGTTTTCCCGTGTTTCCAGCGCGGCCACCAGCGTCGTGCCCATCCCCTCGAAGCGCGGATCGCGCATCGATTCGTGAAGCACCCGTTCATTGGCCTCTTCGACGGCGCCGAGCAGCGCGGCCGCATCCCGGTGCGGCGATTTTTTCAGGACTTCCGCCACGGCCTCAACCGCAATCTCGGAGGCGCGTTCGCCGGCGCGCGCGCCGCCCATCCCGTCCGCGAGCAGGTACAAACCCAGCTCGGGAACAATTCGAAACGCGTCTTGATTGGTGGAGCGGACTCTTCCCGGATCGGTGAGAGCGCAAGCCTCTAACATGCGGACGAAGTTCCACTATAGAACAGACCTCGCCGCGGACGCGCACGCTAAACTGAGCGCGTGGTACTGGTAAGCGCAGTGGACGCGCCCGACTATCGCGCGGTGCTGGAACGCGGTGACATCCTGTACTTTCCCCATGGCGGGATCGAGATTCCGGCCGGCGTTCGGACCGCGCTTATGGGCGCCACGCAGGACGCGCGCAGTTTCCACAAAAACATCGCTTATAAACCGAACATCGATCGGGTGTCCGGGCTGGTGGATCGCGCGGAAGAGGAGACGGTCCTAACCGCGATGCGTGAATATTCCGCCTGCGCACTCGAATTCATGAAGAACATCCTGCCCGAGTATGCGCGGGCGTGGAAAGTCGATTACGCCAGTTTCCGTTCGATTGAGGAACGCGGTCGTCAGTTGCCGCTGATGAAGCGCAACGACCTGCTGCACGTCGACGCATTCCCCACGCGTCCGGTTTTCGGCGATATGATTCTGCGCTGCTTCACCAATGTGAATCCGGAGCAGTCGCGCGAGTGGCTGACTTCCGATCCGTTCGGCGAACTGGCGCCGCGGGAGGCGGCGAACGCGGGACTGGCGCGGTATGCCGCTGCACCGGGTTCACCGATTTACAAACTGCGCCGCGGCATGGCGAGAACGCTGCAGCGCGCGGGCCTGCCGGTGGTGGATCGGTCTCCCTACGACGCTTTCATGCTGCATTTTCACGACTGGCTGAAGTCCAATCGCGAATATCAGGAGAGCTGCGTGAAATATCGATTCGATCTGCCGCCGGGATCGACCTGGCTGGTGTTCACCGATGTGGTGCCGCACGCGGTGCTGGGAGGGCGTCTTGCGCTCGAACAGACCGTGATCGTTTCGCGCGGGAGTCTGGCGAATCCGGCGAATGCGCCCGCGTCGATTCTGGAGCGATTGGCGGGAAAAACGCTGACGGTGTAATGGGCGGGCATCGGAATCACTTACGGTGAGGCCGGGGCGAGATCTTCGTCGGATCGAGGATGCGACGAAAATCAATGGGCCGGACGATGCCGATGCCGCGGAAGGACTTCAATCCGTGAGATGGCGATCGCCCGAAACGATCAGGTCGGCTTTTCCGGCGACCGCGCATTCCAGAATCCGGTTGTCGTCGGCATCCTCGGGGACTTCTTCGATAGTGATCTTCGGAATAATGATCTCGGCGACTTTCGTCAACAACTTCATCGGGCGTACGACCTGCTCGTCATCCCAGGCAAATCGGCCTCGAAGAACTCCGGCCAGTTCGTTCACGATGGCGGGCGAAACCAAAAGCGTATAGCGGTACTCCAGTGCGGCGAGCCAAATGCGAAAAAGACCGCTTTGCGGGTTGGTGAAGGCCGAGACATAGACATTGCTGTCGAGAACGATTCTAAGCCTTCCGTTGCTGGCGATATTCATGAATGATGCGATTTATATCTTTGGGAGCGATCCCGAGCCTTTTGGCTTCCCGAGCACCGTAACGAACGATCTGATCGTTTTCGGCAAGCATCTCCGCCACCGTCATAGGCTTCCGCGCCTGCTCCGCTCTGGCTTCTTCGATCAGCTCCATCACCCACCGGGTTTCATCCCGGTCGCGTTGCTGGCGGTACCGGCTGTAGATGCGAACCATCTCGCGGAACAATTCGCTTTTGGTGCGGTGCTCGGCCTTCGCTATAGATTCCACTTCCCTGACCAGCGTCGGCGGGACAGAGAAGCCCAGAATTTTGGTTGTTCGGCTCATGCTGACAAGACAATTATACTTCGTTAAACTTAGTTAAAAGACCGCCGAAAAAGACTCTGATCCAATTGGTATATAGTGATCTGGGTTACTACAGGAGGACAGATGAACCGATTCTTTGCATGCGCGGTACTGTGCGCCGCTGCGGCCTTCGGGCAGACAACACCGGCGGCGGCTCCGGCTGGTGAAGTTCTCGGCCCCGGGAATTTTATCCATGTGGTTTCGAACCTGGATAACTCCCTGGCCTTTTACCACGATGTGATCGGCATGGATCTGCAGCGCGCCGGCGGCGCACGGGGCAATGCCGCGCCCGCGCCTCCCCCACCCGATGCTCCCCGGCCGTTCATCACGACGCCGGAAATTCTGCGACTCTACAACGCGGTGGGAGCACAGTATCGCGTGGGCGCGGCTATGGTCCAGGAATCGCCCATGCGTGCGGAACTCATCGAGATCAAGGATGCCGACCGCAAGCCCGTGCAGCCGCGCTTTGTCGATCCCGGGGCGTCGAATTTCATCCTCACCGTCAAGGACATCGGCGCGGTGATGGAGCGCGTGAAGAAGAGTGGCACGCCTGTGGTTACCGTGGGCGGCGCGCCGGTCACGATTGACGGCGATCGCGGCAAAATGCGCGCGGTTGTCGTGAAGGATCCGGATGGCTTCTTCGTAGAATTGGTGCAGCCCGAGACGCTGCCCGACGGCGCCGCGCAGTCCAGCAACAACATCATCGATATCGGCTTCGGATTCACGGTCGAAAATACGGACCGGATGGTGCATGTCTTCAAAGATGCGCTGGGGTTCACGCCGCAGACCGGCTCGTTCACCTCGGACAAAGCCCGGCTGAATCTGGTCGCAGCGCCGGCTGGATCGCAGTTCCGGAAAACGACCGCACTGGTTCCCGGCAGTTCTTTACAAGTCGAATTCCTCGAATTTAAAGGAGTCGATGGCAAGCCGGTGCACAGCGGCACGCACGATCCGGGGTCGGCCGTGCTGCGCCTGCGCATCCGCGACATGGACTCGATGGTGAAGAGTCTCGCGGCGACGGGCGTCAGGGTGGTGTCGGCGGACAACGTTCCGGTGCTTGTGTCGAACGCCAACGGCGGCGGCCAGCGCTTCGCCATCACGAGCGCGCCGGATAACCTCTTCGTTCAGGTCGTGCAGCAGGTTCAGCGGGTACAGTGACAAACGTTACCGAACCGCGACCGTAAGGGAGTCGGTTTCAAGAGTGCCCTGTTGTCCGGCGCTCAATTTGCATAAAATAACGGCATCGTGACCTTTCGAATCGCGCTGGGAATCATCGGCGGGACGATGCTTGCGTTCGCCCAGTCAGGCACGCCCCAGGGTCCGGCCAATCTCGACTTTCGCGCAGGCGAAACAGGTCAGGTGCCGCCCGGCTGGTTCGTCCCGCCGGTCCTGAAAACCGCCGGATTCTCGGCTGAACTGCGTCGTGAGGGATGCCGCAGCGCCATTGGGTGCGCCGTCGTGACAGTGCCGCCCGCTCCTCCCGCCACCGGATTCGGGAATCTCATGCAGACCTTCAGCGCCGCCCAATACAGGGGCGCAACCGTGCGCGTGCGTGCCTGGGTGCGTCTCGAAGCCGCCTCGCCGGGCGATCAGGCCAGACTCTGGTTCCGCGTCGACCGGCCCGGGCGTTTACCTGGTTTCTTCGACAACATGCAGGATCGTCCCGTAACATCGGCCGATTGGCAACTCTGCGAGATCGTGGGCCCGGTTGCCGCGGACGCACTGGTTCTTAATCTGGGCGTCACCTCGCACGGGCACGGACGCCCGTGGGTGGACACCGTTTCCCTCGACATCGTCGACAACACGGTACAGGAAACGGGCCTTGGCTCACCGAGTGTCACTCCGCGTGGCCCGGTGAATCTCAACTTTCGCGACGGACAGCCGGGACATATTCCCGACCGCTGGTCAATGATGGCGGCCCACGTCAAATCCGGCAATTCGGCGGAATTGCGGCGCGAGAACTGTCGCGGCACGATCGGGTGCGCGGTGGTCATTGCGGCGCCGAACGCGCCCTCCGGGAACCAGCCCGCGATGTACCAGGATTTCCTTGCCGAACGCTATCGGGGAAAGACCGTCCGCTTTCGCGCATGGCTTAGAGCGGAACCGCGCGCTTCCGGCGATGCCGCACAATTGTTGCTGCAGGTGTTACGGCACGACGGGCAGCTGCTTTTCGCGAACTATTTGGAGGATCGTCCCGTGCAATCCTCCGCGTGGCAGCCTGCGGAAATCGTGGCGAAAGTTGCGCAGGATGCCTATTACATCAAGATCGGCGTCATTTCGCATGGCAGGGGGCAGGCCTGGATTGACGATGCCGGATTCGAGATCGTACCCGACGCAACGCAGGTCACGGGCGGACATACTTACGGCGGCCCCGCCAATATCGACTTTGCCGAGGGAGAAGTGGGGCGCACACCCTCGGGTTGGGCAACTCCGCAAGTTTCGAAGGACGCAGGCTATGTCACCGAGCTGCGCCGCGAGGGGTGCTGGAGCGGTGCTGGTTGCGGCGTCATTCGGGGGCCGGATCAACTGCTCGACAAGCGTCAGGGGGCACTGACTCAGACCTTCTATGCGGAAGCATGGCGGGGGAAAACCGTCCGGTTGCGCGCGCGCGTCCGCGTGGACGCCGGCGAAACCAGCGATGCGGCCCAGCTCTTCCTAACC
>Ga0181536_10006787_pt1 | contig 11384 bp, 9 predicted proteins | sample PEATcosm2014_Bin_41_FD_121105 | JGI IMG/M metagenome (GOLD analysis project Ga0181536, IMG submission 121105) | Peatland microbial communities from MTU Mesocosm Facility, Houghton, MI, USA - PEATcosm2014_Bin17_60_metaG | ecosystem: Environmental > Terrestrial > Soil > Wetlands > Peat | place...
GGTGGCTTTACTGCGCGACCCCGATGTTACCGATTTCCGTGTGGTGACGATCCCCGCCAAGGCGTTGCGCGATGCCCGCTTTTTCCTCGATGCACTCAAGAAGAGAAAATTCGCGGCCGGATCGATCTGCGTGAACCGGACCTGGCTGCACACCATGCCGGAAACGGCGCCGGAGGGTCTGGCGGCCGAGCTTCTGGACTGGTATCGCGGCGTCAGCGCCTCGCACCTCAGCGCCATCCGGAAACTGGCGGAGACGTTCCGCCAGGAAGTGAAAGAAATTCGCGTTCTGCGCGAGCTGGATCGCGACGTGGAAGGGGTGGAGTCTTTGCGGCTGCTGGCGGAGCAGCTCGAACGGGGGTGACCATTTCCTGGAAAAACGGCCGTCATCCCATCCTTGAAACGGCCCAGAACATGGCAGGCAATGCGCTCACCCCGAGGACCTTCAGCAACACCGACCATGGCGCCGGAGCCGTGGCGCCCCAGAGCAGGCACATCAGCAATACAAGGAGAAGGCCCCCCAGAACGACTCCGTAAGAAAACCGGGTGCGGTGGCTTGCGCGCTGTATCGGCTCTGCAATATCGACTCCCACGGTGAGGTCGTTCTCGCGCATCTCTTCAGCCAGGCGATTCATCTCCCGGAGGGTGCCGAACATGACCAGCCCGGAGCCAACCGCCCACTCCGATGCGGACTCCCTGTTCATCAGCATCCCGAACTGCGTACGAATCAGGTGTGCTATGACAGGCCATTGCGCTTCCGCAATTGCGTCGCGGTGCGGAGCGCCGGAGCGGACCGCGTCGGAGTTCCAGTATCCGGCGGCCACCAGGTTGCGATGCAGGCAGTCCAGAAACAGCGGCCGCGAGGGCGAGAGCTTCGCCAGCGCGCGCCAGTTGTTCTCAAACGCGCCCGCCGAAGGGGGGAACCACCGGTTGATTTTCAGTTCCGGCTCGACGCCGGAAAACTCGTCGACCAGCCGCTTCTCGAGATCGAGCGGAGGATGCGAGATCACCAGGCGGATCAGCGCTTGCGCGGAAAGAGAAGCATTGCCCGCCAGCACGGCGGAAGTGTATTTGATGCCGTTGTTGACCAGCGAAGGCAACACGGCGATGGGATTGTTGAGGCGGCGAAAATGCAGCCGGTTGTTCCGATCGACGATCATCGCCTCCAGTTCCAGATCGGCGTCCACCATAGACAGCGAGTAGAACTGCTCGAGAATCGCCGAAGCGATCAGCACCGGGGTCTCGGCATTGCCCTGAGCGATCAGTTCCGCGGCGGATCGTCCCTCGACGGCGTACCAGCAGAGAACCGAGGCAGTCGATAGTTCCGGAATCGGGAGCGGGTATTCGGCCAGCGTTTCGCCACGATGCCGGCTCAGCACATCGAGGAACGATCGTTCGCGGGCGAGCGATTCGCCGTTGCGTACCCAGTCGCGGAACTGCGACAGCACCACGGGCGAAACGATGCCCGCGGGACGTTTGAGCTCGCGCAGACCCTTTTCGAACTCGGCGAAACGCTCCTCCGCGACCGGATCGCGGGCCACTTCGACGATGACCCTTCGATGCCGATACGTCGAATGATACGCCGTGCGGGCGAGCGTATCCCAAAGCGGGGGACCTTCCAGACTGGCCGCTAATTCTTCAGCCGCGGGGCCGAGTTCGCGCCGAACGATACCCGCCACGGCCGGCAGCGAGACGACCGGAAAATCAAACTTGATTCCGCGGAGACCGGCGATACATGAGGCATCCAGCAGATCCGAGCGCCAGGAAAGAAAACGCCCGAACTCTGCATAAATCCCGCCCAGCTTTTCCAGTGCAGCCGGCAGCCCAAGGGCGATATCGGCCGACCCGGTTTCATCGGCCGTAACCCCGGCCGCACCCCATCGGCGCCTGGAAGATAATCCGTAATACCTAAAAACCGCGGCCGAATTGGCAGTGGATTCGATCAATCTTTTCCGCGTCGGGCGCTTCGGAAAGGCAGAGAACGCAGCAGGCCTCGGCCCTGCAATGGGTTGGCTCCGAAGCGCGCGAGTTGAGCGATTCGCTAAGAGGCCAGCGCCTCTTCGGCGGACTTTGGCTCTGATGCGGCGGGTGCAGGCTTCACGATGCCGTCCAGCCAGTCGGAGGTCGATTTCACCATGTCAGCCGTGCTCTTCACGAACTCGCGCGGGGAGATGGAGGGGACATTCAGTGTATCGACGGTGCGACTGACGACATCCTCGCCCAAATTCGAAATGCTCTTCACGGTCGAACGTCTGTTCTCGTCGATCCTCGACGTAACTGCGTTCGTCATCGCATCGATCATTCCACGCAGCTGATCCATAGACTCTTTTGTATCGACCGCTCCGACCGCTGACTGAACCTCCTGGATACCGAAAACGGTCACCGCGGCGGACAATCGGACCATCGAATTTAACAGTTCAACCATCGTTATCCTCTCAGTTCCGGCAAGCCTCATACCACAGTCAAGGGCCCTTTATGTATCCCTCCCGAGCCGACTCAGGAGAAATACCAGCCAGATACTCCATGATGTCACAAAAACGCCTGTTACGGTTCCCCAAAATGGGGAATTCCGTATGGTTGCGGCACCTCCGCCGAGAGCCAGAAACACGACCATAAAGATCCACACGGCAGCCCCTGCCAGCGCTCGCACGCGAAGAGGCTCGTCGCCGCTCCGGTCCCTGCCGTTGGTGGTTTTCAGGCTGATCTGACGCCGCTCCAGGAGGTCAAGAGCCCGCACCATGGACGACGGCCCGGTCTTCATCCAGATCGCCAGGTCGGCCAGCAGTGAGAGCGTGCCGCCCGAGGAGAAAACTTTCCGGCGGGACTGTTCGAACAGATAGTCTTCCACTTCCTTGCGGAGCGCGTGAGCCAGATCGAGTCCGGGCGCCAGGCGCGACACCACTCCGTCCACCAGAACCGTGGACCGAATGTACTTGATCATTTCCCGGTCGACCAGGACGCCGTAATTCCGGCACACCGCCAGCAGGTCCATCATTGCGGTAGTGACGGAGACCCGGAAGCGAACTCTGCCGTGCACCGCGGGCTCCTCGTACCAGGTGCGCGACATTTCCGCAATGCGCCGGCGCATGCCCTCCAGATCCGCGTCGGGCGTCAGCATGCAGATGTTGAGAAACTCCCGATAAATCGCCTCCGGATCGCCGCTGGAGTATGCCAGGGTGAGTTCGATTTGTTTGTGGCGGGCTTCCGAAGTGAGTTTCGCGACAATGCCGAAATCGACATAACCCACCACGTTATTCGGCAGGATCAGAAGGTTGGCGGGATGCAGATCGGCATGGAAAACGCCGAAGCGAAAGGCATCGCGCAGAAAATTCGCGATGACGTTGCCGCAGAAGATGCCGGGGTCGAAGCCGGTTTTTTTCAGCTCGGCCAAAGACTCCGCCGCGTTCTCCTCGACCAGACGGAGGTACTCCATAACGCTGTACCCGTCGAGAAATTCCATAGTGAGGACGCGCGATTTGGTCAGATCCCAGAAGATCTTCGGGTTGCGCTCCGTGGTGGAACCGATTCCGTTCGTCCTGATGATGTCGCAGTGGCTGGCCTCGCGGCGGTAGTCGAGCTCGTCCCGGGTCCAGGTCGCGAGCTCGCGAACCGGGTCGCGCATGAAGTAAAGGCTGCGCACCCGGAACAGGAATATGAACCAGACGAAACTCTTCATGAGCAGGATGTCCCGGTAGAAAGCCTGCCTGACGCCGGGTCGCTGGACCTTGATAGCGACGGGCGTGCCGTCGCGAAGCCTCCCCTTATGCACCTGACCGATCGAGGCCGAGGCGAGCGCTGTGTAGTCGAACTCGGCGTACAGAGCCTCGGGCGGAGAGCCGAATTCGTCGACGAACACGCTGGTAATTTCCGCGGAGCTGCAGGTTGGCACGCGGTCCAGCAGGGAAAGCAGCGCGTCGCAGTATTCCCGCGGAAGTGTGTCGATCTGCAGAGACATGATCTGTCCCAGCTTGACGAAGCAACCACCGATCTGTTCCAGGCCTTCGCGCAGAAGCTCGTGCCCGAGGGTCGGCTGTCCGCGAAGACGTCTGAACGCCAGCCGGGTCAGCTGCCGGGACACGATCCGGAGGATCTGAAAGGTTCTTTGAAGATAGTCGAACGCGGGATGGCGCGAGGTCATTGTGCCCCGGCCCTTTTCTCGGGCCAAGTGCCTTAGATCAAAGTATAATACCGCCTGTCACTGAGCCGTTACCGCTCTCTCACAGTCGCAGCTCAGTTGATAAGCTTGAGGCTTGAACGCGCGCGATGCATTCCGAAGCAGCATCGAAGTAATGCAGAAGTCGGCGCGCCTGATGGGCAGTTTCATGCCCGAAGGCCTGTTGTGCGATTGGCAGGAACTCGATAACAAGATCGAGGCATTCCGTCTGTTCCAGTACGCCGACCGTGAACTTCAGGCGCCGCCGGTCGCTCCGGCCCTGGCTCCGTTTCGCGCGATCTGGGTCCTCGAAGGCGCAGGCCACCTGGCAGGCCTGTCGTCGAGCCTCGCCGGACAGGGGCTTCTGACGGACGGAGACGCCGCCAGCCTGCCCGAACCTGCGATGGTTCCGCTCCACGCGGGCATGGGAACGGCTTTCGCGGAAAGGCTGTTCGGCGCGCTGGTCGCCAAGCCTTCGACACACCAAATCCGCAACACGGTGCAGCGCTTCCTCGACGCCTGCCGCGCGAACTGCAGGCCGGGCTGGGAGGACGCCTGCATCGAGCCGGTCGGTCTGGTGGTACGCTGCCTTTATCCGAATCTTCTTGCCCCCGTGAGCGAGGCTATGGACCTGCTCGACCCGGCGTTGCGCGCGCTGTTCTGGCACGGCGTTGGCCGCGGCCTCTACTTCGTTCCAACCAATTTTCTGCCGCTTACGGGCGCTCGCGAACGGATGCTGAAAAGCGCGGCGCAGGAATCGAGCGATATGAACGACCGCCGCAACGTGCTCGCCGGGCTGATCTGGGCGGTCACCCTGGTGAACCTTCGCCAGCCCGCGGTTATTCGGTCGCTCATACCGGCTTGCTCGGATATGCAGATCAGGAGTGAGTTCAACAACGGCCTGATCTCCGCGCTGCTGGCGTGGCGTCACATGGCGCCAGAGGACGAACGGCACATCGCCGTTTACACTCGGCCGCCATCAACCAACGGACGGGAAGGGTTCGTGTGGACCGACTGGATCGAGACGCCGGCGCGCGACGCGCTGCAAAACATTTTCCCCGGCCTGCAACAGCGAAACAGAATACCAGCACTTTATACTTACAGGACGTCCGAAGAATTGCACAAGTTGAGTGCTGCACGATCGAGGACCCGACATGCCTGAAAACAACCGGCAAGCGCCTTCGGCTGCCCGAGCGATTGACGGCGCTGTCACCGGTCTGCTGCAGGGATTGCTTTCCGCTCCGGGCAATCTCGCCTCCGAAGTCGAGCGTCTGCACGCGGTCCGTGAAGAGACCCTCGGTCTCCTCGGAGAAGTGAGCGCGGAACAAGCTCTCTGGTCTCCGCGCCGGGGGGCCTGGTCGATCGCGCAGATTGCGGATCATCTGCTGCGCTCGGAGGAACTGTACAGGGACCAGTTCCGGCGTCTGATTCAGATGGCCAGAGAGGGAAAGTCTTCCTCGATCGAGCTCAGTCTGCGGGAAGTGAATACATCCATCGCGGCGATTCCGCGCGACGTAATGCGCCTGTTCGAAGTTCCCATGCGGATGTTCAATCTCTTCTTGCCGCACGCGGTCCGCGAGACGCTGGTTCGCTACCCGTTGGTGAGCGCGCTCAACCCCGGAGTATCCGATCCCAGACCCGGGCTGAGTCTGGAAAAGCTGAAGCAGGATCTGGCGGCTGCGCTGACCCAGACGGAAAGCCTGCTGCGCGCGCCGATGCCGCCGAATATCGAGCGGCCGACTATCGTCCATCCGCTCCTGGGGAAGAATAACCTCCCGCAACTGCTGCGGATCCTGATCGCTCACGAGGAACGTCATCAGGGACAAATCGCCGGGATTCGGACCAGCGCGGGCTTTCCGAACTGATCGGACTGGCAGGCGGAACCGCCTGCCCCACACGTGTGGCGAGCTGCTACGCGGATTTCGTGAGCGACCGGTTAAAAGGCGAAATCTCGGGCGACGTGCCGTCGAGAAAATGTCCCATGACGAAGCTTTTGCGGCGAGAAGCCATGTCGTTGACATTCTTCTGCACAATGCTTTGTACGTAGCGGCTGAATTCCTTCATCAGCCGGTCGTTTTCGGCATCCGCCGGTTTCAGTCCTTCGAGAGGTACAGGTTTTAGAATGCGGACGTGCCATTTTGAAGGAAGCGGAATCGGCGCCAGCGGGAACAGCGGAGCGATCGGCAGATAAGGCCAGCCGAGTTCCCTCACGACCCAGCCGGAATCGATGCGCCCGATGATCGGGAAAATTTCGGCGTGGCCCACCACCGCCGACGGTATCACCGGCGCCTGATGCCGCACCGCCAGCCTGGCAAATTCGCTGCGCGTGAAATCCCGCAGCTGGTGCGTCCGTTTGTAAGGAGTGAATGTGCCTCGAATGCCCTCGGGGAAAATCCCGACGAGGCTCTCCTGTTCGAAAAGGCGAGCGGCGTTTTCCTGGCTGGCCACCACCCCGCCGAGTTTTGTCAGGAAATTGCACATGAACGGCGTGCGCAGCAGGGAATGAATGATGAGAAATCGCGGGACGCGCTTGCGGTGCGTGAAAATCAGCGAAAGGTGCATTACCGCGTCGAGCGGCATGAAGCCGCGGTGATTCGAGATGAACAGCGCGCGCCCAGCCTCGGGAATGTTTTCCATCCCTTCGAAATCGATGCGCCAGTATATGTTCCGCAGGAAGGCGAACCACCAGCCCCATGCACGGATGTAGTCGATATCGAGTCCCCAGTCGTCGTATTCCTTGCTCAGACGTTCGGGATGCCCGCCCGGCTTCTTCGCGAGAAACGCTGCGAGCGCTTCCACGGAAGATTTTTCGGGAACCCAGCCCAGTTCTTTCGCGGCCCGGTCGCTTGAGAGCGTCCAGTTGTAACTGAGAGCGGCCAGACTCCCGAGTTCGGGAGCTGCAATCTGCCGCGTACCGGCGGCGCGAAACGCCTTGGCGAGAGGGATAGTGCCGACACCAGCCGCATTGAACAGGCCCGTCGATTGAGATTCGCAGGCGGCGGCGAGCGCCCTCGCGGCGTCTTCCACGCCGACGAACTGGACATTGGGATTCCGTCCCGCGATTCTGGTGGCGGCTTTGCGCGCCAGCTTGGTCACGAGCAGATCGCCTTCGGCCGAGTCCGTTACGTTGGCCAGCCGCACGATCGCGGAGTTCGTATGCCGCCCCGCAATTTCTTCCGCCTGGAGCCAGCTTTGGCTCGAATCTTCCGGCGGAAGCAAAGACACACGATCTTCGGTCATCATCCCCGGATTTTTAGGATTGGCTCCGTAAGCGTAACCATGGCTGCGCAGCACGAGCCTTTTCACGCGCGGGTCTTCGGCCAGAGCGCGCAGGCTGGCCAGATCGCCGGGGAAATAAACGACGCATTCCGCGCCAGCCGCGGTCACAGTATGCCCGCGCCGCTCCAGTTCGGCTCTTGTCGCTCGGGCGAGCGGTCCGTCGAAACCAGCAACCGAGACGTTCATTTTTTTACAATCCCCTGCAAAAACGTGTGGCACATCTGCGCCAGTATCCGCTCGTCGTCCAGCGGTTCCACCTGTTTTCCGCCGAAGATCTCGTGCATCATGAACATCCCCGTCAGAGAGGCCAGAAACATAGCGGCGGCGGCTTCCACGTCAACCTCGTCGCGCAGCTCATTGCGCTCTTTCCGGACACTGAGGAACTCCGTGAAAAGCAGCCGGCCCTGAACAATGAAGGAGCCATAGAACAATGTCCCCACCGCGGGATCGCGAATGGCTTCATTCAGCATCTTCGACAGGAACTGCGTGCGCTTGCGGTACTGGTCGAGAATCACGCCGGCCAGGACATGCAGTTCATCGCTCAGAGTTTCGCCCGGCATTCTGAGTTCGGGCGCCTGCGCGGCGGCGGCCATCAGTTCCAGCTCCCGCTCCAGAACTGCTTTCAGGATGTTCTCACTCGAGTGGTAGTGCCGGATGATATCGAACGCCGGAAGTCCGGTGAGCTTGGTGAGCTTGTCGAGAGTAATATCGCGCAGATCGTACTGCGTGAACAGCTGCATGGCGCCGTCCAGTACAGCGCGCTGCCCGTCGGCGTCAAGGGCCTTCATCGATGCACGTCCTCCATTTGCGCGGCGCCGGCGCGCGCGTTGAATGCGAAGTACGAGGCGGCGAGATCGCGTCCCTCGTCCCGTCCGGTCAGGATGATTTTAGCCACTCTCTGCGCCGAGACGATGACAGGAGTGATCCCCCCGCCAGGCTGTGTCCAGTGTCCGGTGAGATAGAGATTGTCGACGGGCGTGTACACGGGAAGGCGGTTGGCGCCCAGTTGCTCGGGCGACATCTCGAAGCCGAGCATCCCACCCTCGCGGTTATTGGTGAAGTGAAACGAAGTCATTGCGCTCGCACTGGACTTTACCACAATATGATCGTCGATTCCCGGCAGCAATTGCCGCAGGCGTGCCATCGTGCGGCCCTCCAGCTCGGCTTTGTGCGCAGCCCAGTCCGTCACTTCATCGAAACGGACCGGCGAGGGCCGCTGCACAATCAGAATCTGGCACCCCGGCGGCGCGATGGCCGGGTCGAAGTGCGTCGGAACGAAGATTTTGAAAACGTTCTTCATGATGTCCGACGTGTCGCACTCGCTCCAGTAATAGCCCTCGGCCGCCGCTAGTCTTTCGGGGTCCATGCCGCGCAGACCGATATGCGTGAGGAAGCAGGCGAACGTCGGCTTCTGACTCCGAATCTGATCCAGCATCCAGGTGCTGCGGTGTTCCTCGCCGATCAGATCGCGATAGGTGTGGAGAGCATCGGCGTTGGACACAACCACCGGCGCTTCGAACTCGAACTCTTCCGGTTCTCGTTTCGAGACCGTTCGGACCTGGACGCCCTTACACTTTCCGTTTTCCGCCAGAATCCGATGAACTTCGGCGCACTTCAGAATCTTTCCGCCGTTCTGAACCAAAACGCGCCCCAGATCGTCGGCGAACTTTTGTGAGCTGCCTTTGGGATAGTAGTTGCCGAGAAAGTAGGAAAGGCGCAGCATGGCGTCGAAAACATACGAAGTGCGATCCGGCGACGAGCCCCAGTGCGGAGCGTCTCCCATCAGGAGAATTTTCAGGCGCGGATCCCGGAAGTGCTCGTCCAGTTTTCCGGCCATCGAATATTTTTCGAGTTTCTCAGCCCTCTCGTTGGCGACGCCGCGGAAGTAGTAGAGCAGGCCATACATATACGCCTGCTTGAGTTCGGCAAAGTAGGCGTCGATGCGCTCGCGCTCGTCCGGGAACCATTCCTTGAGCCGTTCCACGTAGGGCCCGAATTCAGACGGCACCGCAAAAACGGGCAGACCCGGCAGGTGGAACTGATCGACCGGATCCATCTTGATCCATTCGGTGGGCACCTGCAGGCTGCTCAGTATCTTTCCTGTGAGCGTCGACGGATTTCCCAGCAAGGGGTAGAAATGCGTGGCGGCGTCGAAGATGAAACCCTTTCGACGGAAAGTGGAACAGAACCCGCCCAGCATGTAGTGGCGTTCCAGCAGCAGAACCTTCATGCCGCCGCTGGCCAGCAGGTTGGCGCAGAAGAGTCCGCCGATCCCCGCGCCCACGACGATCGCGTCGTACCGGCGTGGATAGTCGCGTCCGAAGATTGTCAGATTCTGCGACACCAAATCGGCCTCTTCATGTACCGCAGCGATCAGGTCAACCCTCCGTCGATGTTCCAAACCTGGCCCGTGACATACTTCGCGTCATCGCCGGCGAGGTAAAGAACCAGTTTCGCAACATCGCCGGATGTGCCCGGCTTTCCAAACGGAATCTGCTGGTAAAGCTTGTTGCGGGTGCCCTCGTCGATGGCCGCCGTCATATCGGTGTCGATGAAACCCGGCGCGACCGCGTTGACGCGAACTCCAAACCGCGCCACCTCTTTGGCGAGCGCCTTCGTGAACCCGATCACGCCGGCTTTTGATGCGCTGTAGTTGGTCTGACCAGCCAGGCCGATCACTCCGCTGACACTCGTGACATTCACGATGGCCCCGCCGGTCCGCAACATCCCGCCAATGACGTTCCGCGAATAATTGAACGTGCCGTTGAGATTGGTGTCGACCACGTCGCGCCAGCAGGCGGGATCCATCTTCATCAGCGGGCCGTCCTTCTTGATACCGGCATTGTTGACCAGCGCCGAAATGGGTCCGTATTTCGCGATCGTCTGCGCCACAACTTCCGCCGCGCGACCGAAGTCCCGCACATCCGCCTGCAGCGCCATCGCCGAGGGTCCAAGCTGTTCCAGCAGCGCTTGCGCGGCGGCCTCATTCGAATTGTACGTGAAGACGACGCTGTATCCAGCCGCGCAGAAGTCCTCGACGATGGCCCGGCCGATGCCGCGGCTGCCTCCGGTTACCAGAGCGACTTTCAAGCGGGGCGATTCCTCCCGTAGCGCTCATGAGCGCCGACAAATTCCTGCGAAGCGATGGCCGCGCCCATCGAGATCTCACCCCCGAGGATCGCGGCCGCCACGATTTCGGCCAGTTTAGCCGCTTTGCCGGTTCCGACGCAATCCATAATCCCGAGGGCTTCGCGCTGCGTGGGCAATCCGGTACCGCCGCCGACCGTCGCTACCGAAAGCGCCGGCAAAGTGGTGCTGACGTAGAGTCCGTCGGGATGCGGTTCGAAGGAGGTCACCGCGCAGGAGGAATTCACGACATTGGCGACATCCTGCCCGGTAGCGATGAAGATCGCGGTGAGCCCGTTCGCGGCGTGCGCGTTGTATCCGATGGCGCCGGCCTGCAAGTGGCCAATCACCGTGGATTGCCAGACGCGAAACAGCTGATCGGCCGTGACGTGAAGGTAGAGACGCATCACGTCATGCGTCAGCAGCGCCCCGGCCGTCACGCGCTTGCCCTTGCCGCGCGACATGAGGAACCCGCTGGCGCGTTTCTCCGAGCACATGCCGCTGAAAAGAAAATAACTCTGGATCGGGTAACTGGATTCCACCCAGCGGCAGAGCGCGTCGGTCGCCCGCACAATCATGTTCATGCCCTGGGCGTCACCGGTGCGGAAACCGAAGTTGACCACGACCTGACGCCCCGTCTGATAGCACTTGAGCCCGGCCAGTTTGCCGTGACGGGTCGTTTTGGCCGCCGCGTCTCTTAGTTCCGGCAGACGCGATTCGATCCATGCGGGGAAGGCCGCAGCCGCCTCAACGTCGTGGAAAAAAAATGTCGGCGCGGTCTGATTTTCATCCGCCAGTAAGGCCGTTTGCACGCCGCCGGACTTCGTCA
>Ga0181536_10006790_pt1 | contig 11378 bp, 9 predicted proteins | sample PEATcosm2014_Bin_41_FD_121105 | JGI IMG/M metagenome (GOLD analysis project Ga0181536, IMG submission 121105) | Peatland microbial communities from MTU Mesocosm Facility, Houghton, MI, USA - PEATcosm2014_Bin17_60_metaG | ecosystem: Environmental > Terrestrial > Soil > Wetlands > Peat | place...
AAAACAATTTGTGAGATAGCCTCTAGTCATTGCCTGTGCTTCTCGTAGGCCTGGAAAATGCGCCGGGCGAGATTTGCCGCTTCGACGCTGCCGTGCCCGCGCTCGACGAAGACGACGACCACGATCTCGGGTTTTTCGGCAGGCGCAAATCCCGCAAACCAGGCGTGAGTGTGCGCATCGGAAGGATCGCTGGCAGTTCCGGTTTTTCCCGCGACCGAGAGTTGATCCGTCCGGGCATTCTGCGCCAATCCGTAATCGGTGGCGGCGCGCAGCCCGGCGAGGACCACCTGTTCGGCCGAGCTGGCCGCGGCAGGATTAAGCCGCGCCAATTGCAGATAGGCGGATGCGAGTTCCAGCGGAGTGATCTCAATACCGGCCACTCCGATCGCCAGGAGCTGGCGCGCGGCAAGGCTTCTGGCAGGAACGATACGGCCTTGTCCCTCGCCGGGCAGCAAGCCCGAAGGCTGGGTGAAACCGAGCTCGGAGAATCGCCTTTCCAGTTCTCCCGGCTGGAGCCGCTCCGCCGCAGTCACGAAATAGGAATTGCAGGAGAGCGCGAGAGCTTCTTCCGCGTTGAAGGTGGTGAACTCGGGAGGGTGAGAACAGTTCAGCTTTCTTCCCGCGATCACCAGATTTCTTCGACAGGCGATCACGTCTTGAGGACGAACGGAGCCGGTTTCGAGCATCAAGGCCAGCACAAACGGCTTGATCGCCGAGCCGGGGCTGGCGATGCGCTGCCGCAGAACCGGGAGGTTGTAGGCAGCCAATATGCACCGATCGCGCACTCGAACGACCACCGCGGCGGCAGGTTGCCCGGCGAGGGCGCGATTCACTGACTCGGCAAACTCAGTAAGCGAGGATGCGCCGTAAGCAGAGGAAAGCAGGATGTAACACAGAATTGCGCGTGCGATAAGTCTGACCGTGCGTCCGGGATGCTGGGCCAAGCATGTCATGAAGGCGAAAGGACCTTGAAGGACGAACTCAAGGTTGCCAAATGATGCGCTCCCAAGTCCAGACCTGGCTCAGGCCGTGCCGCAGCCATCACCATCACTTGCCCGGTTACTTCCCCTGCATCTGCTGGGCGAGGTAGTTGGCAACACCGAGTTCTTTGATGGCATGCAATTGAGCTTCCAGAAAATCGGCGTGCCGCTCTTCGTCGCCGATCATGCGCTCGAACAGCGCCCTGGAGCCGCCATCACCAGCCTTGTCGCAGATCTTCGCGGCTTCGTTGTACTCACGGACCGCATCCTGCTCGTCTTTGAGGTCGATCTCAATCTGCTCCTGCACATTGCCGCCAAATCGCGGCTTGAGCCCGATCGTGGCAGCGGGAATGCTATCGAGAAAGATGATGCGTTCGATGAGTCCTTCGGCGTGCTTCATTTCCTCAATGGCCCGCGCCTTGGTGAGATCGCCCAGCCGTTTGTAGCCCCAGCCCTGGCAGATCTCGGACTGCGTCATGTATTGGGCAATGGCCGTCAACTCGGAGAGAAGAGCCGTATTCAGCTGCTCGATTACTTTCTTGTCACCCTGCATTGGTGGTGCCTCCGGCAACCATATTCCGACTTAGGCGAGAGGCGATGCTGTGATCCTGCGCACAAGGGGCAGTTTGCCCGCAGGTCTTTTTTGGGCGCCACAGTGAAGCGCTGGAGGGGTGTGACAAAGAACGGCGAGCTACGCTCGCCCGCCCGGACGAGGGCGTCCGGGCCTCCATGGCCCCGGGTACGGCAACTGTGAATCCTCTTTAGAGCAAATTCAGAGAAATCGCGCACACGCTTGGGGGCGGCCAGAGCTATTGAAAGGAGGCCACGGCCTGCTCCTGGTCCTCGAAGGTTTCGAAAAGATTGAGCAGGCCGGTCATTCTTAGAGTCTGGATCGCGAACTTGGAGGGGTTCAGCAGCTTGAGCGAGCCAGCGCGCTGCTTGGCGGTGGTCAGGCAACGGACCAGAAGTCCTATGCCGCTGGAATCGATCATGGCCACTTCGCCGAGATCGATCACGAAGCGGATCGCTCCGCTGTTCAGCAAGTCTTCGAAGGTACCGCGGAGGCGGTCGACAGGCTCACCGAGATTGAGCCGACCGCGAAGCTTGATGATTTTGACGTCTGCCTGACTCCGAACGTCGATATCCATCTGTCTTTCCCCTTCTCTTCGGACCCTCGCTGCGCGTGATCGTCATTGCGCAGTGCAGGCGGCCGACTGGTCCGAGTAGTGGCTCAGTTTGGTGGCTCGGACGGGCCGCGCTGTCGAGCTTTGGTCGACCGGACGGCCGGGGGCGGCCGTCCCTACATGGTTGTTTCCTCAAGCTGAGGCATTACCCTGGTCCAACACCGATTGACACTCGCACGACCGTCTGTTAAAGTGCGTACCCAACTTAGAAGAAGCATCGCGAATTTGCAAATCGCAGAGGCTCTCCTCCAGTGGGGTTGAAAGCTCGATCGCTCGGCGCAAGGCCACTTCAATGCCAATCCAGAGTTCCGGAGTGAAGCTCCAGATTCCGGCGCTGTCGGTGCGTTTGCTTGGGCAGCACGAGGTCAAGCCGCGCGCCCGAACCGTAGCGCAGGCGGTGACCGAGGCGCTTCCGGGCAGCGCCGTAAACGTATACGGGATTCTGACGGCGGCCGAGGGGGATGTATGGACCGTGCTGGCCAGCGCCGGCGACGTTGCCCTGCCGGAGCCCACGATACCGCTGGCGACCGGCGCGCTTGGGATTCTTGCCAGTGAAATGAAGCCCATCCGATTTGAGGGCAACAGCCTGATCCGCGAAGAGTTTGCTCACCTCCACGTCCGGCGCACCCTGCGTTCTCTCTCGTATCTCCCGTTAGTGCAGGAAGAGACGCTCATGGGGGCAATCGAAATCCTCACTTTTGACGAGGAATTGTCCCAGGAGCAACTGGAAGCGCTGCAGGCCCTGGCGGATGTGGCCGGTGGAGCTTTGCGTGGTGCGCAGAGCTACGAGCAGGAACGGGACAACACTCTCGGCTCGATCACCCGCCTTACCCAGCTGTACGACATCGAGAAAGTCTTCAGCTCGACGCTGGAAATGGAGCAGTTGCTGCCGATCATCACTTCCAAAGTGCTCGAGATGCTGGATTGCGAAGCCGTGAACCTGTGGTTGCTGGAAGCGGACGAGAGTGTGCGTCTCATGTGCCAGGCGGGCGTCGATTCCACGGTTAAGGAGAAGATGCTGCAGAAACCCGGCGAAGGCGTGGCCGGAGATTTGTCGGACAACGGGGAACCGGTCCTGATCGAGCAAGGGGACGACGCACGACTTCTCCGCCGGAACGAAGGCATTGGCGAGGGAGGCGTAGTTTCGCTGATTGCCGTCCCGATCCTGGATCAGGAGTCGCTGGTGGGTGTGATCGAGGCGGTGAACCCGCTGAGCGGAAGTCCGTTCGATGACGATGATTTGTTCACCCTCAGCCGGCTGAGCGAATCCGCCGCCATCGCGCTGCACAACGCGAGCCTGTTGGCAGCCGAGCGCAAGGTGGAGATTCTGGAAACCCTGGTGACGGTGAGCCGCGAGATCACCTCAACCCTTGATCTGGATCGAGTACTGCAGGTGGTGGTCAACAGTCCCGCGGCTGTGGTCCCATACGAGCGGGCGGCCATCGCGCTGGAGCAGCGAGGCCGCATCGAGTTGCGAGCGGTTTCCGGAGCAACGGAGTTCGACCCCAAGGATCCGCAGATCAAGGCGCTCAGCCAGATCCTGCAATGGGCCTCACTGCTCCGCGAACCCGAACTCATTACCCAGCATGGCGAGGAGATTTCCTCGGAGCGGGAAGAGACCCGGGCGAAGTTTCAGCATTATTTCTCTGAGAGCGGCATGCGCGCGTTTTATGCCGTCCCGCTGGCGGACGAAGAGGGCCGGGTAGGCGTGCTGTCGTTCGAAAGCAGCAACCCGGACTTCCTGACAACGGTACACCTGGAAATGATTAAGGTGCTGGGCAGCCAGGCCACGGTGGCGCTGCGGAACGCCTCCCTCTACAAAGAGGTTCCCTTTATCGGCGTGCTCCAGCCGCTGATGCAGAAGAAGAAGCAGTTTCTTGCATTGGAGAAGCACCGCCGCGCCCTGCTGATCGCCTCCGCGTGCGCGGCCGTTCTGTTTCTTGCGCTCTTTCCTCTGCCGCTGCGGGTGGAAGGCCCGGCTTCGGTTACGCCGGGGAGAGCCGCCCACATTGGGGCTGAAGTCGAAGGGGTGGTGAAGCAGGTCCTGGTAAAGGAAGGGGATCGGGTCGCCAAAGGAGCGGTCATCGGAACCCTGGAAGACTGGGACTACCGTTCTGCGCTGGCAGCGGCGCAGGCGAAGCGAGAGATCGCGACCAACCTGATGAATCGAGCTCTGGCGACGAATGACGATACCGAGGCCGGCATCCAGCAGGCACAGGCGGACTATTGGACCGCCGAGGTCGCCCGGGCCCAGGAGCGTCTCGACAGGACTCTTCTGCGCTCTCCGATTAACGGTGTAGTCGCCACACCGCATCTTGAGAACATGGTCGGGCACAAGCTGAAAGTGGGCGAGATCCTTGCGGACGTGGTGGACAACTCGGAGGCGCTGGTGGACATGCCGATCGATCAGAACGACATCGGGCTAGTGGCGGCTGGACAAAAAGCACGGGTTAAACTCGATAGCTTTCCGGCCCACACTTTTGAGGGAAAGATCGAGGTGGTAAGTCCGCTGGGAAGGCTCGAGGGAGAAACTCGCATCTTCTATGCGCGAATCGCGGTTCTGGATCCTGAAGGCATTGTGCGGGCGGGAATGCAGGGCCGCAGCAAAGTATCAACCGGCTGGCATCCCGCGGGGAAAGTCTTCTTTCGCCAGCCCGTCATGTGGATCTGGTCGAAACTGTGGTCCTGGTTTGGGTGGTGATCATGAAAATATCGGCATACGCTTTGGCTTTGCTACTGGTTACTCTGCTAGTTTGCACATCCTGCAGTCATGCTCCGACTCCAGCGGAGGCTGCTGCTCCACCGCCAACTCCACCAGCGGCTGTGGTGACTGCGCCTGCATCATCCTCGGCACCGTCCGAGGACGTTTACACCGCCTCTGGCCCGATCGTAGTCGAAAACCAGGTTGACGTGGAGGCCCAGCGGGAAGGCGTGGTGGTCGAGATTGTGGTCGAGCCCGGCACCCGCGTGAGCACCGGCCAGGTGCTGGCCAGACTGGATGACCGGCAGCTCGTGGCGGACCTGGAGGCGGCCCGCGCCCGGACCGCCAGCACCGAGGCCGATCTCAACAACTGGAAGTCGGAGGCCCAGGTTCTGGAGTCCGACTATCAGCGCGCCCGCAAAATGTGGGACGCCCAACTGATCACGCAGGAGCAGTTTGAGCACGCGCGCTTCAAGGCTGAGGCCGACCAGTGGGACGTCAAACGCGTCGAACAGCTTCTCATCAATGCGCGGGAGAGCCAGCGGTCCATGGAGCTGGAGCTGGAGAAGACCCGCATCACCGCGCCGTTCGACGGAATTGTTGCCCGCCGCTATGTTCGAGCGGGACAAACCGTGGCCCTGAATGACCGCCTGTTCTGGGTCACTGCCACCGGGCCTTTGCGCGTCCGATTCACGCTGCCCTCCCGGTTCGTGCGTCAGGTGAAGATTGGACAGCAGGTTGCAGTCACGGTCGCGGACGGGAATCCGACGATCAGACATGCGGCGCGAGTAATTCAGATGAGCCCGGTCGTAGATCCGGCCAGCGACACGGTTGAAGTGCTGGCCGAGATCAAGGTCGCAGCGCCGGAACTGAGGCCCGGCATGCAGGCGGAAGTTCACCTTCCAGCGCACCCATGAATATCGCCAATGCCCTGAACGCTGCTTTGCCGGAGTTGCCGGAGCGCGTGATCAAGCGCTCGGTCCCCAAGTTGGATCCACGGGTCATCGCGAAGCAACAAATGGAAGCAGGGCACCCAATCGTCCTGGCCAAGGTGCCCGGGGCTGAGAACTACGTCCGGATGCCGCCCTCGCAGTGGGAGATTGTCAAGTTGTTCGACGGGGAAAGATCCTACCTTGAGATCGCGGAGCAAGCGACAGCCCATACCGGCGTGCGCCATTCGGAGGATGACGTTCGCGAACTTGCGGCCTTCATACAGGCAAACGTCAATTTGTTCTACCGGAGCCCCCTGGAAAAGAACATCACGCTGCAGCAGACGCTACGCGACCAGCGGCTGGAGCGGAAACACTCCAAGGCGATCAATTTCACGGACATCACCATAGCCATGTGGCCACACGCCGACGACTACATCAGCCGCATTTACCCCTACGTGCGCTGGGCCTATACGTGGTGGTTCACCCTGCTGGCACTGGCGATGTTTGCCCTGATGGGGCGGATGTGGGCCGGCCATTTCGGCGAGATCTGGCGCGACAGCTTCGAGTTTTACGATTTCAGGACCAAATCGGGAAGCGATATCGTCGAGTTCTGGATTCTGTTCGCAGCCCTGGGTTTCCTCCACGAATCGTTCCATGGCCTGACTTGCAAACACTTTGGTGCAAACGTGGAGAAGATGGGATTTACCCTGATGTATTTTGCGCCCAGCTTCCTTTGCGATGTCACCCAGGTCTGGATTTACGGCGGCAAGTGGCAGCGGATCGCAACCGTGATCGCGGGAATCTGGGGTGATCTGATCCTGTGTTTTCTAGGCACAGTGGTCTGGTGGGCGACGACAACTGGCATGTTCGTGCACGATCTGGCTTACAAGGTCATGATGGTCACCGGCATCGGCGTCTCGCTGTTGAATCTGAATCCGCTGATCAAGCTGGATGGGTATTTCCTTTTCTGCGAACTGACCGAGGAAACTGATCTCCTGGAGCGGGCGTCCGCCTACCTTTCCGGGTGGACGCGCAAACATCTATTCGGTTTACCGGCGGAGATAGAGTATGTCCCGCTGCGGCGGCGGTCTTTCTACCTTGTGTACGCTGTCCTGTCGGGGATGTATGGCTTTTTGTTGCTGTCGTTTCTGACGGTATTCACCTACAACGTCCTGCACTCGTACTCGCCCACCTGGGCCTTTGTGCCCGCTGCCCTGATCGGGTATTGGGTGTTCCGCAAGAAGATTCATAGCACCGGACGGTTTATCAACCTGCTTTACCTGGACAAGAAAGAGCGGATTGGGAATTGGGTGAGGAGTTGGCGAATTGTGGCGCTGGGAGTTGTTGCGTTGTGGTTGCTGTTCTTCCCGATGTGGCCGAACTTCCAGGATGGCTCTTTTGTTCTGGAGCCGGCGCGGCAGGCCTCGGTGCACGCCTCGGTCGAGGGACAGGTTGTTCAGGTGTTGGTCGACGAGGGACAGCGAGTCGTGGCGGGCCAGCCGCTGGTCAATCTCGAAAATCTTGATCTGCAATCTGATTTGGCCAGAGCCCGAGCCGATCTCCACGTAGCGTCAGCTCGCGCCACTCAGAGTCAGATGCGCTACGGCGATTTCGGAACCGCCGAACGGGAGCGCCAGAGCCTTTTGCAGGAGGACCACAGCCTGACTGAGAAAGCGGCTAAGCTCCAGCTGGTTAGTCCGATTGCCGGCGTGGTGGTTACGCCTCGATTGCATGACCTCACCGGCAGCTACCTCGACGAAGGTGCGCCGGTGATCGAGTTGATCGACGACTCAGCCTTACGGGCACGGATTTACATACCCGAGTTTGCCATGCGCGATGTTCACGTGGGAACACCCGTGCGGCTGCAAGTGCGATCCAGGTTTCTGCCGATTTCTGCCATTCTCGGTCCGATCTCCGCCGACTGGGTGCCGCTGGACAAGGCGCTGGGGGAGAAAGAACAACTGGAAGGCATCAACCCTCCTCGCTTCTATGTGGCTGAGGCATGGCTGAATAGTGCCGCAGGGCTGCGCCCGGGCATGACAGGGATAGTAAAGTTCCGGGTGGGAACCAACAGTATGGCCGTCCTCAGCTATCGCTTCGTTCGGGATCTCATCACTCGACGTGTGTGGTAGGCAGGCTGGAATCGGTGCAAAGTGCAACCGAGGGCCAATTTCCCCCAATTGGCCCTCGGTTTACTTACCCTGAAGCTGTGGGCAAGCAAGAACTGTTAGAAAGCCTTCAAGCGGACGGGGTTGCCGTGCCCGGTTCTGATCCTCATGTCGTTCGTCTTCCCTGTGCGCAAACGGGCTGCAACCGGGGCGCCCACGCTGGGATTCTCTTTGGTCGGGGTCGAGCTGGCAACGATCGCCTTCTTGGTGGTGTTCAGTTTGTTGATCAGAGATTTCTTCTGGATTGCCATGGTAAGCACCTCGCGGTTGATTTTGAATTCTTCGTACTACTCGGCTTTAGTCATAGCAAGAGATGTTCCAAACCGCGTGATCCAGAAAGCTCGGATCGAAGCCTATGATTATGCAGGACTTGCTCCGACACCGCCGCAAAGGGGAGATGAGAAAGCAGGGGTGAAATTCTGTCTCTGGTCAATTATTAACCTCGCGTTGGTCAATTATTGACCAATGGAAGGGTTTTACAGGTTCAGTTTCCGGCACAGGTACTTCATGCGCTGCCGGTCGAGACCAAGCAGGCGGGCGGCGGCGGACTTGCTGCCATTGGTCCTGCGTAGAGCTGCATTGAGGTAGGCGATCTCGATCTTCTGCATCTCGGCGTCGAAATCCACTCCCTCTTCGGGAATCAGAATGGCTTCCTGGCTGGCGGCGCTGGAAGTGAGCAGCTGTTGCGGAAGCTGTTGGGCCGCGATCACCGGTCCGTCGCTCATGAGCACCAGCCGCTGCACGACGTTCTCCAGTTCCCGCACGTTGCCCGGCCAGGGATAGCTTTCCAGAATCTCCATGACCTCGGGCTGCAATTGCTTGGCCGGCTTTTGATTCGCGGTGCAATAGAGGCGGAGGAAGTGCTCCACCAGAATGGGAATGTCGCTGGCTCGCTCGCGCAGGGGAGGGACCACGATGGGAACAACATTGATGCGATAGAAAAGGTCTTCGCGGAACCTGCCCTTTCTCACCATGTCTTCCAGGTCGTCGTTGCTGGCAGTGATGAGCCGGAAGTCTATTTTCTTCGATGTCCGCCCTCCCAGGCGCTGCACCGATCGCTCCTGCAGCACCCGCAGCAGCTTGCTTTGCAATCCATGGTCGAGGGTGCTGATCTCGTCCAGGAAGAGAGTGCCGCTGTGCGCCAGTTCGATCATGCCGGGCTTGGCGCTGTCGGCGCCGGTGAAGGCGCCCTTCTCGTAGCCAAACAGCTCAGACTCCATCAGGGTTTCAGGAAGGGCGGAACAGTTCAGGCAGACGAAGGGCTTGTCGCTGCGACTCCCGGTTTCCACAATCGCGCGGGCGACCAGCTCCTTGCCGACGCCGCTCTCGCCCCGGATGACGACGCTGGCGTTGCTTCCGGCAACTGCCTCGATGGCCTGGTACACCTTATGCATGGCCTCGCTGCCGCCAATGAGGCCAGAAAACGCCGCCTTGTCTTCGACCTGTTGCAGCAGCCATTGTCCTTCGAACTGCAGGGCCCGCTTTCCCAGGGTTTCGAGCAGCAGGCTCCGGAGTTCGCTACCGTCAACTGGCTTATAAAAGAGGTGGTCGGCTCCGGCGCGGCTGGCCATGAGCGGAAGCTCGCTGCTGGTCGAGCCGGTGATCGCCACCATGATCAGGTCGTCACGCAGCCGGCGCATCTCCTGCAGAACCTCGATACCATCGACCGCTTGATCTCCGATGCTCTCCAGGTCCAGGACAATTCCGTGGAGGTCCGGATCATCGATCAAGGTTTTGATCTGGGATTCGGTGCTGGCCAGTGTGGCGCGGAAGCTGGGGGCAAGAGCGCGGCGCATCTCCCGGAACATTTCTTCTTCCAGAGTGATGATGGCAATCGAATAGCGCTCGCTTGAAGGAGGCATGGCAATTGGAATCAGCGCTGGATTATACGGCAGTTCGGCCTGGAGTACAGCGGATTCCTTCGCCGGCCTGAGTTCAGCTGCTGTTCCCTGCCCTTATGCAGGTGAGGAGCTAGACTTTCGGTACCGTCAGTGGAAGACAAGGCTAGCTCGATATTTATGGGGGTGATTTTACTCACAGAGACATATCCTTTTGGTCACAGACGTCCACAGATCGGGATCTCTATCCTGAAGGGTGAAAGCGAACGTGCAGGGGAATCCAGGAGCTCAGTCCAACCCTGAGTCCTACCCGATAGAACTTCTCGCTCATACTCAACTAGCCAATTGTTACCAGTGCGGCAAATGCACCGCCGGTTGTCCGGTGGCCGCGCGCATGGACCTGGCTCCGAATCAGCTTATCCGAACCGTGCAATTGGGGCAGACCACAACCGCTTTGCGCTCGCGGGCGATTTGGGAGTGCGTGTCGTGCCAGACCTGCTCCACGCGCTGCCCGAAAGAAGTGGATTGCGCCGCGGTGATGGACGCGCTGCGTGAGATCTCGCTGGCGGAAGGCATGGTGGCAACTTCCGAACAGCCGGTGGTTGCTTTTCAGCAGGCGTTTCTGGACAACATCCGCCGCAACGGACGTCTGGCCGAACTGGAACTGATTGCCCGGTTCAAGACCGCCGTCTTTTTCCGCACGGGCCGGCCGGCCTTCTTGTTCAAAGATGCCGGTCTGGCGCCGCAGATGGGCAGACGCAAGAAACTCCACCTGCTGCCGGGGAAAGCGCGTGACCGCAAGGTGGTCGAGCGCATCTTTGCGAAATGCTCGAAGGGGCCGAAGAAATGAACCTCGGCTACTATCCCGGCTGCGCGCTGCATGGATCGTCGAACGATTACGAGCAGTCGCTGCGGGCCTGCCTGGGTGTTCTGGATATCCAACTCCAGGAAATCAACGACTGGATCTGCTGCGGCGCGACGGCGGCGCACGCGCTGAATCACAAGCTCTCTCTGGCGCTTCCCGCACGGAATCTCGCGCTGGCTGAGCGCGATGGCCTCAAGCAACTGTTCGCGCCCTGCCCGCTGTGTTCCATGCAGTTGCTGAAAGTGCAGAAAGCTGTGGCAGATGGGAATGGCCTGCGAACCGAACTGTCGCAGATTGTTGAGGCTGACGTTCGCGGCGACGGGCAGATCCTGAACCTGATTCAGGTTTTTCAGACAATTGGTTTGGACAAGTTGAAAGCCGCGGTGAAGGAGCCGCTGAAATCCATCAGCGCAGCCTGCTATTACGGCTGCCTGCTGACGCGGCCGCCGGAGATCGTGCACTTCGACGATTTTGAGCAGCCCAAATCCATGGAAGCGGTTCTTGCAGCGCTGGGGGCCAAGACCGTCGAGTGGAATTACAAAACCGAGTGCTGCGGCGCGGGCATGACGATGTCCAGTGAGGACACCGTGCTTGATCTGGCCCACAAGATTCTCTCCAACGCCGCCGCGCACGGCGCCAACTGCGTGGTTGTGGCCTGCCCCATGTGTCACGTGAACCTTGATATGAAGCAGGCCGCGGTCGAGCAGCGC
>Ga0181536_10006792_pt1 | contig 11377 bp, 12 predicted proteins | sample PEATcosm2014_Bin_41_FD_121105 | JGI IMG/M metagenome (GOLD analysis project Ga0181536, IMG submission 121105) | Peatland microbial communities from MTU Mesocosm Facility, Houghton, MI, USA - PEATcosm2014_Bin17_60_metaG | ecosystem: Environmental > Terrestrial > Soil > Wetlands > Peat | place...
CCCACCCCCAACAGCACGACGAAGCCAAATCCAATCCGGCCCACAACATCTTCGCCTACTCGAACTTCCGCACGCTTGACTCGCTGCACCACCGCTCGCATCGACGTGAAAGCCCTCCTTATGGATTCAGGACATTGCCGGGTGTCCTTGATGCATTAAGTTTATACTGAATCCGCCATGAAGAAATCGGCGGATTTCTCATCTGATCTCGGCCCGCAGGAAGCCAAACTAAAGTACTAGCCCGCCAGTACTAGACGCCCCAGTACTGGCCCCCATCTCCCCCCGCACTCCGCCATGCTAAACTCTGAGAGGAGTTAAGGAGGAGGATCGTTTCTTATTCAGGGTCGGCCCGGTTGGAGTTTCCTATGGCCCACCCGGCAAGGCGTTTCAAGAGGTTCAACATGGGCAAGACGAGCAGTGCTCTCTCATTCCGCCGCAGCGGGCGGGTGAATATTGGGTGCCCAGTAAGGATTTCGGGCGTGCTATCCAACGACATGCCTTTTGCGGAGGACGCCCGGATTGTTACGCTCAGTAAGTTCGGCGCGAGGATGAAGACTCGCATTCCCCTAAAAGTGGGTATGCACATAAAAGTGCAGCCACTGCTGGGGAAAAACTCCGGGATCTTCAAGGTCGTTTGGGTTGGCCGAGAGGGTTCGCCGCGCGCCGGTGAGGTGGGGGTCGAACATTCGAAGGAAACCGCCGACATCCTGGGGATCAATTTCCCCGACGCGAACGCTCCCGCGAGATAAGTCCCGCCCTTCCGTCCACACGATCAGAACAATTCGAACGGACGAGGTATTCCAGCGAGAAAGATTTCGCGGCCAATATCATGACTTGCAGTACAAGTAGGGGTAGAATACGTGCATCCATCAGGGGAGGAATTCGCCTATGGTAACACGCCGCATTCTCGCGCTTGCAAGCTTTCTGCTCTTAACTTTACAGTTTTCCGGAACGATTCTTTCGTCCCCGCCACACGCAATGCCCACCGCCTCAGCTCAGGATGATACGAATTTTACGTTGGAAGGTAAAATCACCGAAAAATCTGCGGGTAAGTTGACGGTCAGCAGCGGTGAAAACATGATCTTCCACGTCCTTTACAACGACAAAACGGAAATCAAAAAAAAGGACGGCAGCCCTGGCAGCGGGCAAGATCTGCGGACGGGACTGAGGATATCGGTGGCGGGTAATCTGGCTGAAAGCGGAGAAATCACGGCCAAGAAGATTGAGATCGAAGGGGAAGGCTCGGAAAGGCAGTGACGAGTGATCAGTGACGAGTGACAAGCCCGAAACCAGCCTTGCCGCTGCCGGTTATTTTCAATGGCAATCTGGCTTTTGTCCTGCCCCGGCCTAATCAATTTCCAGTTTTTTCCCTCTTCCCTTTTGCAATGCCTGCTGATAAATGAAGCCAGCGACGGCCACGTCCCACAAGGCAATCCCGTGTGATTTGAACAGCGTGATTTGATCCGCAGACGATCGGCCGGCGTGTTTTCCGGCCACGACAGTGTGCAGCTCAATAACACCGTCCCATCCTCTCCCCAAGTTCGCCAGTCCTTGGATAAGGTCACCCGATTCCTTCCGGCTTTGTTCCAGAGAATCCACTGCGATGAGGGTGGCACGGCGTATCGCCTCGTCGTCAAATTCGCGGCGATTGGCCATGTTGGCCCCGATGGCATTTAAGTGTGTTCCGGGTTGCAGGCATTCGCCACTCACTACCGGCAGTTGCGCGGTGGTCGCAGTGCACACGATTTCGCCGAATCGCGTTGCCTCCTCGGCTGTGGATGCCGGTTCCACAAGTATGCCAAGCCCTTCTGACATTTCACGGCAGAAACCCTGCAAGCGATCCTGGTCGCGGCTGAAGGCTTTCACCGCGGTGAGCTTCCTGACCTGGGCGATGGCCTGGAGTTGCGTGCGCGCCTGCCGACCCGTGCCAATCATTCCCACCCGTGATGCATCAGGGCGCGCCAGGTATTTGGTAGCGATGCCGCTGGCCGCTCCTGTGCGAATACGCCCCAGATGGTCAGCTTGCATCAGGGAGAGTAGCCTGCCGGTCTCGGTGTCAAAAAGGAGGACGAGAAACCGGAAGTCCTTGCGTGTGACGGTATAAATTTTGAGCCCAACGTGCTGCGATTCCGGCAGCGCCCCTGCCATGTAATGTAACGATACCTGCGGCAGGAGAATACGCTCGCGCGATCGATTTACGGCGTGATCAATTCCTTGCGCCATCAAGCTCGCTTCCACACACTCCACCGCGCGCTCCATCGGCAGGAGCTCGCGGACGTCAGATTCAGTGAGAAAAAGTGTCACGTTGCCCTCGCGGACTTTAGCGCGATACGCTTGTTTTTTCTTCGTAAGCCGTCAGCGTCTTGTCAAGTTCTTCCAGCAGCGAATGTCGCAGGCGTTTGATCTTCCTTGTCAATCCAGGAAGGGTGAGTGAAACAAACAGCAGACGCGCCTGGGTCCGGACCAACCCCAGGTACCTCCACAGATAGATGCCTGATATCGGTAAAGTCGGGGCGTAGTATCCTGCCGCGGCCCTGCCCCGCCAATATGCCACCAGGAAAATTTGGAGGGCATAAAAACCCAACGTCACAGCGCCGCGAATTGTCCACTCGGTATTACGAGCGCGACCATTTTCATTCTTCAACGATCCTGCCAGAAAGAGGGTCAGCCCGATCAACAAGTGATTCAGCAACCCATAAAAAGCAATCGGCAGGCCCAGCAGCGTCTCAACCCAAAGGATGGTCCGGCGCCATCCCGAGCGGAGCGGGGAATCTCCTTGGTCCATTTCCAATTCCCGCAGCGCGCACTGCCTCTGTAGGGCGCGGTAGTCGTCCAACGAATTGCGCAAGGTGATCAGCTTGCCGGGATTCAAGTAATTCGTCTGTTTCACCCAATCCGTCACCAAACGGCTCAGGACAAAGCCTTCGGTGTCCTGCTTCCAGTCCGGGCGCGATGCCCAGTCCTCCTGCAAGCCGGCTCGCAAGACTTCCTCAAGATCCGCGAGGAAATAATCGAGGTCTGCGGGCCGAAGCTGAAACGCGTTGTCTTGAAACCGCGATTCGAGTGCTTCGATAATGGCTTGCGCTGCGGCCTCCTGAGAAAGTGCCGCGATAGGGGCCTCCAAACGAACCATTGGGGAGTCCACATAGATCAGGATTTCACGCGACGGCGCCGCTGGTTGCGGCATGAAAAGGTGCACGGGATGCACCGTTACGCTGCGCCCCACCTGCTGACCTTCGGCGCGCCAAACAAGTTCCGCGGCGGTGGAGGCTAACGCGCGCGGCGAGGCCAGTCCTGCCGCGTTTTGATCTGCAAACACCACCAGTGCAGCGCCGCTTTCCAGGACGTTGACGGCCTGCTGCAAGGTTAATTCAGAAGTTGGCCTCACACCCTCGTCAAGAATGATGCCTAACGTGCGGGCTAAGAATCGGGCGAGCAAACCGTCGGCAAGACTTTTCGGCAGCAGACAATGGACCGGGCGCTCGATCGCCGTCACCAGGGCCAGCGTTTGCAAGAAGCCTGCCGGGTGACTTACCACGAACAAGATCGGGCCTTCCGGGACCACGTCCCCGGCCTGTAGCATGCGGATTTTTCGCCCGGTGAGCGCGAACCACCAACGGATCAGCCAGCGGAAGAATCCCTGGTTTCGAGAAGTTCCTGGACCTTTCTCCATGGGTGATTTCAACCTTTTCGCCGGCCGGAACGATGGTGGTGATGAGACTCTGGCGACACTGGCATTGCATCGCTCTCCCAACCCGGCACCGTTCCGACCGCGTGAGTAATGGTATCAACAGTCCGTAGACCTTCTGGTATTTCTGGCCTTGACCATCCATCAACCGGAGGCGGAAGTAGGGAACACCATTGACCTCAGCCACGCGGATCGGAAAGTACCCGTTTAAGCCGCCTTCCACGTAGGCTGTTACATATTTGTGGTCCTTGATCCACCAGGTAAAAACTCGGATGTGAGAAAAGTCCGCTTCCTGCGTGCCCAGGCGGTCTGCTGTGAGATACTCCGGCACTGGCTGCCCCTCGTCATCAACGGTCTTGAGGACGACCCAGGCGACCAGGTTCGAACCCTGGGCGTACGGCGCAAGCTTTTCGGGAATGTCCAGGGCCACGAATCGTCCCATCACCCAGCCGGCTCGAGCGTCGGCGCGGATCAGATACCATGCGTCCCGCACCTTGGCGGCTGAAGGCTGGCCGTCGGGCGGGGGACGGTCCACCCACCGCCGGCCAAAAACTTGCACCTTCAAGTTTTCCGGCAACTGCGCAAGTTGGGCGGCTTCCCGGGACGGTTCAAGGTGTAGGTTTACCAAGCCGCTCGTGTGGCCTTCTGCCTGTGCGGGAGTTTTGACCAGATCACGAAGCAGTTTTTGGCCGCCTTCGTAGGTCTGGGCATCGAGCAGATCACTGTTCCCCACCCAACCTGTCAGGTTGTCGGAGGTTCGGATCTGCGCCCAATTGCGAGTCCGCTTGAGGATGTCAACGCGTTCGCCACTCTTTATGGAGCCCACAACGATTCGCACTTCGGCGGGCGTATCAACCACCTGGACGCTGGACGGCAATACGTAGCCCGCCTCGACAGGCACGTTTCGGGACGGCCTGTAGACAAAGAAGTAATAGGCTGAGCCTATTGCCGCCAACAAGACTAGGAGGATAAGTGTAATTCTAATGGTAGTTCCTCGCCAAACGGGCACATCCCGATGATGACTCGGGCGCCGACTTCATTCTACACTATGTGTAGCTATCAGTAATCAGCCGTCAGCTATCAGCCACGGCTTGAGCTGAAGGCTTAGAGCCAAAACCTGAGACCCCTTGAGGTGAATTACGAAAATCGACCGCATCTTTATTTCCGGCCCTGAGGGACCACTGGAAGCACTCATGGAATGGACCTCGCTGGTCACTCCTCGTCATGTAGCGCTTGTTTGCCACCCGCATCCTCTGTTCGGCGGGACGATGCACAACAAGGTGGTGTTTCGTGCTGCCAAGGCTGCACTCCTTTTGGGTCTCCCCACTTTGCGGTTCAATTTCCGTGGAGCGGGTCACAGCGTAGGGACCTTCACCGGGGGGGATGGCGAACGGGAGGATGTTCGCGCCGCGCTCGACTATCTGGGGGTGCGATTCCCGGGATTACCCGTTTGTTTAATGGGATTCTCCTTTGGGTCGTGGGTCGGCCTCGCGGTGGGAGCAACCGACCGGCGCGTCTCCACGCTGGTGGGCCTGGGACTTCCTGTAAGCACGGGCAACTTCGATTTTCTCCGAGAGGTCCCCAAACCCAAGTTGATTCTCCAGGGAACTCTTGATGAATTCGGCTCGGTCGCGCAAGTCTTGGAGCTATATCGTTCCCTTGCCGAGCCCAAACAGATTCACTGGGTCGAGGGCGCTGATCATTTCTTTGCAGGTAAGCTCGACGAGGTGCAAGAGGTCCTGCGCCAGTTTCTTACGCCGATCGTGAGCCCGGTATAGGGAGACGGCTTGCTGTCCGAATTCCTCTCACGTATTCTTCCAAAACAAGGAGTCAGCCACCATGGAAATGATGAAGCGTATCGGCCCTGTTATCGGCATTTTGCTGGCGTTGGCAGGAGTGGTTTTCTCCCAGGAGCGCTCAATGCATGATCCCCTTCCCTCAAACCCGCCCGTTGCTCGGACGGAAGCGGAGAGGAAGATTTTGGCGGTCATAGATCACATGACGAAGTTCCACCAAACCTACCTTAGTGTCCCACCGCAAGATGGTGCGGCACTGCGATTGCTCGCAGAGGCGACCGATGCCAGGAACGTCGTCGAGATCGGCACTTCGACAGGGTATTCGGGCCTTTGGTTTTGCTTGGCCCTCCAGAAGACCGGGGGCCACTTGACGACGTTTGAGATCGATCACGAACGGGCAGCGATGGCCCGTGGGCACTTCCAGGACGCGGGTGTAGAAAACCTGGTGACGCTTGTGGAAGGCGACGCGCACGAACAACTTGTGAAGCTGAAGATACCCATCGATGTGGCCTTTATCGATGCCGATAAGCCCGGCTATGGGGATTACCTCAACAAGCTCCTCCCCATGGTGCGGCCCGGCGGTTTGATCCTTGCCCATAATGTGGAGATGGTTCCCGACTATGTTAAAGCTGTGACGACCAACCCCGACCTGGAAACCATTTTCTATATGCAGGGGGGCGGACTGGCCGTGACGTTGCGCAAGCGGTGAGAGTCAGGTTATCGGATTACGCTGAGGGAGGTCTGCACTAGGCTGGCTCATTTTTTCACGCAATCGAAGACCAACTTGAAACTATCGGCGCCTCCGCCTGGGGCGACATCGGCGCGGTCCACTTGCTCGGCGCAGCCCCGCCTCTTAAGTGATACGGAGCTGCGGCCAGGGAGCAGCTCCATCGCTGCCATACCGTCGTCACCCGTAGTGCCCTTGACGTCGTCGACCACGTCCCCGTTGGAGAATACGGCTTCGAGCTCGATCCCGGCGACGGGTTGGCCGCCCGGGTCGAAGACCCTGAGCAGCGCGGGTTTATGCACTAATTTCTTTGCCTCGTAGATTTCGGGCGGATAAAGCACGAGTTGCGTATTCACGCTGGGGGCGGCGCTGGTCAACTCCTCGTGACGGAAGGTTACGGTGTCTTCCTTGGCAGCTTCGCGGCGCCCGGTGACCCAGTAGAGGACGAGGGGCAAGTGGGCAAATGAAAATCGTCCATCCCCCTCTGTGACTTGTTGATCGGTCAATTGCCCTTGTTCGTCGCTCAGCGAAACTCGGATGCCGGCGCGCGGCTGGAGGTCTGGGCCCAACGAGGTTCCGCTCACGACTCCCACGGAATCGGGAAGGGGCGGCCGCAGGTCAACGGAAATGGTATTGCTCGTCACCTCGCCTTGCCAAAGGGTGGCGCCGAGGTTGCGCTGGAATTCTTCCGCGTTGGAGAAACTCGCTCCATAGACCACGGCTAACTGATAAGCTCCCCAAATCGGTTTCTCCCCCTCCGCCTGCGCGGGCTGCATGTGCACGATCGAAGTTTCCTCATAATCACCGCCCGCGGCCAACTTCACCAGCCTGGGCTTTGGCATATTGACATACTCGAGCACCGTGCCCACCGCCGGCGAGCTAGCCGCCTGCGCAGCCTTGGCGTCGACGGGCTGTAGCTTGACTTCCACCGTCGAGCCCCCCGCGGTTTCGGGAGGCCGATTTTCGTCGGACACGCGTTCCTCCGGCGGCTTCTTTCCTTTTGCCCGCCGATAGAGCCAAAGGGTTTGCTGCGTGGGGTTGTGAATATGAAGTACGATGCGGGCCGCGTCGGGCTCAGCCACAAACTGCTGACCCATGGTGATGAGCAGCTTGAGAGTGGGGGCGTTCGCCTGGCCGCGCGCCGGCGCCAATGCCAGGAGCCACGAAACCCCAGCCAAGCCAGCGATCACAGCAAGTCGAGACGTTTCAATTCCTCTATTTGCCATCGGCTTGTAACTCGACCCAATTTCAAAGCAGGTGGACCGCGAAGTTGTTTTATGACTCCGCAATTTGTTCCCCGTTAACATGAAGACTCGCGGACATGCAACACAGGTCCGCGCCACACTGGCATTATAGTACTCGCAGAATAAGGCACTTCAAGTAATGCGTTTCGGGAACCGTGAGTAAAATGGGATGGTCGCGCGACTGTGTACGGCGCTCAACGACAACGACGGTGCGGTGTGCGTCCAGCGCGGCCTCAGCGATCGCTTCCAACAGGTCAGCCTCGCTGACATGGAAGGAGCACGAACAGGTAACAAGAAAGCCGCCGGGATTCAGAATTTTCATCGCGCGGAGATTCAGTTCTTTATAGCCCCGCAGAGCCGATTCCCGGCTGGCTTTCTGGCGCGCGAAAGCAGGAGGATCAAGGACCACGGTGTCGAAGCGCTGCCTTTCCTGGTCGGCGGCCTTCAGGAAGTCGAAACAGTTGGCTTCCTTCCATTCCAGGTTGGAGAATCCGTTCAGCGCCCGGGTGCGGTCCGCCTGTCGCAGCGCGTCCGCTGAGGAATCAACGCCAAGAACCGAGTCGCACCGGGGGGCGATGGCCAGGGCAAATCCGCCGGTGTAGGTAAAGCAATCCAGCGCTCGCCCGCGCGCATAATTCGCCGCCGCGGCACGATTTTCGCGCTGGTCGAGATAACCTCCGGTCTTCTGCCCGCGAAGCAGGTCAAAGCATATCTTCACGCCGTTTTCTTCCACCATCACTTCACCGACATCCTCCCCCGCCAGGAGGCCGCTTTGCTCCGGTAAACCCTCGAGGCCGCGCACGGCGGCATCATTACGCTCGATGATGGCTCGGGGAGAGAACTCCTTCTGCAGAATCTCAACCACCATAGACTTCATCCGCTCCATGCCCTGGCTCAGGGTTTGAATAACAAAACAATCGCCGTAGCGGTCGATGATAAGTGAGGGTAGCAGATCACCTTCGGCAGCAACCAACCGGTAAGCCTGCGCCCCGGCTGCCACTTGCTGGCGGAAGGCGGTCGCTGTGCGAATTCGCTCGGTGAGGAAGGTGGCGTCAATGGGCCACGCGTTGCGAGTCAGAAAACGCAGGCTGATTTGCGAACTGCTGCTATAAAGTGCTTGCCCCAAAAAGCGCTTCTTCATATCGGTGATCCGCACGACACCCGGTTCGACTCCCTCCGCGGAAACGACGTCGGAGCGGTAAATCCAGGGATGCCCGGAGGCAAGCCGCTCGACCCCTCGCGATGTGATGGTGACTGTGGGCGCAACCATTTGCTAACTCTATCACATAGGAACAGTGGCGAGTGACCAGTGATGAGTGACAAGAAGGAGAGTTCGAAGTCCGAAACCCATGTCCCGTATCCTGTATCACGACTCCCGGCGATAACAGAGAGTAATCCAGAAAGATATTCATAATTCAGAATTCATAATTCATAATTGTCTCCGCATGCTTCTCGAAGAATTTGATTACCCGCTTCCTGCCGAACTGATTGCGCAAAGGCCGCTGGCTGATCGCGATGCTTCGCGCATGATGCTGCTCGACCGCGCGTCAGCAAATTTGGAAGACAGGGCATTTGTCGAGATTTCTCAACTCCTCCAGCCAGAAGATCTTTTGGTTTTCAATAACACCAAGGTCTTCCCTGCCCGCCTCTTGGGCCGGCGGCAGGGGATTACCGCGCAGCCGGTGGGAAAGAACAATCCCGCCCAGCGCGGTTTCCTGACCGGCGAAACCGAGCTCCTGCTGACCCGGCAAGAGAGCGAAGACGTCTGGCAGGGATTGGTTCATCCGGGGCGCAAGGTTCGAACGCGTGAAGTGCTGGTGTTTGGGGATGACGAGTTGGAAGCCGAAATTCTGGGCCGGGGCGAGTACGGAGTGCGCCGGGCGCGTCTACGCGCGCGCACTGGAACAGTTGAAGACGCCATCGATCGGCTGGGCCACGTACCCCTGCCGCCTTACATCCATCGCCGCGACGAGTCGAGCGACCGCGCCACTTATCAGACTGTCTATGCCAAGGTGCGCGGGGCCGTAGCGGCGCCGACCGCGGGACTGCATTTTACGCCGCGGGTTTTGAGTGCCGTTGCCGCGCGCGGCGTAGAGAACTGCGAAATCACCCTGCACGTGGGACTGGGAACTTTTCAGCCGGTGCGGGCAAAACAAATTGAAGACCATCACATGGAAGCCGAGCGCTACGAGATTTCAGAAGCTGCGGCGTCAACCATCAACCGGGCCCTCGACGAGCGACGGCGCGTCATCGCCGTAGGAACAACGAGCGTCCGCACGCTTGAAAGTGTCGCCCGCGATCACGGAGGAAACATCGTGCCCGACCGCGGCGAAACACGGCTCTTCATTGTCCCGGGATTCCAGTTCCGGGTCGTTCGGGGACTCCTGACCAACTTTCATCTTCCGCAGTCGACGCTGCTCATGTTGGTCTCAGCTTTTGCCGGAAAGGATTTTGTATTGAGCGCTTACCACCATGCCTTGGAAGCGCGCTATAGGTTTTACAGTTACGGAGATTGCATGTTGATTCTATAGCGATTAGGGCTTTAAACCAACCCGGAGTAACTCTTCCGCCTACACGCGCATCTAACCACTTGATCCCGCAATGTTCGACCTTTGGGTAACCAAATTCAATTTCAGACGTCAGATGTAGTGTAGGGAATTTGATTTTAGAATTCAGAAATTACCAAAGAGAGAGCAAAATCCAGCAAATAGAGAGTCATGAAGAATACTCGAGGACTACCCATACCGTTTCTAATCTTAATCCTGGCGGGTGCGGTGTCGCTTGTCAGCATTGTCGCGAATCGCGGGGCCCAGGCCAGCATGGTCAGGAATGATTCCGTGCAAATGCAGACTATTGAGCAGGAACGCATGGCGGAATTCTATTTCCGCATCTTGTCCTGGCTTTCCGACCTCAGACCGCGGGCGGCAGATCCAGCGAAAGCTACGCCCCACACCTCGACACCGCCCAAGGCCGTGAAATCCCCACCGCGGGGCGCGCATCGGGGCAGAATCGAACTCTGCACGTTTTCTTCCTCGCAGAGTCTCCCCAACAGCAAGCCCCGTGCGCACAGCTTAGATTAACTCCATCAATTCTGGTCTTTCCATTCCGCCCCACTGGGAAAAGGGCCGCCGCGCTGGTGGGCGCTATTACTGCAAAAACTCTCGCCGGGCAGGGTTTTCACACTGACCCTTTAGCTCCGCCGCCGGTTTGGTCGGGGACGTCACAGCCGCTTGCGGAACGCGTGTTGGGTCTTAATAAGCTCGAATCCCCTTCCCGCGTAGAATTTGTGCGCCTCATGGCGAATCACACTGGAGCGCACGGAGACTGCGTGGCATCCCTTTTGGCGCGCCCAATCCTCCACCCCCTCCATTAACTTCCACCCCACGCCTTGGCCGCGATAGGATTCATCAACCACAAGACCGCCGATCTCCGCGTATGCGTCGCTCTCAAGCAGATTGCACACATAGGCGTGCACCCAACCCACGACGCTGGTTCCCAAAACGGCGGCAAGGATGAGATGTTTGGGATCATCCAGCACGGTGGTCATGCGTTCCTCAACCTGGCGCGGCGAGGAGGGGTACCCGAGTTGGGTCGCGAGGCTCGCAAATGCGGCGGCGTCCGTGAGCCTCGCCGGCCGAAGCCTAACCGCCATTATGCCAGAAGGGAGAGGATCTGCAACCATGGATGCCCTTAGCGCGCCTTCTACCAATGAGTCCGCACGCGGTACTTCAATTGTGCTTCGCTATTAGCCGCAACCGGCACAGTGAAGCGGGCCGCGAAGGCGGCGGTCTTTTCGTATTTGAAGGTCGAATTGAGTATCGTCCAATCTCCGCTGATCGGTTCATTGACGACGACAGTGATGGGGTCGGGCTTGTGGTTTCGAAGCGAAATCTCGTACTCCAACTCCACACTGTGCGGGCCC
>Ga0181536_10006793_pt1 | contig 11375 bp, 6 predicted proteins | sample PEATcosm2014_Bin_41_FD_121105 | JGI IMG/M metagenome (GOLD analysis project Ga0181536, IMG submission 121105) | Peatland microbial communities from MTU Mesocosm Facility, Houghton, MI, USA - PEATcosm2014_Bin17_60_metaG | ecosystem: Environmental > Terrestrial > Soil > Wetlands > Peat | place...
ATGATCTTGGCTTTGGCAGCCGTTTTGGTGGATGATGATTTTGGGGTATTGGTATTATTGTGTTTCATACAATCTTGGTGTAACGCTTGTGCGCTCACCTGCCAATACCCATGTCATCTACCTCGAGTACGAAGAATTCTGTCTTACACCAGTTGCGCGAACAAATTGACTATGAGCTTGCGATGGATTGGCCGACGCTTTAACTTGGAAGCGGTCGGTGCTTTGGCCAGGCTGTTGCGCCGAGAGGAAAATCAATATTTAGGATGAAAGAAATGGCTGTTCCAAGTCTGTTGGCCGCCTCTGTGCTTTGCTGTTTGAGCGCCGGGGCTGAAACCGAATGGGGCTCAACGGGCGATCTGCGATGCTTTCGCTACAAGGGCGAACCCATCGAACTGACCACCAGCATCCGGATGAGTTCTCCCGACGGCTCCCAAACCGGCCAGGCACAGTTGCAGTCCACCGGGCGCACCGGCACACGAATGGTATTGACTGGCAACCTCGGTTTCGGCGCACCGGCAGGCGGGGAAGGCCGGGGCGGCCGGGGCGGTGGCGGCAGCCGCCAAGGCGGCGGCGGGCAGGGGGTGAGCCTCCGGGTGCAAACCGATGACACCGCAACCGACACCACAACTTTCGACGTCCAGGCCTCCGCCAACACCGCCATCCCGCTGGATGGCATCTACTATTGGTTCAACCTGGCCGGCGCGAACTTCGCCACAGGCAGCGCGGAGCTTGTGCCATCCGCCGCCGGGGCCGCCCCCATCAAGGTCTCGCTCGCCAGCCTGCCGGACGGCAGCACACGCTATGCCGACGCCACCGTCAAATCCATCCGCATCACCGGCACAGCCAACCGCGCCGTCGAATTCTCTTTTGCCAGCCCCACTCACATCGTCCTCCAGCAATCGCGCAGCGGCGGGCGCGGCAGGCGCGGTAGCGGTGGCGGTGGCAGTGAGGGAGCGCCGGGAGGCGCAGCCAATTACAGTCTCTTGATCCCCATCGGGACCGGCACCATTGACCCTGCCGCGCCATTCCATGCCGCCTTCACGCTCAAGGCTTCTTGCGACGTGGACACCACTCCCGTCAAACTTGCGGTCAATGCCGAGCGCACCGGGCCGGCTTTCATCGGCATCGGCGGCAACTTCCGCCTTCAAAGCCCGGCCGACAGCGCCACCATCGCCTACAACCTGGAAAACCTCCGCGTCGCTTGGGCACGCCTGGAAATGCCCCTGAGTTCCTGGCAGACCAGCGAGACGGGCGATGCCGCCGCCGGGCCGCTGGCCGACAATGTCCGAAAGGCGATGGAGATGGCGCGGACGCTCGCGCAGAAGAAGATACCGATGATTATCAGCGACTGGTCCGTGCCCGGTTGGGCCGCCGCGGCCGGCGGCGGGCGCGGCCAAATCGCCGCCGACAAATGGCCGGCGATGTATAAGGGAATTACCTCGTACATTTCGTATCTGAAGAAGAATTATGGTGCCGAGCCGCTGCTTTTCTCGTTTAATGAAGCGGACCAGGGGATCAATGTGAAGCTGACACCCGAAGAGGTGGACAAGGTCATCAAAGAACTTGGCGCGGCGTTCGCCGCCGAGGGGCTGGCCACCCGGATGCTCTTGGGCGACACCGGCAATCCCACGGCCCGCCCCGCCAACTTCATAGATACCGCGGTGGCGGATCCCGAGGCCATGAAGTATGTCGGCGCGGTCTCCTACCATTGCTGGACCGGCGGCAGCGATGCGATCATCGCCAATTGGGGCCAGGTCGCCCAGCGGTTCAAGCTCCCGCTCTACGTCGCCGAGGGCGGCACCGACCCTGCCAGTTACCGCTACCGCTTCCTTTTCCTGGAGCCTTGGTATGCCCTTGATGAAATCAACCTCTACACACGCTGCCTGGCGCTCTCGCAGCCGGCTTCCATCCTGCACTGGCAGCTCACCGATGACTATTCCATCCTTTCCGGCGGCCGCAACGGGCAGCCGCTGCAACCGACGCAGCGTTTCTTTAACCTTAAGCAGCTTAACCTGACGCCGCCCGAAGCGCCTTCACTTGGCATCGCCGGCGACCGCCCGCGCATCACCGCCGCCGCTTATGGCGACACCGCGCACGGCTATGCGATCCACCTCGTCAACACCGGCACCACCCGCGCCGTCACGCTGACCGGCCTTCCGGCGTCGCTGAGGCAGCTTTACCCGACGATGACTGACGCCACCCGCAATATGAAAGCGCTGGCCCCGGTTGCCGTATCCGCCGGCGCGGCCCAATTCACGCTGGACTGCCAAAGTTTCGTCACGCTGACCAGCGCCAAGCCTTGAATTGGAGAATACTTCCTGCGTTTGCCAAAACCCGAAAAATGATGATCCGGCAACAACGCGCAACTCTTGTCATGTTTGTTTTATGAAGATTCAAAGCGCAAATTCCAACCCGTTGATCAACAACCTTCTTGCGGGCGCCGTGGCGACCGCTCTGGTGTTTTGGGGCGCCCACTGTCCGGCGGCCGACGCGCCGGCCTCGACCCGCCCCGTGAAGGAAACCTACCTTCGCATCGCCGACGAAGTGGAGGCCAACCTGCAAAAGGAGATTCTTGAAAAGTTCTTCCCCGCCACTGTTGATGAGCAGGGAGGCGGCTTCCACGAGAACTATGGGCTGGACTGGACCCGCGTCGCCGGCAATAACAAGAGCATCGTTTATCAAAGCCGCCTGACCTGGACCAGCGCCGAGGCCGCGCGCCGGTTCCCGGCCCAGGCCGGCCTCTACCTGGCCATGACCCGCCGCGGCGCGGCCTGCCTGGCGGACAAATTGTGGGACAAGCAGAACGGCGGTTTCTTCTGGATCGTCGGTCCCGACGGCCAGCCAATCTCCGGCACCAAGCAGATGTACGGCCATGCCTTCGGCATCTATGCCCTGGCCGCCAGTTACCAGGCCACCAAGGATCAGGCCACCCTTGACCTGGCCAAGAAGGCCTTTCAATGGCTGGAGGAGCACTCCCACGACAGCGTGAACAAGGGCTACATTGAGAACATCGGCGCGGACGGCAAACCGGTGACCCGCGGCGGCGGCAACGCGGTTGGCGCCGGGGCCGGCCAGAAGTCCATGAATACCAGCATCCACATCCTGGAGGCCTTGACCGGCCTCTATGAGGTCTGGCCCGACCCGCTCGTCAAGACGCGGGTGCAAGAGATGCTGGAAATCTGCCGGGACAAGGTCTATTCCGAACCGGGCTACCTGACGCAGTTTTTCTCCGCCGACTGGCAGCCGGCCCGCAGCCCCGACTCCTACGGCCACGACGTGGAAGCGGGCTTTCTGATGGTGGAAGCGGCCGAGGTCCTGGGCCAGGAGGACCCTCGCGCCTGGACGGCCGCCCGCCACTTGGTGGATCACGCCATGCAGTACGGCTGGGACAACCAGCTCGGCGGCCTTTACGACGCCGGCACGATGAACGCCCAGGGGGTTGTCACCGGCGGCCTGCGCACGCAGAAGATCTGGTGGGTGGAGGCCGAACACCTCAACGCCCTGCTCCTGCAACACGAGCGTCTGGGCAAGGAGACGACCCAGTACTGGGATGCGTTCGTCAAGCAGTGGGACTGGATCTCCAAGTACCAGATTGACCACACGCACGGCGGTTGGTGGGCAACCGTTCAAGCGGACGGCACGCCGGCCAGCACGGTGAAGGCCGATATGTGGACCGAATGCTACCATCAGGGCCGGGCGATGCTCAACGTGTCGGCGCGGCTCAGAAAACTGGCGGCGTCGAACTGACTTGCCGGTTTGCGGGCGTCTCTCCATGGAACCACGATCTCCGGCGGCAGTCCACCCTTCCCGCGGAAAAAATCGGATCGGGATTTCAGAACGCGATTCCAGATTCCGAAGCATGTCAACCATAATGTGGCAATGCCAGGGTGACCCCTCGGCTTCGGGCCAGCCAGGTGGCGGCGGGATTTGAGGGGATATTCCCGAACGGGAATCTCCGCTTTCTTTGAGCCTGAGAATGCCTATAAGTCCACAACCAAAGCGCTGAACCTGAATTGAAAATTTGTCATTGAAAATTTATCATTTTCCCTTTGTTTCGCCGCTTGCCAGAGGCGCTGATGCCGACTAGGATTCCTGAAAAAATTCGACCGCATGGCCGAGGTGTCCCAGACGGCCTGAAAGGTTGACTATGAATACATACCTGCGATTGCCGGCGGCGCTGTTAATTACCGCCCTTGCGACGACTCGCTTGTGCGCGCAATACCAGTACCCGTTTCAGAACCCAGACCTCGCCGAGGAGGAACGGGTCGCCAACGTCGTCTCGCTGATGACGCTGCAGGAGAAGGTCGCGTTCCTGACGCAGCGGCCCGGGATTCCGCGCCTGGGGATTCAGACGGTGGGCTGGGTTGAGGGGCTTCATGGAGTGGCCATGGGCAAACCGGGAAACTGGGGCGGCATGGGCGGGAATCGGGCCCCGGCGCATACGACCACCTTTCCGCAATCCATCGGCCTGGCCGAAACCTGGGACCCGGAGGTGCTCCAGCAAGCCGGCGGGGTGGAGGGTTACGAGACCCGCTATCTGGTGCAAAACACAAATTATCAGCGCGGCGGACTGGTGGTGCGCGCCCCCAACGCCGACTTGGGCCGCGATCCCCGCTGGGGCCGCACGGAGGAATGTTACGGCGAAGACCCGTTCTTTAATGGCACCATGGCCACAGCCTACGTCAAGGGACTGCAAGGGGACAATCCGAAGTACTGGCTCAGCGCCTCGCTCCTGAAGCATTTCTTCGCCAACAGCAATGAGAACGGACGGACGGGATCCTCCTCGGATTTCGATGAGCAGTTGTTCCACGAGTATTACGGCGTTCCATTCCGCATGGCCATTGAGCAGGGCGGCGCGCGATGCTTCATGGCAGCCTACAACGCGTGGAACAAGGTGCCTTGCACCGTGCAGCCCGCGATCAACGACATCGCGGTCAAGTTGTGGGGCGTGGATGGGATTATTTCCACGGACGCGGGATCGCTGCCCAACCTGGTGTCGCGCCATCACTTCTTCACCAATGGCACCAACGCGGCGGCGGCTTGCGTGAAGGCCGGGATCAACCAGTTCCTGGACAACCAGCGCCCGGGGGTCAACGCCGCCCTGTCCAACAATCTTCTCGCGGAAGCGGACATTGACCGGGTGATCAAAGGCACGCTGCGCGTCTTTGTCCGGCTGGGCGTGCTGGATCCGCCGGACCGGGTGCCATACGCCAGGATCGGCGCGGACAACCAACCGGCACCGTGGACGACGGACAAGAATAAGGCCATCGTCAAACTCGCCACGCAGGAATCCATCGTCCTGCTCAAGAACTCCAAGGGGCTGCTCCCGCTGGACAAAACCAAACTCAGGTCCATTGCCCTGATTGGCCCGCGCGCCGACCAGGTTCTATTCGACTGGTACAGCTCGGACCCGCCTTACGCCGTGACGCCGCTGGAAGGCATCAAGGCCAAGGTCGGTCCAGACGTGGCGGTCTATTGCGCGACCAACAATAACGACGGCCAGGCGGTCAAGTACGCGCGGTTGGCGGACGTGGCCATCGTCTGCGTGGGCAATAACCCCGGAGGCGCTTGGGCTAAGGTCGAAGCGCCGAGCGAGGGCCGGGAAAGCATAGATCGCAAGGCCATTAATCTGGAACAAGAAGCGTTGATCCAGCAGGTGTTCGCCGCCAACCGAAAAACGGTGGTGGTGCTCCTCTGCAGTTACCCCTATGCCATCAATTGGACGCAAGCGCATGTGCCCGCCATCCTGCACCTGTCGCAAAACAGCCAGGAGCTTGGCAGCGCGCTGGCCGACGTGTTGTTCGGCGACTACAACCCGGCGGGACGCCTGGTGCAGACGTGGCCCAAGTCGCTGGATCAATTGCCGCCCATGATGGATTACAACATCCGCGACGGCCGCACCTACATGTATTTCAAGGGCGCGCCCCTTTATCCCTTCGGCTACGGGCTGAGCTACACGACATTCAAATACTCCAACCTCAAGACCAGCGCCGATGTGCTGACCAACGACGGCACGATCACAGTCGCCATGGACGTGCGCAACAGCGGGAAGACCGCCGGCGAAGAAGTTGTTCAACTCTACGTCAAACACCTCGGCGCCGGCGCGGGGCGGCCGGCGAAGGAATTAAGGGGATTCAAGCGCGTTGCCCTCAGGCCTGGCGAGCAGAGGACGGTCGAAATACCCTTGTCCGCAAAATCGCTGATGCAGTGGAGTATGGACCGCCATTCGTTCGAATTGCAACCGGGGCGGATCCAGCTCATGGCGGGCGCTTCCTCCGCAGATATTCGTCTCAAGAAAACCATCACATTGCACAATTGAAATCAATCCAAACCCACAACAATGGCACAACAATGAATACAAGACCCTTCCGCTTCTCACTTGCCCTGGCCGCCACTTTGCTGGCGCTCCCTGGAACGGCGCCCGCGGCGTCCGAGCCATCCCAACCGCACTTGGAAACCCGTCATGGAGCGCGTCAACTGGTGGTGGATGGCAAACCATTCCTGATCCTCGGCGGCGAACTGCACAATTCGAGCACATCCAGCCGGGATTACATGAAACCCATCTGGCCACAACTGGCGCAAAAGAATCTCAACACGGTCCTGGCCGTCATTACCTGGGAATTGATCGAGCCGCAAGAAGGCCGCTTTGATTTCACGACCGTGGACGACACGATCCAGGGCGCGCGGCAAAGCCACCTGCGCCTGGTTATCCTGTGGTTCGGGAGCTGGAAGAATGGGCAATCGTCCTACCAGCCTTCGTGGGTGAAGGCGGACCCGCAACGCTACCCGTGGGTGAAAGACCGCGCGGGCAAAACCTTGAACATTATTTCGACTTTCGGCGACGCGACGCGGGACGGCGACGCGCGGGCTTTCGGGGCGTTGATGCGGCACATCCGCCAGGTGGATGGCAAGGAGCACACGGTACTGGCGATGCAGGTGGAGAACGAGGTGGGGGTGCTGGGGGACTCGCGGGACCACATTGCGGCGGCGAACGAGGCCTTCGCCAGGCCGGTGCCCAAGGATTTGATGAACTATCTGGAGCGGCACAAAGACACGTTGGCGCCGGAACTGCAAAAGGTGTGGGCCGCCAACGGCTTCAAGACCTCGGGCACTTGGGTGGAAGTCTTCGGTCCGGCCAAGCCCGATGTGGTCACAGCCGTCGCAGACTTGTCCCAGGAGGAAAGGGAGACCCTGTGGAGGCAGTTCACCTGGCCGGCGGATGAAATCTTCATGGCCTGGCGCTACGCCACCTACATCAACAAGGTGGCCGGCGCCGGCAAGGCGGAATACGACATCCCGATGTATTGCAACACCTGGCTGCAAAAGGCCCGCGAGCCGCGGCCCGGGGAGTTTCCCAGCGGCTGCCCGGAGCCGGAAGTGCATGACATCTGGCGGTTTTGCGCCCCGAACATAGACATCCTGGCGCCGGACATCTACGACCCGTACTTCGCGGACATTTGCCAGCGCTTCACCCGCAACGGCAATCCGCTCTTTATTCCCGAAGTCCAGTCCAGCCCGTCGAACGCCCTCCTCGCTATCCTGAAATTCAACGCCATCTGCTTTTCGCCCTTCGGCATCGAAGGCGGCGGTTTTGGCCGGGGCGCGGGGCCGGGGGCCAATGGGACGCGACCGCTGGATTCTTTGGCCCAGACTTACGCCGTCCTGGATTACCTGGCGCCGGTCATTCTGGACAACCAAGGCAAGGGCACCATTGCCATGCTGGAGCCGATGCTGGACACCAACGCTCCGCCGCAGGAATTGAAGATGGGTGATTACACCCTCGAAATCAGGTATGGCGCTGGCGGCCAGGGAGGCGGCCGGGGCGCTGGCCGCCGGGGTGGCGGCGGCGGTTTCGGTGGTGGCGGCGGCGGTTTCGGCGGCGGCGGCGTGGGGGGCAGCGGTGTGACCAACACTTCGCCCGCCCGCTTTGTCATCAATTCAGGCCCCGGCGAGTATGTGTTGGTTGGAGGGCCGATGAACGTGAGCTTCACGCCCAACACGCCCGAGCGTGGGAGCGTGGTGTTAGGGAGCTTTGACGAGACGCTGTACGTGGATGGCCACTGGGTCGCCGGACGCCGGTTGAACGGGGACGAAACCGGCAACAACACGCGCTGGCCGGGCATGGGATCGTTTGGAATCTATCGCTTCACGGTGTTTCAGCGGCAATGAAGCGGAACCGGCGCCTTGGTACTCCGGGGGCCTAAATACGGTGACGTATTTTACAGTTAAGCGGCCAGAGCGATTGGCGTCGGTTGAGGTGGTTTTTGCGTCACTTCACGGAGGTCTGCGCGGGTAAATTTCCACTTGAATGGGCTTCCACCGTGTGAAAGGAAGGGTTACGATAAATGCAGTTCAGCAATGCCGGTGGAGAATCCCGGCTTCATTAAGCTGCCGGGGCGGAGGAGATGCCGCTGAACGGCTGTCGTTCGCCGCTGCAAAATGTCCCTTTTTCTCGTTGGCGGGCATTAATAATTAAATGACAACGCACGCGATGGGCGATTGGGAATTGCTTCAGGCTTACGCGAAGAACCGTTCGGAAACGGCGTTTGCCGAACTGGTCAGACTTCATGTCAACTGGGTTCACTCCGTGGCCCTCCGCCACGTGGGCGATCCTCAACTGGCTGAAGATGTGGTCCAGTCAGTGTTCGTGCTGCTGGCCCGCAAGGCCCGCGATCTGCGAGCCGGCACCGTTCTGGGCGGTTGGCTCTTCCGCACCACCTGCCATGTGGCCGCCCATGCCCGGCGCGCAGAACTGCGGCGCAAAAGCCGTGAAACCACGGCCTTCACTATGAGCAATGATACCAATTCTCAAGACAACACCGAGATTCTCTGGCAACAACTCGCCCCTCACCTGGATGTGGCTGTAGCCGCCCTCTCCGAAGCCGATCGGTCGGCCATTCTGCTGCGCTTCTATGAAAAAGCGCCGCTCCGCAAAGTCGGCGAGCACCTGGGCATTAGCGAGGACGCCGCCAAAAAGCGCGTCAGCCGGGCCGTGGAAAGGATGAGGGACTTACTAGCTGCACGGGGTGTCAAAATTGGCGGAGTCGTGCTCGCCGGGCTGTTGGCTGAAAAAACGGTGCAGGCGGCTCCGGCAGCAATGGCAGCGGCTGCTGCCAAGATTGCGGTGGCCGCAGGCTCGGCCTCCACTGCCGTGATGCTGCCGCCATTGGCACGGGAGACTCTCCGCTCCTGGCACTGGGCCAAGGCCAAGCTGACGGCGGGTCTGGCGGTTTCTTCGGTGGCTTTGATTTTGGTCATCGCGAACATCAGCGCTGTAGTTGGTTCTCATCCGGCGTCACTCAAAGTGGCCGCCAATGACCTCCACGGCGGGGATGCTCGCCAGCCGGCCCAGGACCAGAGATCCAGCGTGCCGGGAATGAAGGCTGCGGTAGCGGGCCGGGGGCGGGACGACTCCGTTCTTGCCCCCGCCGGACACCGACAACCTGTCCTTCATAGGAAGGGTCATTGACAAATTCACCGACGAACCTGTCCCAGGGGCAACCGTGCGGGTGAGACGCGAAAACTACTCTGCCACGGAACGGGGTGTGCTTGAGGAAACTGAACATCTGACCGACACCAACGGCCAGTTCGTATTCGACTTGACTCCACAGCAGTCCACCAATCGCTCAACCTACTTGAATTTTGAGGTCGAGCATTCCAACTATGCCCGCAGGCCATGGGACGGTTATGCTTTGAGCATGATTCGCACGAACCAATCGCTCGGAGAGCGTCCCTTTTTCGAGCATCTTGACTTGGCTCCCGCGGAAGGCATCAGCGGGACATTGCTGCGCCCGGATGGCGCGCCCGCTGCCGACGTTAAAGTGCTGACGTATTCCAAAGCCGTCAAAACAGACATGGCCGAATATGGTTCATTCGCGGATACCAAGACCGACGCATCAGGATCATTCCGAATAAACGTTGTCAAAGGCGGCGAAGCGGTGCTCTGGGTGCTGCCCCAGGATTTCGTCCCCTCGACACACCTGATCCACCAGCAACGGGGTGATCTCGGCCAGTTTATCCTGGAGGATGGAGTCCGGCTTTCCGGCCAAGTGTTCGACAGCGACGGCTTGCCCGTGAGCCATGTCTGGGTGAATGCGGAACTCTCCGGCGGACCCGCCAAGAAGCCCATCGAGATGCCGGTGGCCGACGCGCTGGCGCGCTCGGTCCTCACCGATGCGCAAGGTCAGTTCGCCACCGGGCCGCTTCCGCCTGGTGACTACGATGTTTTGATCAGCGAATATCCCCGGGACAATATTGCCCAGGACCGCACTGGTTATCCTGTGCCGGACGTGTTTCTGCATCAGAAATTGCGCATTGAGGCGGGGCAAGCCTCTCAATCCATGGATATTCGGGCGGTTCCTCATGTGGTTATCGGCATTCAACAACTCGACGGACAGGGCAAACCTCACAAGACCCATGAGGTACGCGTTTCAGGGCAGTTGGGGGATACAGGCTGGTGGGGTGAGGAGAGTCCCGATCCCGACGGCAGGATTGTGGTTAAGGTCCCGCAAGGGCTTGCCAATGTCCGCATCTCACTTCTGGTCAATGAACACCAATCCACGCGCTATCGTTGGTCCAATGAGTCTCCCTGGCGCAACGAGAGTGAGATGACCGCCGCCATTCTCGATCATGATGCCCAGGAAATCTCCGTTATGTATTACACCGCGCCGATTCTCCTGATTCGGGCCGTCGCGGAGGATGGCAGCGCTATTCCGACTTTCAAGTGCCGGGTAAGCTATGCGAACGACCGAAAACCATACACGGAGGCGCCGCACTGGATAAACGGCGACTCCGGGGACGTAAGTTTCGAAAAGCAACAAGATGGGCGTTGGCGTTCGCAGTCTCTGTTGCCCAACGAAGACCTATTACTCACGGTCGAGGCCGAAGCCTTCCAAACCTGGTCCCAGACGATCAACCTCTCTGAAGGGGCGAGCCAGGAGATAGAAGCAAAGCTGGAGAAGCAATAATGGGATGTCCTAAACGCGCGCTTCTTGCAGCGCAAGGGACGTGATCCGGAGCGCCTGCCTCAAACCCCTGATTTCATTCAAAAACGCAACATAAATACGTCATCTTGTTTATGCCACTGTGTCCTTAGCCAAAATCCAGCGGGCCGCGGCACCGGCTGAAGCTCCGGGGGAGCGTTGCCTTGCCAGGGGAGAATTGGGAGCCTGGCCAAGCCGGCGGCACCCCATGACCGACGACTTGGACAGGCTGGCCCAAAGGACGTTCGTGGGTCACTGTCGCAGCAGTGCCCACCCACGGACGCCTCGGCGAGGCGACCCTGCTATGGGAATTGTCAAGCGAGCTTTCGTCTTTATTTCATAGTTCCTTTCGGCTTGAGGGGTCAATGGTTCATTTCGGAGCGTTTCCTCTTC
>Ga0181536_10006801_pt1 | contig 11370 bp, 10 predicted proteins | sample PEATcosm2014_Bin_41_FD_121105 | JGI IMG/M metagenome (GOLD analysis project Ga0181536, IMG submission 121105) | Peatland microbial communities from MTU Mesocosm Facility, Houghton, MI, USA - PEATcosm2014_Bin17_60_metaG | ecosystem: Environmental > Terrestrial > Soil > Wetlands > Peat | place...
CGAAAAGATCGGCGTCAGGCTCACCAGGCTCACCCAGAAGCAAGCCAGCTACCTCGGCCTACCCATCGACGGCCCCTATAAGGCCGAGCACTACCGGTATTGAAGGGGCCCATGAGCCGCTGCGCTCTTCCCATCGCCGGGCCGGGTATGTTATCTTCCGCCCAGTGAAAAAGATCGACCGGAAGCTGCTCGACGAAGTCACCAATCGTTTGGCGAACGAACTGCATCCGGAGTGCATCTGGCTCTTCGGCTCCCATGCCTGGGGCACACCGGATGAAGGCAGTGACTTGGACCTTTTCGTCGTCGTACCAGAGAGCGACGAATCGCCGGTCGAGCGCATGAGACGGGCGCACCGTTGTCTGCGGGGCCTCGGTCTTGCCAAAGACGTTCTCGTCAAGACCCGCAAGGAATTCGACCGCTTGCGGACCCTGCCTTCCACGCTCGACTATCTCGTCTTCCACCGGGGCCGGAAGGTGTATGGATGACACCAAACGCGAGTGGGTGCGGTCGTGGCTCACCAAAGCGCACGACGATTTGCGCTCGGCCTGCGCGCTCGTGGCCCTGCCGGAGCCCGCCACCGAAACTGCCATCTACCACTGCCAGCAAGCGGCTGAAAAGGCTCTCAAAGGTTACCTCGCCTTCCGCGATCGGCCGCTTGAGCGTACGCACGACCTGGAGCGGTTGCTGGAACTCGCCACCGCGCTCGAATCTGCGTTCGCGTCTCTGGAAACCCAGACCGATATCCTCAACCCCTACGCCACCGCTTTCCGCTATCCCGACGCACCGGGCGTCCTGTCTCCATCCGTTGCCGAGGTGACGGCCGCCATCGAGCACGCCCAAACGGTTTACGACTTCGTGCGTCAGCATATCCCCGAAGTCGCTCACCCAGCGACAGATCACACTGCTGCTTCCTGACACCTTCGGAATTCAGCTCATCATTGATAAACAAAGTTGTTTTCCGCGATTAGCGCCGGCGCCTGCCATAGGCTAACCCGACGATCATTGCACGCGGGCGTTTGTGTCGGCTGTGTGGCGACACTCGGCGGTGGGGCGGCCATCAGGAAGATCAGCGAGAAGAGGATTCTACCGAGCAAAGCTGTGTATTTCATTCGGCATTGGGTCCGTTCATACAGATACCCTGCGCCGGACGGGGCTGATTGACAACCGGAAGGTGTATGTCTAACCTGGAACTGCCGCCATCTGGCTGACGATGAAAACCGTTGAATTGCCTTCGGGAGAACGCGTGCCGGCCTTCGGCATGGGCACTTGGCATGTCGGGGACGACCCGGCCGCTCGAAAAGAGGAGATAGCGACCCTTCGCCTGGGGCTGGATATGGGGGCCAAACTCATCGACACCGCCGAGATGTATGGCGATGGCCGGGCCGAGGAATTGGTGGGCGAAGCCATTGCGGGCCGGCGCGACGGGGTGTTCCTGGTGGACAAGGTCTTGCCCTCGAACGCGTCGCGCCGGGGGGCGGTGGCTGCCTGCGAGCGCAGTCTGCGCCGGCTCAAGACGGAGCGGATTGACCTCTACCTTTTGCACTGGCGAGGCAATGTGCCTTTTGCCGAAACGGTAGCGGCCTTCCTGGAGCTGCAGCGCGCCGGCAAGGTCCATTACTACGGCGTCAGCAATCTGGACCTCCAGGAGATGAAGGAGCTGTGGCCGGTTCCCGGGGGAGAGGCGGTGCAGACCAACCAACTGCTCTACAACTTGGCCCACCGCAGCATCGAGTGGGACTTGTTGCCGTGGCTGCGCCGGCATCGCGTTCCGGTGATGGCGTATTCGCCTATCGGACGAGCCAGACTGGCGGAAGACCCCAGACTCATCGGCTTTGCCCGGCGCCAGGGCATGACTCCGGCCCAGGCGGCGCTCTCCTGGCTGCTGAACCAGGGGGAGGCTATCGTCATCCCCAAGACCGGCCGCCGCCAGCGATTGATTGAGAATCTCGGCGCGATGGACCATCCTCTGACCCCGCTGCAGGTTGCCGAACTCGAGCGCCTCTTTCCACCGCCTTCCGGTCCCCATCCCCTGGAGATGCTCTAGGAGACGAGCCTAAGGAGTCCCCTGCAACGATCTGCGGAGAGCTTTGTCAACGGCCGCGCCCCGGCTCGGCGGCTTCCTGAAAAAACCTGGTTGCACTGCGGCCCCGAGTGGCGCAAGACTGTGCCGGACCATGAATCCTAGCGGACTGAGCGCGATTGAGATTTCCCGTCAAACCAAGCTTTTGCCGATCGAGGCAGTGGCTGCCAAACTCGGCATCCCGGAAGAGGACCTCGAGTTCTACGGCAAGACCAGGGCCAAGATTGCGCTGGACCTGTATCGGCGGCTCCAGGGCGCCCCAGGCGGCAAGCTGGTCCTGGTCACCGCCATCAACCCGACTCCGGCCGGCGAAGGCAAGACGACGACCAGCATCGGCTTGACCGACGCCCTGTGCCGGCTGGGCCAGAAAGCCGTTGTCTGTCTGCGTGAACCCTCCGTGGGCCCGTGCTTCGGCGTCAAGGGCGGCGGCACCGGGGGCGGTTACGCACAGGTTGCCCCGATGGAGGACATTAACCTCCATTTCAACGGCGATTTTCACGTCGTCACTTCCGCCCACAATTTGCTGGCGGCCCTGCTGGACAACCACTTGCACCACGGCAATGAGTTGGGAATTGACCAGCGCCGCATCCTTTGGCGCCGCGTGCTCGATATGAATGAACGCGCCCTCCGGCAGATCGTCCTGGGCCTTGGGGGCAGCGCCAACTCCATCCCCCGCGAGTCCGGCTTCGACATCACGCCGGCCTCGGAAGTCATGGCCACACTCTGTTTCTCCGAGTCGCTGCCCGAGTTGAAGGAGCGGCTCGGGCGCATCGTGGTGGCTTACTCGCACGCCGGCAAATTCATCACCGCCCGCGACCTCAAGGCCTCTGGAGCCATGACTGTCCTGATGCGCTACGGGGTCCAACCCAACCTCGTGCAGACTCTCGAAGGCAACCCCGCTCTCATCCACGGAGGCCCCTTCGGCAACATTGCCCACGGCTGCAACACCGTCATCGCCACCAAACTGGGCCTGCGCCTCGCCGGCTATACCGTCACTGAAGCCGGCTTCGGAGCCGACCTGGGCGCGGAGAAATTCGTGAACATCAAATGCCGCAAAGCCGCCCTGCGTCCGGACGCCGCCGTGCTGGTCGCCACGGTCAGGGCCTTGAAGTACCACGGCGGCGTCAAGGTTTCGGACCTCGGCAAACCGAACCTTCCGGCACTGGAGGCCGGCTCGGGCAACCTGCTCAAACACATCGAGAACCTCCAGTCCTTCGGGCTGCCGGTGATCGTCTCGATCAACGTCTTCGCCAACGACATTGCCGAGGAGTGGCAAGTCATCCGGGAAACTTGCGCCAGAATGTCTGTGCCGGTCGCCCTCTCGGAGCATTTCCACCGCGGCGGCGCCGGCGCGGAGGACCTGGCTCGCCTGGTCATCCAAACCGCCTCTCAGCCGCACAAGGGCCCCTTGAACTTCACTTATCCCGACGACTTGCCCTTGCTCGAGAAGGTGCGCCTAATCGCCCGGAAGATTTACGGCGCTGACGACGTGGTAGCCGAAGGCCGGACCGCCGAGAAGCTCCGCTCTTTCGAGGAAGCCGGTTTCGGCCAGTTGCCGATCTGCGTGGCCAAGACGCAGTATTCGTTTTCGGCGGTGCCCAGTCTGCGTGGCCGGCCGCGGGGATTTACTGTGCCGTTACGCGACGCCCGGCTGAGCGCCGGACCCGGCTTCGTGGTCGTCTCTTCGGGCGACATCATGACCATGCCCGGCCTGCCAAAAGTGCCGGCGGCCGAAGCGATGGATGTCGATGCCAACGGCCACACCGTCGGCCTGTTCTGAATTCGACTGCCTCGGCCATCCACACCTTGACCCCAGCGCAATTCGGGTTAGTGTGCCTGTGGATTGGCGATGATCGCCACCACCCGGCAAGTGTCGTGACTCTCCTATGTGCATTCAAGTTTTGGCGCGCTTGGCTGGCGTTCGGTCTGCTCGCTGTCCTGGCAGCCAGCCCGCCGTTCCCGGCTGAGGCCCGGCGCGCCCTCTGGCCGAGCCCCGCCCCGCCCAGCGAGCCCGCCGCCCCGGCCAAAACCAACCCAAAGGAACCGGGGCCGCCTGCCTTGGGGACACCGGCGGCGCTGAGGCCGGCCCCCGCCCGGCGCCAGGACCTGGCCGCCGCCTTCAGCAAACCCGTGCCGACCTCCCTGGCCGACCTGCGAGCCATCGAGCGGCAGGTCAAGACCCTGGTTCCGAAAGTGTCCCCCGCTGTGGTGGCGGTCGAGGTGGGCTTCGGCAGTGGCAGCGGGGTGGTCATCTCGGCCGACGGGCTCGTGCTGAGCGCCGGGCATGTCTGCGGTCGGGCCGGTCGGGACGCGCTCTTTACTTTTCCCGACGGCAAGACGGCATGGGGCAAGACATTGGGGGTCGATCGCGAGGCCGACACCGGCCTGATGCGGATAACGGACCCGGGGCCCTGGCCCCACGTCGCCGTGGGGGACCTCGAGGAGGCGTGCATCGGCGATTGGGTGCTGGCCTTGGGCCACCCCGGCGGCTTTGACCTGAAGCGCTCGCTGGTCGTGCGCCTGGGGCGCATCATCCAGGCCGCGCCGGGCGTGGTGCAGACCGATTGCACCATCAGCCCGGGCGACTCCGGCGGACCCTTGTTTGACATGCATGGGCGGGTCCTGGCCATCCACAGCGCCATCAGCACTTCGCTGGCCGAGAACTTCCATGTGCCGATAACTGAGTTTTTCGATACCTGGACCACGCTGGCGACCGGCCAGAACGGGAACACCCTGGCCAGCCGGCCCCGGGCCTACGTCGGGGCCAGTGCCGCTGACGACCCCGCCGGTTGCCGGTTGAGTGCGGTCGAGAAGGATGGCCCTGCCTTCAATGCCGGCCTGCGACCGGGCGACCTCGTGCTTAAGGTGGAAGGAAGGGACATCCTGGTGTCGGCGGTCTTCCGGCGCTGGATCGCCGAGGCCCAACCCGGCGAGACGTTGAACCTGGAAATCAAACGCGGCGACAAACTACTCTCCCTGCAAGTGAAACTCCAACCCCCTCCTGATGGCAAATGATCATTCTCAATCGGCGTCCGGAACCCGGCTCGTAACGAGCCTGGCCCGCCCCTTCGCGCGCTTGGTTTTGGCGCTAATCCTCGGCGGCTGGGCCCGGGTTTCACCCGCCCAGCAAACGCCCTTGGAGAGCCCGGCCTTGCCGCGAAGCCACTTTCGCAGCGGTGAAGAAACCCTTCGCGCCTTCGCGCCGGTGTCCAAGGCGACCCGGAATTCGATCATAAAACTGAACGTGGATGGCGAAACGGTGGCCCTCGGCACGGTCATGGACGCGGGCGGGCTGGCCCTAACCAAGGCCAGCGAGATCAAGGCCGGCAAACTCACTTGCTGGCTCGCCTCCGACAAGGAGGTCAAAGCGGAATTGCTCGGCGTCGATGAGGACGAAGACCTGGCGCTGGTGCGAGTGCAGGCCCCGGACCTCAAACCGATCACCTGGGCAACGGGGGACGTAGCCGAGGGCCAATGGGCTGTCACCCCCGGGATAGCCGAAACCCCTCACGCCGTCGGCATCATCAGCGCCTTGCCGCGCCGCATCCGGCCTCAGCGCGCCTTCATCGGCGTCCAATTCGACCTCGACACGCCCCTCCCCAGGGTCCGCTCGCTCATCGCCGGGATGAGCGCGGAAAAGGCCGGTCTGAAGGCGGGCGATTTCATTGCCGCCGTCAACGGCATCGCCATGACCAATCGCGCGCAAGTCGTCGAGACCCTCCGGGATTTTCGCGAAGGCCAGACCATCACCGTACGCGTCCGGCGCGCTGCCCAGGAGTTCGATGTCGCCTTGAAGATGATTGCGCTCCGGGCCGAAGAGGCGGGCGCCGGGTTTTATCCTCAAAGCCCCGCCAACCTGGGCGCCGAAGTGAGCCGGCGCGCCCAGGACTTTCAATGGGCCATCGAGCACGATTCGGTGTTGCAGCCGTGGCTTTGCGGCGGCCCGCTGGTCAACCTGGACGGCCAGGCCATTGGCATCAACATCGCCCGCGCCAGCCGGGTCACCACCTACGCCCTCCCGGCCACACTCGCCCGGCGAATCTTCGCCAACCTCAATTCTCGCCGCGCACAGCTTCATAAAACGCCCGCCTGGTGACCCCCATTCTGAATAGTCACCCCTGCCCCTTGACTGGTCCCGAAAACTTCCTAAACTCTTCTGATTGATTCCGTTGAGCAGGCATTGGGCTAGAGTTTCTCCGTCTATGAATGGCATTCGCCGAGCGGTGATCGATATCGGCACCAACTCCGTGAAGTTGCTGGTGGCCGACGCCGAGGGAGGCCAGGTGCGGCCGGTCTGGGAGGGCAGCAGGCAAACGCGGCTGGGGCAAGGTTTTTACACGACGCAGCGGCTGCAAGCGGGGCCCATCGCCGCAACGGCGGCGGCGGTGGAGGAGTTTGCGGCCAGGGCGCGCGACTATCAGGCAGCTTCGATTCGGGTGATCGCCACCAGCGCCGCGCGCGATGCGCGCAACCCCGAGGAGCTGGCCGCCGCCATTGAACGGACCTGCGGATTGGGAATCGAGATCATCTCGGGGGAGCAGGAAGCGGACTTGGCTTTCCAGGGTGTGACGAGCGACGCGGCGTTGGCGGCGATGCCGCTGCTGCTGCTGGAGGTGGGCGGCGGCAGCACGGAGTTCGTCCTCGGCCAGGGGGCGCACAGGCATTTTCGCCGGAGCTTCCCCCTCGGGACCGTGCGGCTGCTCGAACAATTTCATCCAAGCGATTCGCCCACGGCGGAAGAACTGGCGGCCTGCCGCCGGTGGCTGGGGGCCTTTCTGGAAAAGGAAGTGCAGCCGAGCCTGGCCCCGGCGCTGCGGCGGGAAGCCGAAGCGGGCCAGGTCCGGCTCGTGGGCACCGGCGGCACTGCAAGCATCCTGGGCTGCATGGAAGCCACACTCCGAACGTTCGACCGGGAACGGCTCGAGGCGACCCGGTTGAGCGCCGAGCGGCTGACCTGGCACACGCAGCGACTCTGGGGTCTGCCTCTGGAGGAGCGGAAACGCATCCCGGGTCTGCCCGAGAACCGGGCGGATGTCATCCTGGTTGGGGTGGCGATTTGCGAGGCGGTGATGCGCCGGTTCCAGTTCGACGAACTGCGGCTGAGCACTCGAGGACTGCGGTTTGGGGCGGTGATGAGCGACCCGGGTTTAGGGTGACATCCCGCTCCGGGTGGGTTAACCTCGCATGGAATCAAATATGAAAACCTCGCGCTATGCCCTTTGGCTGTTGTGCATCGCACTGGCCCTGCCCCGCCCGGCCTCCGCCAAGCCCGCAGACACCAACTCCCCCGTCCAGCTCCTTTCTTCGGCCCTGGCCAAAGTGGCCGCTTTGATCCAACCGGCGGCGGGAGAACCGGCCCGCACGTTTACGAGCGCGTTCAAGATCACGCGAGCCGAAGGTCTGCCCGGAGACCTTGCCGGGCGCGAATTGGAGTTGGCCTTTCAGGCCCCGGACCACCTGCGGCTGGCGGCCAGGTGGGACCGCGAGAACTTCTTGCTGGGCCGCGACGGGCAGGAGGTTTGGCTGGATGCGCCCGAGAGGAAATTCGGGTTGATCGGCTCGCAGGAGGTTGCGCTGTTTTCGACGGCCCCGGACCGGAAGGACACCGCGCCGCTCGGCCCCTTCAGGCTGCCTCTCCCGCCGGAGGAACTGGCGCTGCTGCCGCTGTTGACAGACGTGACCTCGCTGCCGGACGAGGAGGTTGGCGGCGCGCCGTGCCATGTTCTCAAAGTGACACCCAAGGCCGAAGCGGCCAGCGGTCTTGGCCTGCCGCAAGCGACTTTGCAGCTCTGGCTGCGGGAGAGCGATTCCCTGCCCTTGCGCGTGGGTTACCGCGAAGCCAAAGGCCCTGACGCGGTAGTCGAGTTAATCAACCCCCGGTTCGAGGCGGCCTGGCCTGCGGAGAAATGGAGGCTCCAGCCCCGGGAAGGCGAGACGATACAGACGGTCGCCCGCTCGCACCTGACGCGTTTTCTGAATGTGGCGCTCAAAGCGATCGGAGACAAAGTGCCGCCGCTGGGCCCCGCCACGGGCGAGAGGCGGGTCATTGCCCGCGAGGGCAACGGGCGGTTGGAGCTTCTCGACGGCACGCGCGTGCTCTTTCTCAAAGGGACACCCGAGGAGATGGGCCGCCAGCACGGCGTGCTCTTGAAGAAGGAAATCCGCGATTTGGCGGACCGCATTCTCTACGGGGTGGGCGTGGGGAGTTCCTTCGAGAAGGGACGTTGGTTTTTCGGCGAAATCGAGTCCGCCCAGCGGCGGTTGGCGCCATTCATGGACGAACGGTATTTTCGGGAGATGGACGCCATGGCCTCTGCCGCCAACCTTTCGCGCGAGGAAGTGCGGCTGTCCAATTTCTTTCCGGAGCTCTTTCACTGCACCGGCTTCGCGCTGTTTGGCCGGGCCACCCAAGGGGGCGCCCTCTATCACGGACGCGTTCTGGATTATCTGCGGGGCTTCGGCCTCGAGCAAAACGCGGTGGTGATGGTCATTCAACCTGACCAGGGCAACGCGTGGGTCAACATCAGCTATGCCGGGATGATCGGCACCGTCACGGCCATGAACGAGAAACAGTTGGCGATAGGCGAGATGGGCGGGCGCGGGCAAGGGCGTTGGGATGGCAAACCCATGGCCGAATTGCTGCGAGAGGTCATGGAGAAGGCCAACACCCTCGAGGAAGCCGTGGCTCTCTTGCGCAAAGGACCGCGCACGTGCCAGTACTACTACGTCGTTTCCGATGCCAAGACCAAACGGGCCGTCGGCATTGCCGCCACGCCCGACCAGTTCGAGACCATCGCCCCGGGCCAGAGCCATCCCCTGCTTCCCCACGCAATCCCGGATGCGGTGCTGATGTCCGCCGGCGAGCGTTACGAGGAGCTGGTCCGCCGCGTGCAGGCCAACTACGGGAAATTGGATGCGGAAGGAGCGCGCCGGCTCATGCGGCGCCCGGTCTGCATGACCTCGAACATCCATTGCGCGCTCTTCGCGCCGGACTCGCTCGATTTCTGGGTCGCCAACGCTGATTCCCAGAATGTCGCCGCGCATGCGCGATTCACGCACTACAATCTCAAGGAACTGCTCCAGCCGGAGAAAGTGCAGTAACGGCGCAACCTCGGGCCATTCATCATTGAGAATTCATAATTGTCGAACCATGAGCCGACGCCCTAGCGCTATTGCCCCGGATTGGTGGGATTATACAACGTTGCCGCAGGACTTGATCCAAGCGGCCGCCCGGCTCACGCCGCGCGACCTGGCGAAGCTCTCGCGTCCGGGCTTCAAGGTCTTGCTTTACGATACCCTCGAGGAGTTTTACCTGGCCGAGGCCCTCGAGTATGTCGAGGCCTGGCGCCAGAGCACGGACGACAACCCCGTGGGCATCTGCGGCCCGATAGGGCCGACCGAACAACTGCCCCTGGTGGCTCGCATCATCAATGCCCTGGGTCTGGATGCGCGCTCGGGGCATTTTTGGGGGATGGATGAATGGTGCATCGATGGCAAAGAGGCGCCCCTGACCCATCCGTTGAGCTTCGAGCGGTGCGACCGCGAACTCTGTTTCGACCGTATCGAACGGAGGCTCCGTCCAGTGGAGGGGCATCTGCATTTTCCCAAGGCTGACACCGCCCCCTATCGGCGGAGTTGGGAGGCGGGGGTGCGTTGCGCCGTCATGCAGGGAGGCCAGGGGGATGTGAAGCATTGGGCCTTCAACGACCCGCCCGAGCGCAAGGGCCCGCACCGGAACAATCCCCCGCCGCCGGCGCAATATCGCACGCTTTGCACGCGCGTGGTCCGGCTCCATCCGCTCACGGTGGCCCAGAACGCGCGGACCAGCGGCGGAGGCAACATTTCGCTGGTGCCGACGGAGGCGATCAGCGTCGGGCCGCTCGAAACCTGGAAAGCGGAGAAAGTCTCGATCTGGCACGCCGGCAACCACGACAATCCCTTCGGCCAGCGGCTGACGGCCTACATGATTTCAAAGCGAGTTGTGGATACGGCGGTGCCGATGTCGCTCCTGGCCGAACACCCCAATGTGCAATTCAACTATTATCGCGGCGGGCTGGGGACCTGCGAGGTGGCGATGCACTGACCTTACTTGGCAAAGCCGTGGGCTTTGAGCCAGAAGGCGCAATCGGCGGTCCAGGGATGGCGGTGGGCCGGGTCCCATTTGGCGCTGCCCAGGCCGAGGCCGTGGGCCCCCTTTTCATAGATGTGCAGGTCGAAGCGGACCCCGGCCTTGCGCAGGGCTTGGGCAAACTGGAGGCTGTTCTCAACGGGCACAGCCCTGTCCTCGAAGGTGTGCCAGATGAAGCAGGGAGGCGTCTCTTTGGTGACGTGGAGTTCGTTGGATAATTCGCGGACCAGTTCGGGGGAGGGGTCCGGTCCCAGCAGGTTGTACATCGAGCCTTTGTGAGTGAATTCGCCCATAGTGATCACGGCGTAGCAGAGGATGCCCAGGTCGGGGCGCGAGCTTTGGCGCTCGACAATATCCTCTGCGCCAGGTTTGCCTGGGTCGAAATGGGTCAGGAGTGTCGAGGCGAGGTGGCCGCCGGCGGAGGAGCCAATGATGCCCACATGGGCCGGGTCGAGCTTCCATTCGCGGGCGCGGGCGCGCACGGTGCGCACGGCGCGGGCGGCATCCTGCAACATGGCCGGATGATGGTAACCCGAGGGGCCAAGGCGATAATGCAAGACAAACCCCGCGATCCCCATTTCATTGAGCCATCGCGCGTAGTCCTCGCCCTCGTGGTTGGCATAACCACCGTAGCCGCCGCCGGGGCAAATAACCATGGCTGCCCCGGTGGCCTTTTCGGGGTCAGCCAGGCAGGGGGTGAGCGTCGGGATATCTTTGGGTGTCTTGCCCAGGGCCCCGGGCGCTCCATCGGCCCAGAGCGGGATGGAATTGGAGGACTGCGCGCGGGCGAAGCCCAGGCATCCCAGGATAACGAACAGAGCCAAGACTGTCTTCATTGCCCGTGAAGCATACATAACGAGACGGCCTTGGCGATGAAAAAAAACCTCGCATTACAGAGGAGTTCGCAGGGCCTGCTCCTTACACGGATCTTCGGGGGCCCAAGGTGATTCGACCCCAACCTGTGGCCTGACCGATACCAAGCGGGTCTGGGCCGCTTTTCGCAACCCGGAGGGCTGCCAGATGGAAGCCGGGGGTCGCAGCGGAGCTACGACCCCCGGTCTGGAGTTTGGACATCTTGCGGCACCGCGAAGCGGTGATTTGAAGGTAGCCGTGGGGCTTCAGCCCACGGAATCAGCGGCCCGTAGCCGTCGCGTCGCGCCAG
>Ga0181536_10006805_pt1 | contig 11367 bp, 9 predicted proteins | sample PEATcosm2014_Bin_41_FD_121105 | JGI IMG/M metagenome (GOLD analysis project Ga0181536, IMG submission 121105) | Peatland microbial communities from MTU Mesocosm Facility, Houghton, MI, USA - PEATcosm2014_Bin17_60_metaG | ecosystem: Environmental > Terrestrial > Soil > Wetlands > Peat | place...
AGCGAAAGCGCACGGCAAGAATGATCCGCCAACTTCGCAGCCTCGGCTATAAGATCGATGCACCGCAAACCACAACCGCCGGAGCATAAGTGTGGAATGATTTTCGACCCTGGGACATCCTCTGAATATTTCGCTCAATCGTGGATTTCTGGTCAGATCGAAAATTGTCCTGTGAGTCATCCCACTTCCGAATCGAAGCGGTACCGATATCACAATGACCACGAAGCAGCGGCTCTACTGGAATAGTCAACTTGAAAACACCTTCCGAATAGGTCAACTTCCTGAATCGAACTCTTACGCAAAACGGACCGTTGTCGATCACGCCCCCGAATCGCCCTGTACTGTGCGTATGCTGAATATCTTGCGTCTGAGGTTCATATTCTTCTCCACGCCGTTATAGCCAACTTACTGTTATTTGAACTCCGCTGCCGCCATTGCATGGGGCGCAGTCACAGCCTCGCCTAACTCCTCGTCCGCTGCGTCCATGGTCTTGCCGCGAATGGCTGTCGAAACAGCGGCCTCCATCATCAACTCGGCAAAGTGGCGCGTGGCTTGGTCTAACACGAGAGTCGCTTCGCGGATTGCCGCTGAGTCATCGCCCTGCTTCGCCACGATCAGGGAATCGCGAGCCGCGAAGATTCTCTTCCGCTCATCGCCGGTCAACTGCGCCCACGCGGGGCTTGCCGGAGCGCGCTCGACCGCCGCAAGAATCGTCTCCGCTTCGTTGCGCGCCTCGATCAAGAGGCGCTTGGCAAAGTCTGTCTCGGCGTGGTCGAAGGAATCCAGAATCATGCTCTCGACCTGCTCGTCCGTCAATCCATAAGTCGCCTTGACTTCTATCTGCGCGGCCAAACCGCTGCGCTGCTCTCGCGCCGTCACATGCAAAATACCGTCGGCGTCGATGAGAAACTTGACCTCGATGCGCGGCAGCCCGGCGCTCATCGGCGGAATGCCCTTGAGGTCGAAACGGGCCAAGGAACGGCAGTCGGCGGCTAACTCGCGTTCGCCTTGAACCACGTGAATGGCTACATTGGTCTGTCCGTCAACGCCGGTGGTGAAGTGCTCGGTGGCCGAGGCGGGAATCGTTGAGTTGCGCTGGATGATGCGCGCCACGGTTCCGCCCAGCGCCTCGATGCCCAGCGAGAGCGGAGTTACGTCGAGCAATAACATTTCTTCGGTAGTCTTCGAGGCTCCGGCTAAAATATCGGCCTGCACCGCCGCGCCCAGAGCTACAACTTCATCGGGATTCAACTCGATGTGCGGCTTCTTGCCGCGCGCCGCCAGATGAAAGAGATCGTCCACTAACTGGCGCACCGCGGGTATCCTCGTAGACCCGCCCACCAGCACCACTTCGTCGATCTGCTCAGGCGTAACTCCGGCATCTGCGAGAGCCTGCTTGCAGGGGCCGACGGTACGCTCCAGCACCGGCTCAATCAGTATCTCGAAGACCGCGCGGGGAATCTCGCGCTGATAGCGGTCGCCGTTGGGCAACTCAATATCGAAGTGGGCTTCCAACTCAGTCGAAAGACGAATCTTGGCTTCGATAACGGCCTTGCGCACCGCCTGCACCGCGCCCGGATGCCGGCGCAGATCGACTCCGTGCTCGGCGTGAATCTCATCCAGCGCGATGGCCAGAAGCAAGTTATCGATATCGTCGCCGCCCAGGTGCGTATCTCCGTTGGTGGACTGCACCTCGAAGATGCCTTCGCGCAGATTGAGGATGGAGATATCGAAGGTGCCGCCGCCCAGATCGTAGACGGCAATCGTGCCTTCCTTGGCGCGATCCAATCCGTAGGCCAGCGCGGCCGCGGTAGGTTCGTTGACTAGCCGCAGCACTTCAAGGCCAGCCATGCGCCCCGCGTCTTTTGTAGCTTGCCGCTGCGCATCGTTGAAGTAAGCCGGCACAGTGATAACTGCTTGTGTAACCGGCGCGCCGAAGAATCGCTCGGCATTGCGCTTGAGCTGGCGCAGTACATAAGCCGAAATCTCCGGCGGCGTGAACTTCATCTCGCCTAACTGGATGCGCGGCACTTCACCGGTCTCAACGTCATCGGCCAGGCGGAAGGGAAACAGCTTCAACTCATCCTGAATCTCTTCGAGCCCGCGGCCCATCAGCCGCTTGACGGAATAGATAACTCGCTCCGGAGTTTCGATCAGCGCACGGCGCGCGGTATTGCCCACAGTGACGGTGGGACGACCGCCCCCGGCGGGAACTGGATCGAGCGCGACCACCGACGGCACAAGATTCGATCCGTCCACGCCGGGGATAACTACCGGCGCCTCGCCCTGCATATAGGCGACCAGGGAATTGGTTGTTCCGAGATCGATTCCAACTACGCGTCCTTCCGCCATGTGTTTCTTTCAAGCTCCTAAAACTGAGTTCACGTCGCGCGCCAGATTGCTGAGATAGCGCCGCCAGTCGAGCAGGGCCACCATGGTCTTTTGCACGATCCCGCGCACGGCGGCATCGCCGGCATCCCAAGCGCTCCAAGCGTCGCGCAGATCGCTGTCTACCGCCTCCAGCAGGCCGTCGAATTTCTTCTTCGCTTCGGTCAGACTGGCTTCGAGCTTTGGGTCTGTTTCGCCCAAACTGCGAGCCATGCGCATCTCTTCGAGCTGCAGATTCAGATCGAAGACCTCTTCGAGTAAATCGGCGGGAACCCGCGACGCATCTTTTCTATCCTTGCCGCTATGCTGTTCGCCAATCTCTGCGCCTTCCAGCTTGAGCAGATATTCGGTGCGGCGAATGGGGTCTTTGAGGGTGCGATAGGCGTCGTTGAGCAGTGCCGTATCGGCCAGACTCCACTGCTTCTCGTTCTCTTGCGCGCGGGCAAAGCGGTCCGGATGCAGCTTACGGCTCAAACGATGAAACTCATGCTCCAGCGCAAACAAATCCAAATTGAGGCTGGGCTTCAGACCAAAGACGGAGTAGTAATCGCCGCCCGGCGGAGGCTGAATCTTGCTGCAATGCGGACAAAAAAGCGTCGAGTCGTTGTGGCCGATCGAACAGGACCAACAGGCGATGGGAACTGCGGAATCGAGAACCTGAAACATAGTTGAACTCCGGCAAAGCTAACTACGACGAGAAGGACGAACCGCAGCCGCAGGAGCGCGTGGAGTTCGGGTTGATGAAGTTGAATCCCTGCCGCATCAGCGTCTCCTCGTAATCCAGCGTCATGCCGTGGAGATAGACGAAGGACTTGGGATCGACGAAGACGCGCACACCGTCGAACTCATAGATGCGGTCGCGCTCGCGGGGCCGCGTATCGAATTTGATCGAGTAAGAAAGCCCCGAGCATCCGCCGCCCATCACGCCGATGCGCAGTCCGCCTTCCGTGGGCGAGACGCCTTCCTTGGCCATCGCCGCGCGGATGCGCTTGATAGCCTGCTCAGTCAACTGTATACCCTGCACAGGAACGGCAGCCGGCGCGGCGGGTGCCTGCGGTTGGACCGCGAATGTTTCCTGCGATGGCTTTGTCTCGATGGTCACCATGTTCGACATAATTGCCTTCTTACTGCGCCACGGCAACAGCCTCGACCGCAACCGTAGCCGCTGCGCCGTTCTTCTTCTTCCAATCGCCGATGGCGGCTCGAATTGCATCTTCGGCCAGCACCGAGCAGTGAATCTTCACCGGCGGAAGCGACAGTTCCTTAACAATGTCTGTGTTCTTGATGCCCAGCGCGTCGTCCACAGTGCGGCCCTTGATCCACTCAGTGGCCAGCGATGAGCTGGCAATCGCCGAGCCGCAACCGAAGGTCTTGAACTTGGCCTCTTCAATCACTTGCGTCTCGGGATTCACGCGGATTTGCAGCCGCATCACGTCGCCGCACTCCGGCGCGCCCACCAGACCCGTGCCGACCTCCGTCGAGCTCTTGTCCAGTTGGCCCACATTGCGCGGGTTGTTGTAGTGGTCGATCACCTTGTCGCTGTATGCCATTTGATTACTCCTCCTGCGGGGGAAGCCGCTGAAAAACAGTTGTCAGAGATCAGAGATCAGGTATCAGGGGATCAGTTACGATAGGTCCAAAGAGCATCCGATCTCTGACCCCTGATCCCTGTCCCTAATGCGCCGCCCATTGAATCTTGGTCAGGTCAATGCCTTCCTGCACCATCTCATAGAGCGGTGAAAGCTGGCGCAGATGCTTGACCACGTCGATTACCTTGGCCGCCACGTAGTCCACTTCGGCCTGAGTATTGAAGCGCCCCAACCCGAAGCGAATCGAGCTATGCGCCACATCGTCGCCCAGTCCTAGAGCCTTCAATACATAGGAAGGTTCCAGCGTGGCCGAGGTGCAGGCCGAGCCGCTGGAAACAGCCACGTCGTTGATGCCCATCAGCAGCGACTCGCCCTCGACGTAGACAAAACTCACATTGAGGTTGCCCGGCAGCCTATGTTCCATCGATCCGTTCACGTGAATGTAGTCCAACTCCGCTTCGAGCTTTGCCTTGAGCCGGTCGCGCAATCCGCGCAGATAAGCCGCCTCGTTTTCCATCTCTCCCTGAGCAATCTCGCAAGCCTTGCCCAGTCCCACGATGCCGGGCACGTTCAGCGTGCCGGACCTCATGCCGCGTTCATGGCCGCCGCCGTCAATTTGCGCGGCAATCTGCACCCGCGGGTTGCGCCGGCGAACATAGAGCGCACCCACGCCCTTGGGTCCGTAAATCTTGTGCCCGGAGAGCGAAAGCACGTCGATGTTATCTGCAATCACGTTCACTGGAACCTTGCCCACCGCCTGCACCGCGTCGGTATGGAAGATAACGCCCCGCTCATGGCATAGCTTGCCGATCTCGGCAATAGGTTGCAGTACCCCGATCTCGTTGTTGGCCGCCATGATCGAGACCAGGATGGTCTTTTCGTCCATCGCCCGCTTCAAGTCATCCAGATCGATCAGCCCGTCGGCCTTCACCGGCAGATAAGTCACGCGGTAGCCGTGCTTCTCCAGCCGCTTGCAGGTATCGAGAATCGCCTTATGCTCGGTAACTTGCGTGATGATATGGTTGCCGCGCTCGCGATACATCTCCGCAATGCCCTTGATGGCCAGGTTGTTACTCTCGGTGGCGCCGGAGGTAAAGATGATCTCCTTGGCGGTGGCCCCGATCAGCCGCGCTATCTGTTCGCGCGCCGTCTCCACGGCCTGCTCTGCCTCCCAACCGAACGAGTGGTTACGGCTGGCCGCGTTGCCGAACTTGACCGTGAAGTAAGGCATCATCGCAGCCAGAACTCGCGGGTCCAGAGGGCTGGTGGCGTGATTGTCCATGTAAATCGGCAAACTTACTCCTGCCGGTACTTCCACTTGACTGGCAACTGTACTCATCTTGATCTCCTTCTTAACAAATCTCGGCTCCGCGCCTCATTGAAGTTATGCTCCGCTCGTGCCGGACGCGGAGGGGAAAAACTTCCGTTACAGCTTCAAAGCCACCAACACGGCCGCAGCCTGACCTTGATCTTCGTGCATTCGCGTCGCCAGTTGTTCATGTTCAGCCAGATCCTGAATGCTGATGCTCTTCAGCACTCCGGCGATAGTCTCGTTCACTCGCGCCAACGGCTCCTTGATCGTGCAGTTCGGGGTCAACTCGCAGCCCGTCTTGCCTTTGCTGCATGAGGTGATGAAAAACGGCCCGTCAATGGCCAGAATCACCTCGAAGGCCGAAATCTCCCGCGCATCGCGCGCCAGCGCGTAGCCGCCGTTCATCCCGGCGTGGGAGCGCAGCAGCCCGAACTTGGTCAACTGCTGCAAAATCTTGGCCAGCAGTTGCGCCGGTATCCCGTAGGCGTCTGCAACGTCTTTAGCGCTCAACGCAGGAGTCTCCGGGTGCTCGGCAAGGTACTTGAGCGCCATCAACCCGTAATCCGCCTTTTTGGTCAGCTTGAGCATCGCAATATCCGACTTCTTCGGTCCGTATTCAGTATACGACCTTTTCTGTCGGGATTTCAAGTCCCAAGGGCGCGCATAGGCGTTGGGCCAGTTTGGTTTTCCACACGGGGTAGCGCATCGTGGGACGACGGGAGCATAAAACCGCACAGACCGGCGGTGAAGGATTCCATCCAAAAGATTGATGGCCCTGGAGCAAAGTGCAGGTCGGAATTGGTTGCCGCGAGGGCAGTTCGCAAAGCTAACGCCAAGAAGGCTCGCGAGGAGGTGAACCAGTTCGTCGCGCGAATTGTGAGAGAGGCTACAGAGCGGGATTAGTTTATTGCAAATGGGAAAACCCCCGGCTCTGCCGGGGCGACAGTCGATGTTTGACAGTTCCGGGAGTCGCCCCCGGTTTGTATTTTTCCATTCTTTTAGCAAAAGAGCCAAAAGGATGCGCGTGATCGTCATGCGCCGTCCCTACGGGACTCCGGAGATGTTGTTGGCATCGCCAACCCCACGCTGAAGCGCGGGGCTAAATAACCCTGCGCCTATGGCGCGGGCAACGGACCTGCTGCCGGCATGGAGCGCTTCTACACAGGTCCTTTTGAGGGGCCACCGACGACGCCATCCTGGTGTTTTGCAGGCCGTGAGGTCATATCCTGCGCCTGGGGCGCGGACTCACCCTCTCCGAGCGCGCAGTCCAAGAAGATCGCATACTCAAGCGAAGTGGCGTTATCGCCGAGCACGCCTCTATACTGCGAACCATGCAAACGATCTGCTTACGCTGGTGCCGGCTGTCTCGACCTTCGCCGCTGCTCAATCTCCGGCTCCCGTGGGGGGACTGTTACAAAGCCGAGTTTTTTCCGCAGCCTGTATAGCCGTCGAGGAAATGGCCGGTGCTACTGCATCTAAGTACTCCAAGGAAGGTTCAGATGGGCCGGAGCGGCTTTTTTAGCAAGTTTTTCAATCGAGTGCCGCATCATGGATCTCGTTCCGTCGAACTGGACTTCGTGCGCGGCGTTGCGATCCTGCTGGTGATGGGGTTTCATTCCTGTACCGTTCCTACCGGCAACCCTATCTTTCTGTTTCTGCAATATCCCGGCAAGACGTTTGGAGGAGTGGGAGTCGATCTGTTCTTTGTTCTCAGCGGATTTCTCGTTGGCGGCTTGCTCATGAAAGAGTATAAGCGGACCCAAGCTCTGGAGGTTAGCCGTTTTATCTTCCGGCGCGGGATGAAGATATGGCCGGCCTACTATTTCTTTCTAATCCTGATAGTCGTCACTCATGCCCATCCGCTTGGGACATTCCTATGGCAAAACCTGTTGCATATACAGAATTATGCGGGAACTTCCATCGCTCACACCTGGTCGCTGGCCGTCGAGGAGCATTTTTATCTCGTGCTGGCGCTGGCCATGGGGTGGATGGTTCGCAGACACTATGCTCCGCAAAGGATACTGAAGTTGTTGCTAACTGTAATGGTCATGGTGCTGGTGTGCCGCACAATTTGCTATTTCGCGTTTGGCGCGGGGGTGTCATTCATGCAGACACAAAACCGGTTGGACTCTTTGACTTGCGGAGTAAGCCTCGCGCTCCTTTTTCACTTCTTTCCGAAACAATTTCAGGCTCTCTCCCGGAGAAAACGCATTCTTGCGCCGGTCGCGGCGCTTGTCGTGCTCTTTCTTTGCACCGTGCGTAACGAGATGATTATGCACACCATCGGATACACGATCACTTATATAGGCGCGGCGGCCTTTCTTCTCCTTGTGTATTCCCACTCCGAACGGATTCGCAACTGGATACCCTATCGGATAGTAGCCGTGATCGGCGTGTATTCGTATGGGATTTACCTGTATCACAATGCCGTGCGCAACCCTGCCCTCACCCTGGCGAAGCACGCGCCGCCGGCTTTGCAATGGCCGGTCCTGATGCTATTGCAATACTCGGCTGCTATCGTGGCGGGCGCGGCATTGACGCGTATCGTCGAATGGCCATTTCTGCGCTATCGCGACCGGATTCTTCCGCAGCGGGTCGGCGACATTGGATCGCCCGACTCGGCCGAGACGGACATACGCATCGCTCCAGCGGAGACAAGTTAGGCGAGACTGCATTGCGCATCTCGGAATCATGCAGGGGCGCTGACTTAGCCGCTTGGATCGCGCCGTCCAACAGGATCGCATACTGAAGCGCGGGTAGCGTTGTCGCGGAGCGCGCATCTATACTGCGAACCATGCAAACGATCCGGCTTACGCTGCTTCTGGCTGTCTCGACCTTCACCGCCGCCCAATCTCCGGCTCCGGCTCGCTCGCCTTGGCTGATGCAAGACTCCGGCACGACGGCCGGTTTGCGCGGGATCGACTCGGTGGACGGAACGGTGGCCTGGGCCAGCGGCACCGGCGGAACGGTGCTGAAGACCATCGACGGTGGCGCGCACTGGACGGCTTGCGCCGTTCCCGATGCGGCTACCGACGGCGCAACCCTCGACTTTCGCGGCGTACAGGCGTGGGATGCCAACACGGCTATCGCCATGGCCTCCGGGCCCGGCGAGAAGAGCAGACTCTACAAAACCATCGATGGTTGCAAGACGTGGACGCTGTTGGAGAAAAACACGGAGAAAGATGGCTTCTGGGATGATTTCGTGTTTCAGCGGTCCGACTACGGATATTTGAGCCTGCCCGACGATGGAGAATTAATTGGAGATCCATTACACGGAAGATTCGACACTCACGTGGGATACAAGAGGAACATTCAGTTCCTGGACACTGCGGGCTGCGAGGCCAGGGACGGCGAAGCGGCATTCGCTGCGAGCAACTCCTCATTTGTCGTGCTGGGATTTGGAAGATACATTCTGGGCACTGGCGGCAAGAGCGGCGCGCGCGTTTTGATTGCACCAAAGCTCAATCGAGGCGTGAGTACTGTTCCTTGCCTCGGGATCGATGTCCCGATTATAGGTGGAAATGAGTCTTCCGGAGTCTTTTCATTGGCCATCCGCGACGTGAAGCACCTCATTGCTGTTGGCGGCGACTATACAAAGCCATATGAATCCAAAGGCACAGCAGCGCATACAGACGGTGATTGGCACCACTGGACTGCCTCCACCATCCCGCCTCACGGTTTCCGCTCTGCCGTCAAGTGGAGCGAAGCCCTGAAACTCTGGATCACCGCCGGCACGAACGGCAGCGACCTCAGCCGCGACGACGGCAAAACCTGGCAGCCGCTCGACGACGGCAATTGGAACGCTCTCTCGCTCCCCTTCGTGGTCGGTCCCAACGGGCGCATCGCCAAGCTCGACCCTGCCGCATTGCCGCCTGCCCAATGAGTGCGTTCCTCTCCAGTGCGGTGAATCAGAAGTGCGTCGAGTCATGCAGCTGTCAAGACGCAGGTCCTTCGACTGCGTTTGGCACAAAGAACGCGCCAAACTTCGCTCAGGACGGCAGCATTTTTGTTGAATGAATTTTGGACTCAGGACACTGGGAAGAAACAAAAATGCAAGTTCAACAAACAAAGGACAATTGCACGATCCCACCCTAGCCACAAAATCAAGTACGTGGCGAGGGCGGGGCACCCAAAGTTTCATATACTGCGGGTCGGCAACGCCGGTGGACGACTGGTTCGAATCTCGTAACCCGCACCGAAGTACCGCCGATTCTACCCTCCCGCAACCTGTTTTGCAGAGAATTACCCCTGTTCCATATAGAATCGAGTGCAACCGGATGATTCAAGCCACTCCAGCGGCTGCAGCCCAGGCCTCTCGCACAGCGCGGGAAGCGGAGTTGCGGGCGCAAAGCCAAACTCAAGAACAAGATCAGCGCCAGGGCGGCAAGCCCCCCATCATTCAAGTCAGCGGCCTCAGAAAGACCTACCGGACCGCGCGCGGCGCGCTCAACCTTTTCGAGGGACTCGATCTGGTGGTCGAGAGCGGCGAGATGGTGGCTGTGGTGGGCCAGTCGGGCGCGGGAAAGAGCACGCTATTGCACATTCTGGGAGCGCTGGATGCGCCCTCCGCGGGAACGGTATACTGCGCCTTCACCGATGTGGCCAAGCTCTCGCAGCGGGAGGCCGCGGCCTTTCGCAACCGCGAGATCGGCTACGTCTGGCAGTTCCATTACCTGCTGCCGGAGTTCACGGCGCTGGAAAACGTGGCCATGCCGCTGCTGGCGCGCGGCACGGCGAAACGGGAGGCTCTGGCAGTGGCGGCAAACTGGCTGGGCGAGGTTGGCTTGGAGGATCGCGCCGATCATCGGCCCGGCGAACTCTCCGGCGGCGAACAGCAGCGCGTGGCGCTGGCCCGCGCGCTGGTCAACCATCCCCGGCTGCTGCTGGCCGACGAACCCACCGGCGACCTGGACGAGATCACCGCCGGCCGGGTCTTCGACCTGATCGAACGGCTGCACGCAAGCCATGGCCTGACCTCGATTCTGGTGACGCATAACCTTGACTTGGCCGCGCGCTGCACGCGAGCATTGCGGCTGGAAGGAGGAAAGCTGGCAGACGGGCGGCTGACCACAATAGCATTCGCTTCCCAAACAAGTACGCCGACCGGGAGCTTATGACGAAAAAGCACCGTTTCGGATGGTTTCTGAGTCTTAATAAAAAAGCAGTCTGGAGAGGGGATGAGGTTTTTCCAATTTCCATGCTGAAATGGGCAGGATGGAAGTTTACTGGGCAGCATCTGCGCCAGGGACTTGCCGGACAGAAGATCGCCGGGACCATCTGAAAGAGCTGTTCGGGGCACAAGCGCCAATTCCCAGGGGCCTCGACGGCACAGTCTTGAGAAGGCCGCGCGCGGGTTGGGTTGAAGCCGGAAGTTGAACCGGACGGCCACTCCAGCCGATAGCCTATAGCAAGGGGGTCATTATGTTCGAACGCTATACCGAGAAGGCACGGCGCGTCATCTTCTTCGCGCGGTATGAGGCCAGCCAGTTCGGCTCACCCTATATCGAGACAGAACACCTGCTGCTCGGCCTGCTGCGCGAGGACAAGCAGTTGACCAACCGCTTCTTGCGTTCGCACGCCTCGGTGGAGTCGATCCGCAAGCAGATTGAGGCGCACACCACCATCCGCGAAAAGGTCTCGACTTCCGTGGACCTGCCGCTATCGAACGAATGCAAACGGGTGCTGCAATATGCGGCGGAGGAAGCCGAGCGGCTGGGCCACAAACACATCGGCACCGAGCATCTGCTGCTCGGCCTGTTGCGAGAAGAAAAGTGCTTTGCCGCCGAGATATTGCAGGAGCGCGGCCTGAAGCTGGCGCAGATTCGCGAGGAGCTCGCCCGCGCCGCGCAGGAGAAGACGCCGCCGCCGCCGCCGCGTCAGCGCGAGTCCAGCCTGCTGGCCGAGTTCAGCCGCGACCTCACACAGGCGGCCATGGAAGGACAGCTCGATCCCCTCGTCGGCCGCGAAGGCGAACTGGAGCGCGTGGTTCAAATCCTGTGCCGCCGCACCAAGAACAATCCGGTGCTGATCGGCGAGCCCGGCGTGGGCAAGACCGCCATCGTCGAGGGACTGGCCCAG
>Ga0181536_10006807_pt1 | contig 11364 bp, 11 predicted proteins | sample PEATcosm2014_Bin_41_FD_121105 | JGI IMG/M metagenome (GOLD analysis project Ga0181536, IMG submission 121105) | Peatland microbial communities from MTU Mesocosm Facility, Houghton, MI, USA - PEATcosm2014_Bin17_60_metaG | ecosystem: Environmental > Terrestrial > Soil > Wetlands > Peat | place...
CCCTCGATTGGATCGGGGGAAGAAGTTGCGAAGAGTGGGATGCGAGAAGCGAACAAGACTTTTTCCATTCGCCACTCGCCGCTCCCTGTTCGCCGTTTGCAAAACTCGGGCGCGGATGCGTCGCGAGAACGAATTTGCTTGTCACCTCTCCCCGCTGTGCGGGGAGAGGTCGAGTGATACGGAATCTGGATGATCAGTTCAGGCTCCGCTCGTCCCCGCGAAGGCGGGGACCCAGAACTGGATTCCCGCTTTCGCGGGAATGAGCGGCGAATGAACAGAAGTGATCAATCGGATTCGGTATAACATGACTGAATGATCGATATCCGCACGCGTTTCTGACCCAAAAACTTAGTAGTTCACATGGCTGCACCGGGGATGGTAAGGATGCCGCCGGTCATTCGGAGGGAAGCTTTAATGTTCTCAGCGGCGCTCCTTTTCCTCGTTCTCGCGCTCACTGTCTATGGACAACTGATGATCAAGGCGCGGGCGATTGCCCATGCCGCCGATCTGGCCGGTGCTCAGGCCAAGCTGCACTATCTTGGACTGATGTTCACCGACATCGGCGTCCTCAGCGCGCTCGGCGCCGCAGTGCTTGCCGCAGTCTGTTGGATGCTGGCTATTGCCCGCCTTGATGTCGGTTTCGCCTATCCATTCATGGCACTGAGCTTTGTGCTGGTGCCGGTTGGCTCGAATCTGCTGTTTGGCGAGGCCCTGCCGACCGTGCAATTACTGGCGCTGGCGCTCATCATCGGCGGCGTGACGCTGAGCGCGCTGACCCGATGAAGGCCTTACCATCATTTCACAGCGAGGATAAGAGGGTGAGGGTAACGTTACCACGGAACAGTTTTGCTCGCACGATCGAAGCAAGATGAATCCGCCATGCCGCATCTGCCCCTGTTGCGCATCCGCCGACCAAATTAGGGCCGACGAAGCGGTCTGGCCGCCCGGATGGTCGTGCCCGCAATGCGCTCATCGAATCGAAATTTGCGACGGCATTCCAATGTTTGCACCCTCTCTCGCGGATACGCTCACCGGCGTCGATCCCGCCATGTTCGAACCTCTCGCACAGTGTGAAAATCGCAACTTTTGGTTCGTTCCGCGTAATCGTCTGATCGCGCGATTGCTCGATCGCCATTTCCCTGCAGCGGAATGCTTCATGGAAGTGGGATGCGGTAGCGGCTTTGTGCTTTCTGCAATCGCCAACATGAAGCCCTGGTGCCGTCTGGTCGCCTCGGAACTGCACCCCTCGGGCCTTGCGATTGCGCGCGCACGTCTTGGCGGTCGCGCGGAATTCGTGCAGATGGATGCGCGCATGATTCCGGCGCGCGATGTCTTCGACGTCATCGGCGCATTCGATGTACTGGAGCACATTGAAGATGACGAGGCCGTATTGGCGGCGATGTACAGTGCTCTTCGTGCCGAGGGCGGGATTCTGCTTACCGTGCCGCAGCACCCATGGCTGTGGTCGCACGCGGACGAATTGGCCCTGCATGTTCGCCGGTATCGGAGAGGCGAACTGGAACGCAAGGTTCGAGTCGCGGGCTTTCACGTCCTGTTTTCCGGATCCTACACCGCGCTGTTATTGCCATTGATGGCGGTCAGTCGTTGGACGGGCTCGGCCGGCAAGTCCGACTCGATCGGCCGGGAATTCGAATTGCCCCGTATCGCGAACGCCTTGCTCAGGGCCATTCTTCAGCTCGAGGTTAGCCTCACGCTTGCCGGACTCCGTTTCCCTGCGGGGGGCTCCCGGGTCATCGTCGCAATAAAGTCTGAGACGCTCTCGCATGCCGTTCCACATCGGCAGCCGGATCAGCCAAACGCTGCTTCAACCGCAGGTTCCTTGGCTCAGAGAACTCCCGCTCCCGTTTCAACGCCCACCTCGATCGCGAAGTGACCGCTGTACGCCAACCGCAAACATTTCTGTTTCGTCCGCCGATGCGGATATAGTATCGACCCCCGGTTGGAAGCGTGACGGCATGAACAAGCCCCTTATATCGTTCAACCGCCCCGGCATCGTCGGGCGGGAATTGGAATATATCGAGCAGGCGCTGCGCACCGATCATCGGCACGGCGGCGGCTCTTTCACCGGCCGCTGCCAAGCTTGGCTGGAGGGGTGGTTGGTGGGTGGCGGCCGCGCTTTCCTGACGCAGTCCTGCACGGCCGCATTGGAAATGGCGGCCCTCCTGACGGGCCTGAAGGACGGGGATGAGGTCATCATGCCCTCCTACACATTCGTGTCCACGGCCAACGCGTTCGTTCTGCGGGGCGCCGTTCCCGTTTTCGTCGATATCGATCCCGCCACGCAAACCATCTGCCCAGCGGCTGTCGAACAGGCCATTACCCCGAAAACACGGGCCATCGTAGCGGTCCACTACGCGGGCTTCGGCTGTGACATGGACGCGCTATGCGCCATCGCGTCCCGCAATCGACTGATCCTGATCGAGGATGCGGCGCAGGCCATTATGGCGCGCAAGGCCGGCCGGCCGCTGGGAAGCTTCGGCGCCCTGGCCGCATTCAGCTTCCACGACAGCAAGAATATCTCATCGGGCGAAGGCGGTGCGCTGATCGTTAACGATCCTAAGCTGGCGGAGCGGGCTGAAATCCTATGGGAGAAGGGCACCAACCGGTCCCAGTTTTTGCGCAGCGAGGTCGATAAATATAACTGGATGGACGTGGGCTCATCCTTCCTGCCGAGCGAGGTCACGGCGGCCTTTCTGCTGGCTCAATTAGAAAAGGCCGAGGAGATCACGGCAGCCCGGCGGGAAATCTGGGCGCTTTATCAGCGCGAATTGACGCCCTTCAACACGATCGCGAGGGTGCCCGCACCGGCCTCCGATTGCCATTTGAATGGGCACATTTATTACTTGGTGCTGCCGGATCGGAACCGTCGCGACGCATTCATTGCGGGCATGAGGGCCGAGGGAATCAGCACTCCATTCCATTACGTTCCGCTCCACTCCAGCCCAGCCGGTAAGCGGTTCGGACGCGCAGCCGCAAATCTTCCCTTCACTGACTTCGCCGGCGATGGCCTCATTCGGTTGCCGCTGTTTCCGGCGTTGTCGGAGCGGGACACAACGACCGTCGTAAATTCTACCATCAAAATGCTGGAGAACATGTGATTTGGACTAGAAGTCTGCCGACCGACAGTGGTGCTACATTCCTATCCGGCGCGATGCTGGTAGGGCTGCACGTCCTATAGCTTCTCGATCTTCGGCTTCGGCACCGGCTCGATCGCTGGCGCGATTTCGAACAGGAAAACGCCGGCACGTTCGCCGGCACGTATCAGTTCTGGGTTCGGAAGGACGCCAGTTGCTCGATTGGCCGCGCATACGGCAGGTCAGGCGCCGTTGCGGCTTTGGGTTCAGCGATTGTCGGTTCATGCATCAGGATGAACAGTGCGCCATAGGCGCCGGCGTTCCTGATGTAGTGTGGCCGAAGTCCGTAGCGCTTGCCGACGTTCGCGCAAAAAGCCTCGAACATCCGCGGCACCTCGTGGGTCTGGAAATACTCGTCGATATAGATGAAGACCCGATCCTCGCGAACGAAGTCTTCCAGGAAATCGAAGCAGGTCTGGTACGACTTGGCGATGTTGCAATCCAAAAAAGCAAAACCGACGCGCCGGTTTTCGGCGCGGAGCTGCGCCTTGAACGTTTCGTTAAGCGTATCCTCGTAGTGGCCTTTGACCTGCACGCAGCGATCGAGCATCAAATCGTGATTGCGCAAGCGCGCCTCGGCGCGGCGGTAGTGCTCGATGCCAAGGCCGCGATAGACCGCAAAGTAGGGCTTTTCCTCGCTGGTCAACTGAGCCTCTGACTTCGGCTCGCCGAAAATATCAAAGGCATAGAACTTCACGTCCGGCTTGCCTTCGGTATGGCCGTTGAGATGGAATGCTGTCAGAAAATTGCAGAACGTGTAGAAGCCTTCGCTGCCAAACTCGAAATAATCGCCGCCCGGATATTGATTGGCGACCATGATGGCGATCTCGGCGCGCTCCTGGCAGGCGTAATAGGTGGCGAACGATTGCCGAAGCCGCCATGGCAGGTATTTGGTCGATCGCAGCGTGCCGTTGTGGCGAATCAGGCGATGCCGAATGAAAACGGCGACCGCGGCTACTGTCGCGGAAAAACAAAGGTCGCGTATCGCGACGCCGACGTCGGAAAATTTTCGTTGCCGGAATTGCTCCATGATCTGCTTGGCGTGTGGATTATGCCTGGCGCGTTGAGCCGGGCGGGCGAGCCGCTGTAGCGCTTTTGCGTGCCGACGGTTCAGGCGGCGGTGTCCGCAATCTCGATCAAACCCGACGGTGGTGCATCATGGCCGCCGAGCAGCTGGCCCTTCCAGTTCTTCAAGCGTTCGATCCGATTGTAATAGGTGAATTCAGGCGAACGCCGGATGAGCAGGCCGTCGCGGACCTCCTCCTCGTACTCGTACTGTGCCCAGCCGTTGCAGTTCTTGCAGAACGGAACTTTGTCCCACTGGGCGGTCTCGTGATAGTAGCGGACCTTGGCGAATTCCTCGCCGTCCCACACCGCCTTCGCGCCTTTTTCGAAGACGTTGCCGACATTGGTGCTCTTGAAGCCGTCGAGGCAGCAGATGGTCACGGTTCCGTCGTTATGGATCGGCAGCGTCTTGTAGAGCGTCGGGCAAGGCAGCCGCTTCTCCGGCGGCTTCATGTCGGGGAACGTGCCGTTCTCGAACAGAAGATTGACGCGCACGCAATCCACGAGCCCGCTCCAGCGCTCGACGAACGCCTTCTCCTCGTGGCGGTTCTTGTCCTGCAGCGTGAACGACACGCTGATTCGCGGCAGGTCGCGGTTGCCGCGCGCCGCCAGCATGCGGAACACCGCCGCTTCGATCTTCTCCAGCTTGTCGACGCCGCGGATCTTCTCCAGCGTCTCGCGAGTCACGGAATCGATACTGAACGAGATCGAATCGAGCTCGATCTCGACCATGAATTTTGCGAGATCGTCATCGAGCGTCAGCCCGTTTGTATTGAAGGCGATCGCTATTCCGCGCGCCTTCATCTCGCGCAAGCGCTCGCGCAGATTGGGAACGAGCAGCGGTTCGCCATACATATTGGGCTGGACCAGCGGGCGGGCCGGCGCGATCTCATCGAGCAGCCGCTGCGACGCCTTCGCGTCCATGATGCCTTTGACCGCATCGATCGCATCATTGTCCTCGGAGCCCCACACCGGGCACATCGGGCAGCGCAAATTGCATTTGGTGGCGTAGTCGATCAGCACCCGCTCGGGAAGCTCGCTCACCGGCAGCGGTTTCCAATTGAGGCTGGGATCGACCCAAGGCGCGTTGGAATAGTCGCTCATTGCGGACTCCGCACACCCACTCGCGGCGCTGTCATTGTTTGTGGAGCGCATATAACACGGTCTCGATAATGCCGCCATCGTGCTGGCGTAGATAGAGCTGGTAACCCGAACTGAAATTTTCGACGATTTCGGGAATGCGCCACAGATCGCTAGGGCGGTGATACACCGACAGCGCGAGCTTCGGATGCTCGCGGCGAATCAACCGTTCGCCGCCGTGCAGCGCATCGATTTCGGCGCCTTCGATATTCATCTTGATGTAGCTCACCCGGCCCTGTCCGACGACATCGTCGAGCGTTGTGACCGGCATTTCGATGGTGCCGTCAGCGCTGAAGATCGCGCCGCGCGAGCCGTCGTCTTTAAAGCTCAGGACGCCCTTCTCGCGGTGCAGCCCAGAATGGATGGCCTCGACCCGCGGCTCGGCGGCGAAATTCGATTGCAACACGCGGTAAGTCACCGGGTCCGGCTCAAAGGCATAGACGTGCTCGAAGCGATTGCCGACGCGGCGCACGAAGGTTCGGATGGTGTCGCCGTCGTACGATCCGCCGTCGACATAGACTTCGCGGTCGGAGAATTCGATCAGACCTTTCGGCGCGTAAAGGTCGTCGTCGTCGAGCACCGGCTTGAGCATGACGGGATCGAGCGTTTGCCGGAATGCCAGGACCGCATTGAGCACTTGGCGCGAACGCGCGTCGGCGAGGCGTTCGTTGAGCCTCGCAAAGCGATCCCGGCTGTTCCACAGGTCGTCGAGCAGGCCGTCATAGAACATGTGCGGCGGAAAGCGGTCGGGCGCCAGCACTTGCAGCGCAGCGAACGGCAGCACGGTTTGAAATCCGAGCGCGCGCAGCCGCTCGGTCGCGCCAAGAACGCGATGCGAGGCGATCATGATCGGCGTGGTGCGATCGAGCTGCTGCAGCGACCCGACCGGCTGCACCGTATGGCTGGCAATCGCCTGGCCGATCTTTGCGGCGTGATCGTCGACGAGCGCGAACACGGCGATGCCATGCTCGCGACACAGCGTCGCAAGCCGCGCACCTTCGCCCGCTGCGCCGACGATGCCGATGCCGTCAAGACGACGCATGTCGAGACCCGGATAATGGCGCAGCAAATCCGCGCGCAGGTCGGACGCCTGCCGAGCCGCGGCCAAGCGATCGAAGGCGTCGCGATCGCAATTCAATCGTGCAAGAGTGTCGGATGTCATGATTTTCGCGAGTTCCGGAACTTTAAGATCATTGCCGTCGGGCACTTTGCGGAGTGGCTATCCGTAAGGTAGAACTACCGGCGAAATTGCGAGCCGGGTTTATCGAACGATGGACGCCGTTCTGGAGAGGCCGTTTTACTTTATCGTCGTCCTTTGGGGCGCGCGGTTCCGCGAGTATTTCTTGGAATATTGCGTCCCCAGCCTGCTCTCTCCTGGCAATTTGCCTTCACTGTCGACCAAAGCGCCGAGCAAATTCTTGGTCGTGACCCGGCCGGAGGATTGGGCGGCTATTCAGGCAAGCCCGATTTTCTCGGTGTTCAGCCGCTATGTCACGCCGGTTTATGTCGAGATTGCGCCCTGCCCGCCCGGCCGATCCGGCTGCCAGCATATGGGGCTCGGCCACCGCATTGCTTGCGAGATGGCGCATCACGACAAAGCCTATGCCACGGTGCTCACCCCGGACTGCATGCTTTCGGACGGCAGCGTGGCGCGTCTCCAAGAGCTGGCGCGATCCGGAATGCAGCTCGTTCTCACCGCCGCGCTGCGCTTCGGCGAAGAGCCGTTTCTGGGTCACCTTCGCGACATGGGTGCGCTGCCCAGCGCGAGCCGCAGCGCGACCGCCACGCCGCTGGTCATCAGCGGGCGACAGATGGCCTATGCCGCCGTCAATGGTTTCCATAGCGAGACCCTGGCCTACGAGTGGAACGCGCCCGGCCTGATGGTGATCAGCCCGGCCGCATGGTGGCGGGTGCCGGGCGAGGACGGCATCGTGCTCCACAGCCTGAGCTGGGCGCCGCTCCTGCTCGATTACGGCGCGGTCACGGACCACGACACGTCGACCTTCGATCAATGGACCCTCGACGGCGACTATCTGTTCAACAACGCCAAGGACATCACGCAAATCCACGTCGTGCAGGATTCCGACGAGTTGTTCATCGCCAGCTGGGGACCCCTCGCCGAACGTCCGGTGCGCAAGACCAGGTTTCCATTCGACAAATTCATCGCTGGTCATTTTTTCAAGCAGAGTTTCTACAGCGGATTTTTCGATCCGCTGAAGCGCAAGATGTTTTTTCGTCCGGTGCGTTGGCATTCCAAGCCGTTGAACGACCGCTGGGCCGCCGTCGAAGCAGAAGCCATGTGCGAACTGCGCCGCTGGGTCGAGCCGCCCGACGAAGCGCATGCGGCCGCCGAACTGCGGCACATATCGGCTCTGGCGAAAAGCCTGCCACTCTCTGTGCTGCGATCGATTGCGTATGTGTGGATTTTCCGGCATCGCATCGGCCACCATTTAGGCCGCGTGCTGCGCGGCGACCGCGGCGCGTTTGCGCGCATCGTTTGGTTCGCGCGCTCATTCATGTTCGGCTCTGGCCACAGCTCACGCCCCATGCCGTAGGATCAGGCCGCTCAGCTCAACGATTCGCTTTGCCTCAAAGTGCCGCGCGGATCGGCGATGAGCGCCGCATTCACCGTATCGAGCAGGTCCTGCAGCGCGACGATGGCGTAAGGACAGCTCTCGATCATCCCGGCCATCATCAGCCCGCGTTCCTGCAACGGCGGGCCGAATTTCGGAAAATCCCGGTCGAGCCTGAAGTGCCGCCGCGCCCGCACGTCGTGGACGCGGCCTTGCCGATCCCGGCACGCGTAAACCTCTGCCGGATTGAGCGGCCGCAGATAAACATCCGGCGCAACCATTTCTTCGGGCAAGTGGATGGCCGTGCAGCTTTCCAACCCGACGCCGAGCATCATGACGTAGCTGTTGTAGCATCGCATCAGCCCATAAGGACTGTTGGCCGATACCGGCGTGTCGTCGAGATGGTGCTGCGCGACGAGCGCATCGGCCGCGAGGCCGTGGGCCGCAACCGAATGGGTCGGATGAATGCTTCGGCGCGACGCGTAGCGGGTGCGAAATATCTCCGTCATGACGCCGGTCTCGGAGCGGGTCGCGACCTCGTCCCAGTCGCGTTGCTGCGGCGTCACCGCGCGCCACGTCATAGTCGGCATCACAAGGGTGCCCACGCTTAAGTATTCGAGGAAAACCTCGATCATGGCTTCGGCGCGAAAGCCGGCCCGGCTCAGGGTCGCGATGGCGCTGTGAACGACAAGCACGCCGTCATGCGGCACCTGCATGCGATGGAGGATCGGCATGAGTGCGTCGTACTCTCGCGTGCGCGACATCAACATGCGGATTCTACGGACCTCAGATGCTCAATGGCATCGAGGCAACGCTCGACCTCTTTGAACGGCAGCCCGCTGAGCTGGGACAGTTCGAGGTCCCACCACTTGCTCCGGAGCAAGCGGTCGATGATGTCTTCCGAGAAGCGATAGTGTCGGATGGTCGCCGGCACTCCGGCGACGATGGCATACGGCGGCACATCCTTGGTGACGACCGCGCCGGCCGCAATCACCGCGCCGTCACCGACGTTGACGCCGCTCAAGACGTTGACGTTATGACCCATCCAGACATCGTTGCCGATGGTCACGGTCTTGAACATGTCCGGCGTTCGCGTCAGCCGGTCCATAGATTTGTATTCGTCGACCCAATCGTATGAATTGGGGTGATATTGAAATTCATGAATGCTAAGCCAATCGATGGGGTGATTAAACGGATTGATCGCGGTTCGCGCGCCGATCGCGCAGAACGCGCCCATCTTGGCGCGGGCAATGAACGTATGCTCGTTCATTCCGGAATATTTGCCGACCGTCACATCCGGGCCGAGCTGCGCATATCTGCTCAAATAAAGCGGCCCGAGGATCTTGGATCGAATGATTTTTGCGCCCGGAAGAATCCTGATCACGGGATAGGGATGCGCAACATCGCCCGAGACGTTTTCGACAAAGTCGATATCGATCTCGTCAAATTTCATCCAACCGTCCCGGCACAAAGCGGTTGCGCGCGAAGTGCAGCCATAGCGCAAAAGAATCGTAGGGTGTGACGTTAGGCAGAGCGAATAGCTCGTCCGCCGTGAACATCCGCATCGCCGCGCCTTCGTGCAGAACGAAGCGGGCAATCCGGTCGGTGCTGATGCCAAATTCAAAGTAGACGCGGAATTTCCGATCTTGACCGATCCGCGTCAGATCGAAGTCGAAACGAACGAATTCGTCCCCAGAAGTGGGCGAAAATTCGAGCTCCTCGGCGAGTTCGCGGTTCAGCGCCTCAAGTGGCGTTTCATCCCCGGATATCGCGCCGCCGAAGCATCCCCAATGTCCCGGATAGAAAATCCGCGGAATGTCGTCACGCAGTTGCAGCAGATAGCGACCGTCCTCGGTCACAATGATTGCAGCGGCGGCATTGTCGCCGCGAAGCGGATATTTGTCGGTGAGGAAGTGACCGGGAAGCATTTTTCGAGCTCGCGCGCAGGCGACAGATAGTTACATGAGGCGAAGAGCCCATAGAGGGCCCTTTAATGGGAATACCGCTTCTCGACCTTGACGATCGCCTTAGTGCAATCGCTCGCTTCGCTCACGCCATAGTTCTCGTTCAAATAGAGCATAAAAGAACGGTCGCGCATGCTCCGCGCATTGGGCGTGGCGAAATCGTCCGCCAGATAAGGCTTCAGATACGGCCAATCGGCCACCAAGTACTGGTAGTGCGGATTGAGCCCGATACCCTCGGCCAGCACCGCCTTGGCGAAGTCCTCCTTGCTGCAGGTAATGCGCTCGCAATCGACCACCACCGGATAGACGAACGGCGAATCGTTGGGCGTATATCCGAAGGGAGCGCATACGGTCGCGCGATCCTTCAGGCGGCCGCTGAATTCGGCCAAAAAAGTGAGCCGCCGCAAGATCGTGTCCTGCAGCCGGGCAAGTGAGGCGACGCCGATGGCGCAGGAGATTTCGTCGGTATGCAGATTGAGCGCCGGAAACAGGAATTGATTCGGATTGCGGTCGTCGAAGTCGTTTTGCCATCGCGGCTTGCCGCGGTCGGCATAGGCGAGCGCGCGGTGATAGAGCTTGATGTCGCGGCTGAAGACGACTCCGCCCGAGGCGCCAGTCATGTGCGCCTTGCGGTACATCGTCGAGAACGCCGCGATATCGCCGAAATTTCCGACCGGCCGGCCTTTGACGCGGGCGCCTTGCGATTGGCTGCAATCCTCGATCACACGAATGTCGCGGGCGTGGGCTTCCTTGACGATCTCATCGATGGCGGCGGCGCGGCCCAGTGAATGGACGACCATGACGGCGCGCACATTTGGCGTGATGCGCGCTACGAACTCCTCCACGCCCATGTTGAAGGTGCCGGGCGCGCTGTCGGCAAGCCGCGGCGCCAGCCCGTTGAGAATGATCGAGGCGAGACTGCCGGGATCGGTGATCGGCGAGACGATGACCTCGCTGCCGGTCGGCAGTTGCAAGGCCGCGACCGCGATATAGAGCGAAGCCGTGCCCGTCGCGACGGCGTCGGCGTAACCGCCGCCCATGAATTTCACGAAGGCGTCGTTATAGCGTTCCTCGAAAACTCCGTCGTAGCCGGGATCGACCTGCTTCTCTCGATAATAGGCGAGCACTTCCTGGATGGCGGCGGCCTCGGCGTCGCCGAGTGCAAAACGCGGCGGCATCGGTTTTTTGCGCACGGGCTCACCGCCGTCGATCGCGGCGCGGCTGTTGTCAACGATGGGCGTATTCACGCGCGATCCTTTGCGCTCATTGAAGTCCAAGGCGGGCGGCCACTTCGGGCACACCTAGCCCGTGGGCATTGAGAATGTCGTCGTGGCTGCCGTAGCAATGGATAAAGGCATCCTGGAGCGTAAACGTGTCGATCCGGCAGGTTACGCCGGTGTCCCAGGCCAGTTCCTTCACGCGCATGGCGAGGCTGCCGTTCGGCGCGCATTCCTCGATGACGACGAC
>Ga0181536_10006810_pt1 | contig 11362 bp, 7 predicted proteins | sample PEATcosm2014_Bin_41_FD_121105 | JGI IMG/M metagenome (GOLD analysis project Ga0181536, IMG submission 121105) | Peatland microbial communities from MTU Mesocosm Facility, Houghton, MI, USA - PEATcosm2014_Bin17_60_metaG | ecosystem: Environmental > Terrestrial > Soil > Wetlands > Peat | place...
GGCTCGCGGCAATGCGAACAAATGCGGCGCATGAGGCGTTGCGCGCAGGAAAGAATGACGGACGAGGAAATCAAAAACGGCGCAATGCCCATGTCATCGAGTCGCGCGATGGCGCCGGGCGCGTCGTTGCAGTGCATGGTGCTCAAGACCTGATGTCCGGTGAGCGCGGCTTCGATGGCGATTTCGGCGGTCTCGGTGTCGCGAATTTCGCCGATCATGATGATGTCCGGGTCCTGGCGCAGAATGGAACGCAGGGCGTTGGCAAAAGTGAGGCCGATTTCCTTCTTGGTCGGCACCTGGTTGATGCCAGGAACCTGGAATTCCACCGGGTCTTCGACAGTGATGATGTTGTAAATGGGGTTGTTCAGCTCGTTGAGCGCGGAGTAAAGGGTCGTGGTTTTGCCCGAACCCGTCGGGCCGGTGACGAGAATCAATCCGTGCGGCGCGTCAATGGCGCTCTTGACTTGCTTGAAGGTTTCGGAGTCCAAACCGAGCTTGTCTATGCTGGCGGTAAGGTTCGATTTATCGAGGACGCGCAGCACGATTTTCTCGCCATGAACGGTGGGCATCACGGACACGCGCAGGTCATAGTCCTTGCCGCTGACGCGCACACGCATGCGACCGTCCTGCGGCAGGCGGCGTTCGGCAATGTCCAGGCTGCTCATGATTTTGAAGCGCGAGGCCAGTGCCAGTTGCATTTGCTTGGGCGGCGGCGTGGCGTCCATGAGCACGCCGTCCACGCGGTAACGCAGGCGCATGTTTTTTTCAAATGGCTCCAGGTGAATATCGCTGGCGCGGTCCTTGATGGCCTGAACGATGATGAGATTGGCGAGTTTGATGACCGGCGCTTCTCCGCTGGAAGCGGCGAGCTGGTCAATATTGACCTCTTCCAGCCCTTCCTTGACCGCTTCGATGGAATCGGCATCCTCGTCGGCTTCTTTCTGCTTTTGAGCGTCCTGGATGATATCTTCCATCGAACCGCTCTTGGCGGCATCGAAGGCGTTCAGCTTGTCAATGATGGCTTTTTCAGACGCGATGAGCGGAGATATTTCGAGTTTGGTGATGCGCTTGACGTCGTCAATGGCCAGAACGTTCAGCGGGTCGGCCATCGCGAGGAACAGCCTGTTTTCCAACCGTGAAACGGGAACAACCTTGTAATTGTGCGCCGCGTCGCGCGGCAGCAATTCGACGACTTCCGGCGGTATGTTAATACGCACCAGATTGATGGGCGGCACATTCAGCACGCGTCCCATGGAAACAGCCAGGTCCTGCTCGCTGACGTAGGATTTGTCAACAATGAGCTTGATGAGGCGCGCCCCCTCCTTTTTTTGCTGTTCGAGCAATTCCCCGATCTGCCCCGCCGACAACAAGCCATCCTCGACGAGTGCGTCCGCGATGCGTTCTCCGAATGATTTGACTTTGGCCATGGCTTTAACGGAACGCGCTGCGGAGGTTGGAGATCAGGTCGCTGGGCGGCGCCAAATACCACAGCAGCCGGTGCGTGGTGGCTTCAGCCAGATCCTTCACTGCCTGCTGATTAAACGGATTGGCGGTTGCCACCAAAATGGATTTGCTCATCCGGTCGAACGGCAGTACGCACCAGCGGCGGCAGACTTCCGCCGGAAAGCCGCGCGTCAAGTCAATGTCCACATCGTACTTTTCCAGCGGCAAAAACGCCGTGCGCGACCTGTCGGCCAGCAACTTGAGGGATTTATCCACGGTAAAAATCTTTTTTTCCGCGAGGGCGTGGATGAACGGCTCGACCACATCCGCTGCCGCCGCGGTCAAGTCCACCGTGCGCCAGCATAAATCAAAATCACCCGCGCTGATGATTTTGCTCTCGACGAAAATTTTGCGCATCGTCTTGCGGCCATCGTCAATTTCCGTTGTCGCCGGGTGGGCCTTTTTGCGAATTCCCACCGTGTCGGACTGGGAGACCGACACCGACGACGACGATTCCACGCCCGCAGATTGCACCGCCACGTTGTTCGCCTTGTCCTCAATTTGCCTGAGCGCCGCCTGCACGTCGGCATCGTCCGGACGCCGTTGTAAAACCGTTTCGTATTCCAAAATCGCCGAAGAAAGCTGCCCTGATTGCATATAAGCTTGCGCGATGCGTTTGGAGGTGTTGATGACATCCTGTTCGCGCCCCATCTTGGTATAGGCTTCCTTGAGAATTTCCAGTGACTGGCAATCGTTGGGCTGCGATTGGGCAATGACTTCGAACATCTCAATCGTCTGTTGCAATTGAGCTTCTTCGCTGGGACTTAACGCTACCGTATCCATGATTTAATCGTTTGCCAGCTTTAAAAATCAGCAATCCTCGCGCCACTTTAAGCATTCAAATGCAACAACGTAACCTCCTCGTAGACCACCAGATGCACTTGCGGCATTGCTTTCCGCCACCATCTGCGGAATCGTAACGTCATCCGGCACACCACCGGAACCGGAAAATGCCGCAACCCGTTCCCATCATGGAACCCGCAACCGGCGAACGCCTCGTGCGTTTCGTCGGCGACCGCACCCGTTTCACGCTCCACGACGGCAGCGGGCGCAATGGCTGGCGCGCCCTGCTCCGCACCAATCTCGGCCGCGCCGCCGCGCTCCGGCGCGAAATCATCGCCGCGCACGCCGGCGGCCCGGTGCACGCCGGCGCATCCTGGCGCGACGTGCCGATGCAACCAAACGGCGATGCCTGGCAAATCGAATTGCCGCTCGCTGAACCAGGCTTCTTCAAAGCCAAAGCGTATCTGCTCGATCCGAAAGGCTGGCAGCATTGGCCCGATGGCCCCGACGTCGGCATCAGTGTTCATCCCAATTTTGCCCGCACCGCCAATACCATTTATTGCGCCTTCACCCGGCTTTTGGGGGCGACGAAAAATTTGTCTTCCACCCGTGACGACAAACTCGAAGACCAGCACCGGCAACTCGACGAACTCGGCTGCGCCGTCCTTCCGCCCTCTGGCAAACTGCGTGACCTCGCGCGGCAACTGCCGCACATCGTCCACACGCTCGGCTGCCGCATTCTGCATTTGCTGCCGGTGCAACCCACCCCGACGACTTATGCGCGCTTCGGCCGTTTCGGCAGTCCGTATGCGAGTCTGGATTTGACCGCCATTGATCCGGCGCTGGTTGAATTCGACAAACGCACCACCGGCGTGGATCAATTTTGTGAACTCACCCGGGCCGCACATTGGTTCGACGCGCGCGTGTTCATTGACATTGTCATCAACCACACCGGCTGGGGCTCAACCTTGCAGGAAAATCATCCGGAATTTTTTCTGCGAAACTCCGACGGCACCTTCGCCAGCCCCGGCGCGTGGGGAACAATCTGGGAAGACCTCGTCGAGTTGAAACAGGATGATGTTGCGCTGTGGGACAAAATCGCCGACGCGCTTTTAATCTGGTGCCGGCGCGGGGTGGATGGTTTTCGTTGTGACGCCGGCTACAAAATTCCCGTGCCGGCTTGGCAATACATCATCGCCCGCGTGCAAGACCAATTTCCCGAAACCATCTTCCTGCTCGAAGGACTCGGCGGCTCGTGGGAAGCCACCGAAAACCTGCTCACTGACGGCGGAATGCAATGGGCTTACTCCGAACTTTTCCAAAATTACTCCGGCCGCCAGATCGCCGACTACCTCGACTACGCAAATCGCCAGAGTTCGCGCGTCGGCACCTACGTTCATTACAGCGAGACCCATGACAACGACCGCCTGGCCGCCCGCGGGCGCGCGTGGTCACTGTTGCGAAACCGTCTTTGCGCGCTGACCAGTGCGAGCGGCGGTTTTGGTTTCACCGGGGGTGTCGAATGGCTCGCTACCGAAAAAATCAATGTCCATGGCTGTAGCGGCCTCGCGTGGGACAACCCTGACAACATCGTTTCTGAACTCGCGCAACTCAACCGTCTGCTTGCCGACCACCCGTGTTTTTTCGACGGTGCAAAACTCACACGGCTCAGCCCGCCCGACTCGCCGGTTTATGCGCTGCTACGCGAATCCGCCGAAGGCAAGGATTCTGTCCTTGTTCTTGTCAACACGGATGCTGAAAAAGAAAATCCATCCATAATTTCAAAATCTGAAATCCGGAATCTGAAATCCGGAATTGATTTGCTGGGTCAGCCGTTGCCGAAATTTTCCATCGAGAAGGACAAAATCGTTTTCAAGCTCGCACCCGGCAGGTGCCATTGCCTTGCACCCGCGGCAGAGCCGCAAGGCTTGAGCGGTGACGCTTACCGTCGCGCCCGCGCACAGGCTGCCTGGGCCTTGGAATCGCTGAACAAAATCATCCCCGTCGAAACCATCGATGGTCTAGACTGGCCTTGGCTCGCCGGACAAGTCGATCGTTCGCCGGCCAATTTTCTTGCCGCCGCCAGCGAATTTGCCGCGCGTGGGTCAAAATCTTCCCTGGTTGAATTGTTACATGACGCGGAACAACAAAAAATTTTCCCGCGTGTCATTATCTGGACCCTGCTTGACCGCCGCCGTGTGACGCCGGTACCGCCCGGCCATTGGCTGCTCATCCAGGACGGCGCCCCCTTCCGGGCCACACTGCAAATGCAGAATGAAAACGGGCGCGCGACGCATGTCCAATCCATCGCCGCTGGCGACGGTCAAATCGCCTGTTTTGAGCCGCGCGAAACTGCGACCGACGCCGAATTGATTTTGGAACGGTATGCCGCCGCATCGCAGCAGGTGACAGCCGCGGTTCGATTTCTCCCGGCTGAACCGGCCGGCTCGAAACCCGAAACCCAAAAACCGAGACCCGAAGATGTGGTTTTGCTCACGAACGGCATCGGCGGCATGGCGCGGCTCCGCGTGGACCTGGGCCGCGTGAATTCGAAATACGACTGCGTGCTCGGCGCAAACCTGAACCCCAGCGTGCCGGTGGATCGCCATGTTTTTGTCAAACGCATCCGGACATGGGTCAACGCCGACGGTTTCCTTTCGCCGCTCGATTTCAAAAATCTCGCGTTGTTTGCCGCCGGTCCGCCGGCCATCTGGCAGTTTGTCGCCAATGCCGGCGACGGGCGGACGGTCGAAATCGAGTTGCGCGCCGAAATGCTCGAAGGGCAAAATACAACAGTGTTTCATTTTTCCCGGCCGACGGCCGAATGCGCCTGCGGCAAACAATTGCCCGCCGATGCCGATGTGCGGCTGACCGTACGATTTGACATCGAAGACCGGAATTTTCATTGGGAAACCAAACGCAACGGCGGTACGGATTATCATTTTTCTTCAAACACACACAAACTCCAGACCCCAGACCCGAAAACCCAGACCCGAATTGGCTTCGCCTTTACGCCCGCGCCGGATCGGCAATTGCGTGTGTTTGCGAACAGCGGTGAATATCATCCGCAACCCGAGTGGTGCGAGAACATTCCGCATCCGGTTGAACAAAGTCGCGGCCAGGTCGGCAGCGGCGACGCCTACAGTCCCGGTTGGTTTGAATTGCCGCTGCCCAAAGGCGCAGACGTCACGCTCGTCGTGACAGCGGAAAATGAAATATCCATCGCGCAAAAACCGGAGCGCCGGCCTCTGGCACGGCACGAAACACAAACAACCAAAACCGCCGTGCCAGAGGCCGGCGTTCCGTTCGCCGCTCAATTTGAACACGCCGCGAAGCAATTTGTCGTCCGCCGTGGCTGGGGCAAGACGGTCATTGCCGGCTATCCGTGGTTTCTCGATTGGGGACGCGACACCTTCATTGCCGCACGCGGTTTGCTTGCCGCCGGCATGGTTGACGAAGTGAAACAAATTTTGCTCACGTTCGCAAAATTTGAAAAAGACGGCACGCTGCCCAACAGCTTCCACGGCGAAGACGTTTCAAACCGCGACACCTCCGACGCGCCGTTGTGGTTCGCCGTCGCGTGCGAGGAACTGGCAAAAGTGGAACAGGCTTCCAGCCGGTCCCGGTCAGGCAAGATGCCTGACCCATTTTATGCCACGCCCGTTGATGATTCTGGCCGCACGATTTCCGATGTCTTGCAAAGCATTGCGGAAAATTACGCGAAGGGCACGCCGAACGGCATCCGCATGGACGCTGGCTCGGCACTGATTTGGAGTCCGGGCCATTTCACCTGGATGGACACGAACTTTCCCGCCGGCACGCCCCGCGAAGGCTACCCGATTGAAATTCAGGTTTTATGGATTCGTCTCCTGCAACAGCTTGAGAAAATCAGCGAGCGTGCTGAACACAAAAGATGGAGTGACCTTGCCGCACACGCAATCGCTTCACTGGAAAAACTTTTTTGGCTCGAGGAACGCGGCTATTACGCCGATTTGTTGATCGCAAAAAACGGCCAATCTGCCGCCGAGGCAAAGGTGGACAACGCCCTGCGCGGCAATTATCTGTTCGCCGTCAGCCTCGGACTTGTCACCGGAGAACGTGCGAAGCGTTGTGTCGAGGCGGCGCAAAAATATCTGGTGGTGCCCGGCGCGTTGCGGTCGCTCGCGCCATTGCCGGTTTCGGTCCCGCTGCCGATCTACCGCAACGGCCAACTATTGAACAACCCCATCGAGCCTTATTGGCCGCGTTACGAGGGCGACGAGGACACGCGTCGCAAACCCGCCTATCACAACGGCACGGCGTGGACGTGGACGTTTCCGGTTTTTTGCGAGGCACTGGCGCGCGCGTGGGATTTTTCACCGGAGGCGGTGGCAGCGGCAAAGGCATATCTCGGCAGCATGGACCAATTGATGAACGCGGGCTGTCTCGGCCAGATTCCGGAAATTCTGGATGGTGACGCGCCACATGCACAACGCGGCTGTGACGCGCAGGCTTGGGGCGTGACCGAGGCGTTGCGCGTGAGGAAATTGCTGGGGAAATGAAATTTGTGTTTTACGCTCGCCCTCACCTGTTTCCTCTCCCCCCAAGAGAGGACAGGTAGCGGACGATTCGCTAACATTTCCAAGATGGTCGTGCGAACACCGCTGGCAGTGAATTGAAAGCTGAACGGAGAACGATTCCCCCTCTCTTGGGGGAGACTTGAGCCGTTTGGGAAACGGCGAAAGGAATTTGGCAAAGCCAAAGGCCGCACGGCCGAGCGAGCGGGCGCGAGCGAGTCCACGCTGGGATGAGGGCGGACGTTTTGCATTAAAAATCAAAAATCGAACGGAGTTTCGTCACCCCGACTCCTACGAACGCTAAATCGTTGCCAATCGGCGCGGCGCGGGCAAAATGACGGCGTGAACTTCCATGAGAAAATCATTGCGTGGGATAAATTGCCGGAGTGGCGGGCGGCCATGCGCGCCAGTGGCAGGAAACTGGTCGTCACCAACGGCTGCTTTGACATCCTGCATCTGGGCCATGTGACCTACCTCGAATCGGCGCGCAATTTCGGCGATGCGCTGCTTGTCGGCGTCAACAGCGATGATGCCACGCGGCAGTTGAAGGGGGCGGGGCGACCGGTAAATGTCGAGGCCGACCGCGCCGCTGTGCTCGCCGCGCTGGCGAGTGTGGACGGAGTTTGCGTTTTTGCTGGAAAATCGGCGACAAAATTCCTTTTAGCCGCCAAGCCCGATATTTATGTCAAAGGTGGCGATTACACCCTGGACACGTTGAACCAGGATGAACGGCGCGCGGTGGAGTCGGCGGGCGGGAAAATTGTGATCATTCCGTTTGTGCCGGGCAAATCCACAACGGCGTTGCTGGAAAAGATTTCACGGCTTTGAATGGGAGGGACGGCGTGTCGCCGTCCCCGAACTAAAATTGGGACGGCAGAACGCCGTCCCTCGCAAGTAAATGAAAATTCTGGTCATTTCCATGGCGGGGAACGGTGACACGCTGTTCGCCACGCCATTGATCCACGAGTTGCGCGCCAATTTTCCGGATGCGACCATTGACGCGCTGGTGCGGTGGCCTGGCGCGAAGGATTTGCTCGAAGGCAACCCGCATCTCAATTCGATCCACCAAAGAAACTTCATTTCAGATTCCAAAATCGGCTCCCTCAAATTCCTGTTGAAACTCCGCGCGCAAGGCTACGACATTTCGTTCAACACGCATCCGCAAAGCAGACGGTATTACCGGCTGGTGGCAAATTTCATCAATGCGCCGGTGCGGCTCGGCCATGATTATGAATGTTCCGGCGCGCTTGACCGCTGGCTGACCAACCGGACCCTTCCGCAGGATTACACGCGGCACAGCGCCGAAAATAATCTGTCCCTGCTTTCATTGATCAAGGCCAAACCGCTGCTACCGCGGCACCGTTACGAAGTTTTTTTAACGGACGCCGAACACGCCTGGGCGGCGGATTTCATTGCCCGGCAAAATCTTTCCGGGCGGCCGATGTTGGGCGTACACGTCGGTTCGGGCGGCACGAAGAATCTCGCCCTCCGGCGCTGGCCGCTGGGAAATTACCTGGAACTGGTCCGCCGCCTCCGGGAACGCCATTCCAAACTGGCCATATTGTTTTTCGGCGGACCGGAGGAACAGGCCGACCATGAAAAAATCCAGACGGCGGCCGGCGGAGACAATTTGTTTTTCCCGAAAACCCGGAATTTCCGGCAGGCGGCGGCGTTGCTTGAAAAGTGCGGCGCATTTTTGAGCGTGGATACGGCGCTCATGCACCTTGCGACCGCCATGAATGTGCCCGCCCAGGTCGTCATTGAAACCCCCACCTGGAACAAGCCCATCGAACCTTATGACCGTCCGTTTGTGCTGGTGAAAAACCCGGCTGTTGCCGGACGCAACCTGGAATTTTACCGTTACGACGGGCGCGGCATTCAGGGAAGCGACGAGGAATTGCGCCGCTGCATGGAATCAGTGACGGTCGAAAGCGTTTTCGACGAGATCAACAAAATTTTTTGAGCCGCACGCGGTTTACAACGAAAAGCCTGCCGCCTTCGCGTCCACCGCAAACATTTTCACCGTGTCGAGAGACAATTCCTTCAAATTCATCCCGGTCATCTTCATTGCCTTGGCCAGAATGTCGTGCGGCACGGTCACAATGTCACAGCCGCAACCGTCCGCCTGAAAAATGTTCAGCACTTCACGGACGCTCGCCCAAAGCAATTCCGCCTGGGGCAGGCCGGCCAGGAGTTTTTTGCTCTCACGCATCTGCGGCATCGGGTCAACGCCGGTGTCCGCAATGCGGCCGGCGAACACAGACACGACCGCCGGCACTTTGGGATTCAACACCCTGGCGACACCCGCGACTTGCTCCAAAGTGAGGATGGCGGTGACGTTGAGCTTCACGCCTTCGAGCGCCAGTTCGCGAACGAGCGGGAGTGAAGCTTCGCCGCGCGTGTTGGTGATGGGAATTTTGACATAGACGTTTTTCGCCCAGTCCTTGATTTTCAGCCCCTGCCGCCGCATTTCAGGAAACTCATCGGAAAACACCTCAAACGAAATTGGTTTCTCCGTGACGTGCTGTAAAATTTCACGCGCAAACGCTTCATAATCATGCACGCTCGCCTTGCGCATCAGGGTGGGATTGGTGGTCATGCCCTTGATGAGTGGATTGGCATTCAATTCGAGCATTCCTGCCTTGTCCGCACCATCGGCGAAAATTTTTACCTTCAAATCCTTCAATATACTCATGATTCAAAATAACCGGCAAATTTTGTTAACGCTTCAATTCCCGCAAGATAATGTCCGCAGCCTGGGCCAAATTACCAGCCAAAAAATGCGGTTTTTGCCGGAGTTCCTCCGCATAACCCCGATCAATGAAGATCGTCCGGCAGCCGGCCGCATGACCGCAGTCAATGTCCCGCCAGCGGTCACCGACCATCCAGCTTTGCGCAAGGTCAATGCCCAGTTCGCGCGCCGCGCGCAGCAACATGCCAGGCTTCGGCTTGCGACAGTCGCACTCAGCCCCGCCTTGGCCCGGATGATAACAGACCTCTACGCGGTCAATCGGCAGCCGTTGGCACATGCCGGCGTGAATCGTTTCCACGATTTCCTTTTGGAGTGAGCCTCGGCCAACGTCCGGCTGGTTGGTCACCACAATGAGCAAAAAGCCGGCTTGCTTGAGTTTTGCGCACGCGGCGGGAACCTCGGGAAGGATTTCAAGTTCACTCAAGCTTCTTGGCGGATACGGTTTGTGGTCGCGTTCCAACGCGCGGTTGATGACTCCGTCGCGGTCAAGAAAAACGGCGCGCCGGACTTCGGACTTCGGACTTCGGACTTCGGACTTCACCGCGTGCTTTCCCACTTGGTTTTGCCGACCTTGAGTTTGGGATGGGAGACAAACAAATGCCAAATCACCGCCTGAAACGCCTCGGAGTGTGGGGTCACATGGTCAGGGTTGACCGTCGGTACGATGACGCACGCGGTCGCTTCCTTCGCCGTGTACCCTCCATCGCGTCCGACGATGCCGACAACCGAAGCACCAACCTGTTTGGCGAGTTGAATCGCGCTGACGAGGTTGGGGCTGACGTTTTTCTCCAGGTTGCCGCCGCCGACGGAAAAAATGAGCAGGCCGTCCTTTGCGTTCAGACGGCTGCCTTTGAGCCACTCGGCGAAAATCGTGGCCCAGCCTTCGTCGTTGGTGCGGGCGGTGAGTTCAGAAACGTTGTCGGTGGGCGCATAAGCCTCGAATCCGCAGATTTTGCGGAAGTCGTTGACGGCGTGGCTGGCGTTGGCTGCGCTGCCCCCGACGCCGAGGATGAACAACCGTCCGCCGCGTTCACGCACGCGCGCCAGTTCGGCCACGGATTTTTCAACGGCGTCCGGGTTGAGTTCAGAGACAAGTTTTTGGACTTCGTCGAGGAATTGTTTGGCAAAGCTCATGTTGGTTTTGATTGTAGCAGCGTTTCCAATTCAGCCAAGCCTGCAGGTGAGCCGATTTCGTAAAAGCGTTCGCGCACTTCGTAACCGGCGAGCTGTTTTTCGCGGACGAGTTTGCCCATGACTTCGGCCAGGTCGAGCAGCCGGTCGGCGGCATAGGATTCAAACACCGGTGCTTTGAACAGGCTCAATCCGTAATCAATGTGCCGCATTTCCGGTGGGCGTTTTTTTTTGTCGTAAACCGCGATTTCGCCGTCGCGAAAAACAACGTTGCTGGTGTCGTGACGCCCCTCGTTGCGATAGACGGTCATGCAACCGAGCTTGCCGCTCTGCCGGAAAAATTCCGCGATGGGACGGTATTCCACCGGCAAATACGAATCCCCGTAGAGCACAAAAAATTCATCGCCCAGCAACGGCAACGCACGTTTGATGGCACCCCCCGTGCCCAGCAGTTTCGGGCCATCGAATGAATAATCAAGCCGCACTCCGAACGCGCGGCCGTCGCCGAAATCGCGTTGAATCATTTCGCCGAGATAACCAACGCACAGCACCGCATGGCGGATGCCGCGGGCGCGAAGCAATTCGAGTTGGTGCGCCAGAAACGGTTTGCCCGCGACCGGCACGAGCGATTTGGGGA
>Ga0181536_10006811_pt1 | contig 11362 bp, 8 predicted proteins | sample PEATcosm2014_Bin_41_FD_121105 | JGI IMG/M metagenome (GOLD analysis project Ga0181536, IMG submission 121105) | Peatland microbial communities from MTU Mesocosm Facility, Houghton, MI, USA - PEATcosm2014_Bin17_60_metaG | ecosystem: Environmental > Terrestrial > Soil > Wetlands > Peat | place...
CCCACAGCGAAGTGTACTCGCGCTTCTCCAGCCAATACTGCACGTCGGCCAGCACTCTCTTGATGTGCTCGATGCCGTGAATGTGCAGCGCCGAAGCCATCATGGTGATGCCCGCGCCGGCCATGATGGCCTTGAGCACGTCCTCGGCGGAATGAACGCCGCCCGAAATCGCCAGGTCTATATTCAAGTGGCCGAAGAGGATCGCCGCCCAGTGCAGCCGGGGCAGCAATTCCGAGGGCGTGGAGAAGTGCAGCGTGGGCCGCACTTCCAGGGTCTCGATGTCGAAGTCGGGCTGATAGAAGCGGTTGAACAGAACCACGCCGCGCGCTCCCGCGTCCTCCAGTCGAGCCACCAGATGGGGCACACTGGTGAACGACCGGGAGAGCTTCACCGACACGGGCACCTTGACCGATGCGGTTACCTCGGCCACCAGATCGAGAATCTGCGACTCAAGCTCCGCTGAAGTCACGCTGCGATCCGTGGCCAGCGCATAGGTATTCAACTCGATGGCGTCGGCGCCGGCCTGTTCCATATCCTTTGCATAGCGCACCCAGCCGCCCTTGGTGGCGCCGTTGAGACTGGCCAGAATGGGTATCTTCACCGCTTCCTTGGCGCGCCGCAGATGCTCGAGGTAGACCTCGTGCGTCATGCGGTAGTCGCTCAGATCGGGCAAATAATCGAGCGACTCGGCAAAGGAATTCGTGCCCCGCGAGAGATCGTCGTCCAGAGCCTTCGACTCCAGGATCAACTGCTCCTCGAAGAGCGAGCAGAGCACCACTGCCGAAGCGCCGGAATCCTCCATGCGACGAATGTTGTCGAGCGAGTCGGAAAGCGGTGTAGAGGAAACCACGATCGGACCGTTCAGCTTCAACCCCAGATACTTTGTTGAAAAATCGATCATTCCGCACCTCCGGCGGCCACCGCCGCCAATTTGTCTTCTGGCTTTTCCGCCGGCGCAATGTTCGGCGTCTCGCTGCGGCCCGGCATTGCGGCCCGCGCCGAGTAGACGCGCCACTGCCGCTCGACATCGTCCTGCGCCTCTGCGAGCAGCTTTGCGGCCAACTCCGGATTGCTGCGCGCCAACATAGTGTAGCGCGCTTCGCGATAGCTGTACTCCTTCAAGCGGATCGCCGGAGCCTTGGAGTCGAGCTGGAACGGATTCTTGCCGTCCTCGCGCAGGCTTGGATTGTAGCGCATCAGCGGCCAGTAGCCCGACTGCACCGCCAGCTTTTGCTGCTCCAGCCCATGCACCAGATCGTAGCCGTGGGCGATGCAACTGGAGTACGCGATGATGATCGACGGTCCATCGTGCGCCTCGGCCTCCTGGAAGGCCTTCACCACGTGGCTGTCGTTGCCGCCCAGCGCCACCCGCGCCACATAAACGGAACCGTAGCTGACTGCCTCCATAGCCAAGTCCTTCTTGCTGGTGCTCTTGCCGCTGGCGGCAAACTTGGCCACCGCGCCGCGCGGCGTGGCCTTCGACATTTGCCCGCCGGTGTTCGAGTAGACCTCGGTATCCAGCACCAGCACGTTCACGTTCTTGCCGGAGCCGAGCACGTGGTCCAGTCCGCCGAAGCCGATGTCGTACGCCCAGCCGTCGCCGCCCAGAATCCAGACGCTTTTGCGGACCAGCGTGCCGGCGATGGCCAGCAGGTTGCGCGCGTCGGAAGAGACGTTGCCGGCAAGCTGCTCACGCAAAGCCTTCACCCGCTCCCGCTGTCGATTGATTTCGGTCTCCGTCTTCTGCGATGCGCCCAGCAGCGCAGTAACCAGTTCATCGCCAATGGCGGGAGCTAGCCTCGTCACCAGCATCTCCGCGAAAGCCTTCTGCTGATCGAGCGCGATGCGCATTCCGAAGCCGAACTCGGCATTGTCCTCAAAGAGCGAGTTGGCCCAGGTCGGCCCGCGGCCCGCGGCGTTGCTGGCGTAAGGCGTGGTGGGCAGGTTGCCGCCGTAGATCGACGAGCAGCCGGTGGCGTTGGCGATGTAAAGCCGGTCGCCGAAGAGCTGAGTAAGCAGCTTGATGTACGCCGTCTCTCCGCAGCCCGCACAGGCGCCGGAAAACTCGAAGAGCGGCTGCAACAGTTGCAGGTCCTTCACCTGGGTGTGCGAGAGCTTGGAGCGATCTACCTCGGGCAGAGTTAGGAAGAACTCCCAGTTATCGCGCTCGGCCTCGCGCAGCGGCGCCTGGGGCGCCATATTGATGGCCTTCTTGCTGGCGTCGCTCTTGTTCTTCACCGGGCAAACTTCGACGCAAACCGCGCAGCCGGTGCAGTCTTCGGGAGCGATCTGCAGCGTGTAACGGTCTTGCTCCATGCCCTTCCACTTAGGCTTGGCCCACTGGAAGGCCGCCGGAGCCTTCTCCGCGGCCTCGGGACTGTAGACCTTGGCGCGAATCACCGCATGCGGGCAGACCATCACGCACTTGCCGCACTGGATGCAAAGCTCCTTGTCCCAGACCGGGATGAACTGCGCGATGTTGCGCTTCTCATACTGCGCCGTGCCCGTGGGGAAGACGCCGCCGGCCGGAAAGGCGCTGACCGGGAGCAGGTCGCCCTTGCCGCCGGCGATCTTGCCCAGCACGTTGTGAACAAACTCAGGCGCATTGCCGGAGATAGCTCCGACTAAGTCGAAGCTGGAGGAAGCCTCGGCGGGCAGTTCCACCTTTTCCAGATGCGCCAGCGCCGCGTCCACGGCTTCGTAGTTCTTCTGCACCACCGATTCGCCGCGCTTGCCGTAGGTCTTGTAAATGGCCTTCTTGATTTGCTGAATCGCCTCTTCGCGGGGCAGTACGCCGCTGATGGCGAAGAAGCAGGTCTGCATGATGGTGTTGATGCGCGAACCCATCCCGGCCTTGCGCGCCACAGCGTAGCCGTCGATCACATAAAACTCGATCTTCTTGCGCAGTATCTCCGCCTGAATCGTCTTCGGAATGTGCTTCCAGACCTCGGAAGCCGGGTAAGGCGAGTTCAGCAGGAAGACCGCTCCCGGCACCGCCGCCTCCACCACATTCATCTTCTCCAGGAAGCTGAAGTTATGGCAGGCCACAAAGCTGGCGCGGGTAATCAGATAAGTCGAGCGAATCGGGTTCGGCCCGAACCGCAGGTGCGAAGTCGTCATCGAGCCGGACTTCTTCGAGTCATAGACGAAGTAGCCCTGCGCATAATTCGGCGTCTGCTCGCCGATGATCTTGATCGAGTTCTTGTTGGCGCCCACCGTGCCGTCCGAACCCAGGCCGTAGAAGAGCGCGCGCACCGTCTTCGGGTCTTCGGTCGAAAACTCCGCATCGTAACTCAGGCTGGAATGCGAAACGTCGTCGTCGATGCCGATGGTGAAACTGTTCTTCGGCGCGGGCTTCGATAACTCGTCGAAGACGCCCTTGACCATGGCCGGCGTAAACTCCTTCGAGGACAGTCCGTAGCGTCCGCCGATCACCTTGGGCTTGGCGGCGAAGGGCAAGCTAGCTTCATTCTCGGCCAGCGCCGAAACGATGTCCTGATAGAGCGGCTCGCCGTTCGCGCCCGGTTCCTTGCAGCGGTCGAGAACCGCAATAGACTTCACCGTCGCGGGCAGCGCGGCCAGGAATGCCTTGGCGGCGAAGGGCCGGAAGAGCCGTACCTTGAGCAGCCCGATCTTCTCGCCTTGCTTGGTCAACAGGTCCACGGCCTCTTCGGCTGCTTCCGCGCCGGAACCCATGATGACGATTACGCGCTCGGCATCCGGCGCGCCGTAGTAGTCGAAGAGGTGATAGGCGCGGCCAATCTGCTTGGCCACACGGTCCATCACCGACTGCACGATTGCCGGAACCGCGGCGTGGAAGGGCGTGCAGGCCTCGCGGGCCTGGAAGAAGACGTCGGGATTCTGCGCCGTGCCGCGAATCACCGGGCGATCCGGGCTGAGCGCCCGCTGCCGGTACTCGATCAGATACTTGTCGTCCACCAGCGCGCGGATAGTCTCGTCGGAGATCGGCTCGATCTTGCCCACTTCGTGCGAAGTGCGGAAGCCGTCGAAGAAATGGATGAAGGGAATGCGCGATTCCAGCGTGGCGATCTGCGCCACCAGCGCCATGTCGGCCACTTCCTGCACCGAGTTCGAGGCCAGCATCGCCCAGCCGGTCGTCCGGCAGGCCATCACGTCGGAGTGGTCGCCGAAGATCGAGAGCGCGTGGGTAGCCAATGTGCGCGCCGTCACGTGCATCGTCGCCGGGGTCAGTTCGCCGGCGATCTTGTACATATTCGGAATCATCAGCAGCAGCCCCTGCGAGGCCGTGAAGGTGGTGGCAAAGGCCCCGGCCTGCAACGCGCCGTGCAGCGCGCCCGCCGCGCCGCCTTCGCTCTGAAGTTCTTCCACAATGGGCAACGCGCCCCAAATGTTTTTCTTCCCCTCGGAAAGCCACTGATCGGCCCACTCGGCCATCGGCGACGAGGGGGTGATGGGGTAGATCGCGACCACTTCGGAGAGCCGATAGGCAACCGAAGCAGCCGCCTCGTTCCCATCCAGAATTACGGTTTTTTTCTCACTCATTCCCTTAGCCTCATAGAGCGGCCGGACACAGCACAGCCGCTACGCCAGTCTCGCCGCCGAGGGGGGGATAGCCGCTGTGATGCGAAACACATGGCGAATATGAAATGCCGCATTATGGAATTTTTCGGTTGTGGGTCAGTTTGAAGGGTACGGGCGGGCTTTAGCGAAGGGTACGGGCTTTAGCCCGTACAGAACTCCAGCAAAATCAGCGTGGGCTTTAGCCCCTGAGGGAATGCTTTTTCAAACTGACCCACTACCAGTATCTCCCGTATCGCGCAGATTTTGCCCGCGTTATCCCACTTCGGGAACCAGTCGATCCCGGCTGCGGAGTGATGCGGATCGTCGCGCCTATCGCGCAGGAGTTCGAGAAGAACATTTCCTTGCTGGATTCTTGTGAATCGCTATTTCAAAGGCCTGGGAATCTCAGGGCAATCGCATTTGAGCATTTGAAGGGTACGGGCTTTAGCCCGTACGTTCATGCGCTAAAAAATTGAGGGGGCTTTAGCCCCTGAGGGAAGAGAATCTGTCAGCGAACTTGACTTTTGATGGAATTGGCGCCACACGAAACACTGAAATCGGCTGCAAAACGGGCGAATGGCAGTCCCTCAGGGGCTAAAGCCCTGCTGGATTTGCTGTTTTCATGTACGGGCTTAAGCCCGTACCCTTCATTTCTTGCTCAATGTTCAAATGCAATTGCCCTGCTGTGAATCTGAAACGTGCCTGCCCCAGAACTGAAATCGGAGTATACTTTGAGGCGTGGAGATCACGTACGACCCGCGAAAAAACGAGCGCAATCTCCGGGAACGTGGGCTCGGTTTTGAGATGGTGGCGGGGTTCGATTTTGGCTCGGCCGTTTACGCCATCGACACGCGCAAGGATTACGGCGAACTTCGTACTCGTGCTCTCGGGTTCATTGGAGACACGCTTTATGCGCTGGTATTCACCATGCGCGGCAGTGCTTTACGGGTTATCAGTCTGAGAAGGGCCAACCGCAAGGAGCGAAATCGTTATGAAAAGGCCAAACCCTGAGTTGATCGACGACGAAAATCCGGAGTGGTCCGAAGAAGACTTCGCAAAAGTTGTTCCATTCTCCGGTCTCCCTGTGGAATTGCAGAACCTGCTTTCTTCACCAAAGCAGGAAAGGGAAGAGATCGCCTCCCGATCGACCCGCCAGCCCGCAGCCTGAATTGTCTGACAGCGCGACGCATCCGCACCGGACACGGCGTAGCCCAGGTCGTCGAGCCTGTCGCACAGAAGTTTCTGAAGTGCCGGGTGCCCATACTTTCGCGTTCTTTGCGAAAGGGTGGGAGACCGTGAACCTGATGCAGCCGCACTGTAACAGGGCACGGCTTCAGCCGTGCCGTAAACGGTTGATAATAAACGCAGGGCTTTAGCCCCTGAGGGAAGGTTTGCTCTGCGGCTAAACTTATTCAGATTTTCCTTAGAAACAAGACATGGAGCACCCGGCATTCGCAGGGATTCGCCCATCCCCGCCATCTGTTATCCTAGCTCTCGTTCCCGCTCGATCCGCCGAAGGAACTTCTGATTAAGTCGGCTTTTTGAAGGGTACGGGCTTTAGCCCGTACATAAACCCTGCAAAATCAACGATGGGCTTTAGCCCCTGAGGGATGTTTTACATAGATTGAATTGCGTTCAATCTCTTCCGGGCCTGATTCCCCGCCGCTTGCGGCGTAAAGTCAAATCGGGTTTTCAGGATACCTCGCCGCTTGCGGCGAGGTCGTTCATTAAAAGGCTACAAATATTTTTCCACAACATAACCAAAGGGCGGCAAGCATATATATTCGTACCAGAGCCGCTGTTACCTTCGGTTCGCCGAATTCCACCAAAGGAAGCACCGATGCGCAAGTCGATGGGCAAATTGGGGGACGCAATTGTAAGGCCATTCCTCCGCGCCGTTCCGCTTTTTCTACTGCTTTTCGCAGCTTTATTTCTCGCTCTGCCTGAAACCGCAAACGCCCAGGTTTGGGTGACCTCTTCGCTTACACCGAGTCCCGACGGGACGCAGTTAACGGCCTCTTGCAGCACCTCGGCCGCCTACTCGAACGTTGGAACGCTTTCTCCGTGGGATACTTCGGAAGCCAGCGAATATTATCCCGCGGGTATCCAGGTCGGAGATCCTACCTGGTGGGCATATTGGTATCAATCGTTCACCGCATCCTGCGCCGTGACCACATCCACTGGACAAACCATCGCCTTCCCCGGTTGTCCCGCCGGCCCGCTTGAAAATAACCCCCAGGCGCTTACTTACGGGGTCACTGGAAACCCAACCGGCCAGTGCTCCACTACTATTCAGACGCAGCCGGGGGTAAACTATACCATCAACTCCCAGCACTATATAGTGCTTGCTCCCATTGGCTGGACCGCGTTGGGCTTCCCAGAGAGCGCAGCCTGTATAAGCGTTACCGGTGTCTATGATGGCCCCGATGGCACGGTTACCCTTCCAGTGCCGCCGGCGCCCCCGTGGGCACAGACGGGTCCTGCGCTGTTGGGCTATTATGATCCGGGAGGTCTGGGAACATATCTGCTGACTCCCTCCTTCAGCAACGGCAGCTATATGTTCCTGCCCCTCAATTTTTTTGGAAATTGGGGATTGCTCACTACCGAATTGAATGGGAGCTGCATAAGCAATTTCTATTCAAGCGGGTATGTTCCCGTCGCCACCACGGTTGCATCCTACCAAGCTCCCTGCCCCACGCCCACCGTCGCCTCCATAACTCCCAGCACCTGGTGGGCGGGACAAACCTCCAATAACGTCACCATCACGGGAACCAACTTCATCACCACGGCGGCAGCCACGGCCAATCCTTCCTGTCCCGCGAGCACGGTCGACCTAACCACGCCCAGCGGCGCCGCGGTTGCGCTGGGCGCGGTCACCGTCAACAGCCCGACGCAGATCACCATAGCCACAGTCACGCCCCCTGCCAAGGAAACCACCGAGGGCGCCACCCTCTCCGTAAGCGGCGACTTTAACCAGCAGCCTAACGCCGATATCCTCGGCAATCCTCAAATCCAGTGCGCCGGAGCCACGATGCAGTGCAATGGAGAGACCATCAGCGTCCTCACTGGAGACGCCCCGATTCAGGACGTGGTCGTCGGCCAGCAGGTCGTCCTCGACACCACGCCAACCGCCGCGCAACTGACCGCGCTGCCTCTTCCGCTCACCCTCGGAACGACAACCTGGACGGCAAAAGGAACAAATATCGGCGGCTATACAGCCTCTACAGCCGGAGCCAGCGTGACTCCAACGACGCTCACCGGGCCAAGCTTGACCACATATTGGGTCTATGCGGGAACAGACATTCCGGTAACATATGAATACTGTGTCGGCAGCCAATGCAGTTCCAAGGCAAATGCCGCCTTCACCGTGAACGGGCCGACCGGAAGCGCAACGGCAACCGTCACCGGCGTATCGGTATCTCCGAAAGTTCCGATATGCAATGGAACTACGGCAACCGAGCAGTTATTGGTATTTGGAACTGGCGTCGGATCCGGGAAATGTTCCTCTGGAAACACAGGCGGAATTGCGATCACCGGGAACTATGGTATTACGCTCGGCGGAAAGGCTGCCAATGTGCCTTCTTCCGGTGGAACACTGGAATGGATTCAGTTGATCGCCGTTAACCTTGAGACTGAGACACCTGCTGGCGGAGGGACTCCAACCTCATTGGATTGCGGTGAAGGGTTGGACAACAAACTACCCTATCCTTCGACCACAACCAATGGAATTTTGACAGCTTCCGACATTCCAGCACAAGGTTTATCTGCGCCATACATCGGAGCATCAAGGACTTTCACTGCCTCGACCTACCTCATGTGGCAGTCGAAACTCACCGGATCAAATCTCGTTCCACTCGGGTATGTATCTTGGAATTGGAGCGGAGCGGCGGCGGAGAATACAGCAACACAAACGTGGTCTTTGAGTCCAGGTGCAACTTGGACTGCGAAACCCTCCTTCGTCAAAAGCAGCGATAATAATCCAGATACTCGGGGATATCCAACGTGGACCTCATTGGTAATAAATGGCGTGTGTACGACAGTCACTACGAACGCGGAAGAGGAGCAATAACATGACAAAAACGATTTGCATGATTATGTTGACGATGGCAGCATCCATTGGCTCGAAGTTGCCGGCACAAGTTAGCACCAATGACGCACCGATACCAAGAACTGGATTTACTCTTTCTATCTCGGTCGAAAAGCCTGAAGCAAAAGTCGGCCAGATCGGGCCGGTGATTGTTAAGGAGAAGAACGTTACGAATCACTTGATTGGACAGGGCAGTAATCTGCTTAATATATGCCTTGTGTACCGGATGGAGGTTCTTCGTGACGGTGTTCAGGTTCCAAAAACGAAGGAGATGCAGCGACAAGAAAACCCGCGGCCAGGTAGCGATATAGGTGGATCCTATGCTCCTGCACCAGAAATAAAACCAGGAGATGAACAGGAACTTGAGGTACCTGTCAGCGAATGCTACGATATGACTGTCCCCGGTAGATATGACATCACCTTTATCTGGGAGTCGGACCCCAACGATTCGCAGAAGAATGTTCTGACTAAGTCCAACACCATCACTCTGACCGTGCTTCCTGCGGACGAACCGCCGCCAGCGAAGCAGTAAAACTAACCCACAGCCGCCCGGGGCGGGAGTGTTCACAATCCCGGGTGATGGTGTCCTCGATGCAGATGAGCAGAAAAATAGCGTGACAAAAACGATTTGCATAACACTGGTAATGATGGCAGCGTCCATTGGATTGCCGTTACGGGCTCAAATGAGGGCGGCGACCGCCACAATACCGATGACTGGGTTTACCCTTATCATCTCGATTGAGAATGAATCTGCAAAAGTCGGGGAGATCCGGCCGGTGATTGTCAAGGAAAAGAACATCACTGATCATCTGATTAATAACACAAGACCCATGAGTCAATGCCTTTGGTATCGGATGGAAATTCTTCGAGACGGGGTTCAGGTATCAAAAACGGCGGAAATGATACATCGCGAGTCGCCTTCAAAAGAAGAGCAATTCAATACGGCGCCTTTCTTATCAACGTTGGAACCGGGAGACTTGGATCAATTTGAGGTGCCCGTGAGCCAATGTTATGATATGACTGTCCCCGGCAATTACCAGATCACATTTACTTGGGAAAGAGTCGATATCAACGATCCAAACAAACTTATTCAGACCAAGTCCAACACCATTACTCTGACCGTGCTTCCTGCGGACGAACCACCGCCCGCGAAGCAATAAGTCCGCACCAATCAACGCCGTTTCAGGCGCTGGGAGTTCTTCCGGCAGGAACGGCGTTGGAACGTTCGCGTGAAATATGAAAAAATGAATCACAATGACGAGCAAGAGCGATGCGCTGGAGGGATTATGAAATCTTTTTATGTTTTGCTTTTGCTCGTCGCATTTTCAGTCATAGCATCTGGCCAATCAGCAATCTCCAATCAGATCGGGTCTGCTAAACTTCCGTTTACGCTCGAAATTACAGCCGAGTTGGATAAACAACATCCCAACGACTGGGATTTTGTGAACAGCGCAGAGAAGGTAGTAAATGTTGGTTCAATGATTGTTGTGGGGATTCGGAAAACAAACATCTCAGATCATGAGATCATTAAATGGCCAGAGATAGGCGGGCCTTTTGGCGATCATTTTGAGATTCGCGATAGCAATGGCAATGTAGTCGAATGGAAAAAGCTAGACAATTCGCGGATTGGAGGAGAGGCTCGGATAACAGGAACAAAAGACATGGTGATGCAACCAGAAGAAATAAGAATCGATACGGCCCCTCTGAGCACTTGGTTCGATATGAGCCAGCCTGGAACGTACACTATTCAGATATCGCAGCATATTTCGAATGATCCTGCGTCCGACGTGGTCAAATCAAACATCATCACCTTGACCGTGCTTCCGGCTGACGATAAGCAGCCTGCGAAGCAGTGAGACCACTCCAATCACCGCCGTCTCCGGAGCGGGAAGTTTCACCCGCCCGGAGCGGCCAGGGATTGCACAGGAGGACTGATGCGATTTTTACTCGGGTTGTTGATGCTCGGAGTCACCGGCATGGCATACTCGCAAGCATCGCAGCAACCCTACACAGTCACCATCAACACACCCCATGAAACGATTAAGTCAGGCGATGAGGTGCCCATTCACGTGGTGCTGAAGAATGTCAGCGATCATGATATTGGAATAGATAGAGTTCCTCACACCTCCTCTGCGGATTGCGATTACCGTATCGAGGTTCAGGGCATAAATGGCAATATTGTTTATGAAAATGCAGAAAACTGCTGGCATTCCTTAGGCTTAGGAACAGATCGGAACGTGTTATACCTGAAGCCCGGAGAAACATTAGCGGGCGACACGACGATCACCAAGTTATTACACACCTCTACTGAAGAGGACGGCTCGATCAAGAAGACCAAAATCTTCGACTTTACCACGCCGGGGGAATACGTGGTTCAGTTCTTGCGGACGGATGTATACAGTACGAAGAAAGTGTATGTTCCGTCCAACAAGATCACCATCATAGTGCTTCCAGCGGACGACACGCCGCCCGCGAAGCAGTAAAACCAATCCACAGCCGCCCGGGGCGGGAGTGTTCACAATCCCGGGTGATGGTGTCCTCGATGCAGATGAGCAGAAAAAATAGGCGGGTGGCCCGGTCATCAAAATCATCCTGAGCCATAAGAAGCTGTGCCCGTTCATCGCAGTCTTATCGCGATGAGCGGGCGAGTGGCCCAGGTGCCGGCAGAAGTGAGCAGAACCATTGAAGATGGGTGGCCCAGGTGCCTCGCCTTTGGGCACCTGGGAGAGCGCC
>Ga0181536_10006813_pt1 | contig 11360 bp, 10 predicted proteins | sample PEATcosm2014_Bin_41_FD_121105 | JGI IMG/M metagenome (GOLD analysis project Ga0181536, IMG submission 121105) | Peatland microbial communities from MTU Mesocosm Facility, Houghton, MI, USA - PEATcosm2014_Bin17_60_metaG | ecosystem: Environmental > Terrestrial > Soil > Wetlands > Peat | place...
AACAGCTCTTTTTCAATCCGCCGGCCTGCCGGGTCATCACCGCCGTCGGCGCAACCCGGGATCCGGCCACCGGCAGGCGGCCGCCGGTCTACGTGAAAGAGGACGCGCCGTGGTCGGCGGTGCGCAACGCCGCGCACTCGTACGGGTTTGCCGCCTTCCGGGTCGATCCCGGAGCGCATCCCGGGGGAGAGACGACGATCACCGTCACGTATTATGACGTCGTCGGGAACGACGGGCAGTTGGCGCCGTTCGAAACGTTTACGCTGCGCCGCCCGCGCCGCGACTAACCTCGAGCGGCGTTTCGTCCGCAGATCAGGCCTTGGCACAACGCGCGTGCCAGGCCGTGCTGGCTGAAGCCGCCGGCCGATTCGCCGCCGCAATACAGCCCCGGAATCACCTCGCCGCGCAGATCGATGACTCGGCACGCGGCGTCGATCCGCAAACCCGCCCGGGAATCGTGCACGACCGGCGTCGCCCACGCCGCGTAGAACGGCGGCGTCTCGATCGCGTAGCGGGGCGCCGGTTTGCCGAAATCCTCGTCCACGCCGGCCGTGACGAACGCATTGTAGCGCTCCACCGTCGCTTGCAGCTCCGCGCCGCGCATGGGCAGGCGCTGATGCGGCATCACGATCGCGTCCGCCAACTCGCGCACGGAGTTCGCGCTGAAGAAGAAGCCCGCGCCCGTATCGACGTTCGGCGGCTGCGGATCCCACGCTTCGCGCTCGACGGCAGCCGCGTCGAAGATGGCCCAGATCGGGCCGCCGCCGTTGCGCGCTTCACCGACGCCGGCCAAGGCCGCGTTCAGCCAGTTGTTCGGGGCGTAGCGGACGTTTTGCGCGTTCCGGTAGCTGAGCGGTTCGTACGGGTCGACCGAGCCCGCGTTGTTCGACGTGAAATGCGGGCCGGTCTCATCGTAGAAGCGCCGGCCGAGCATGTTGACCAGAATCGCGTCCTGCCAGTCCTTCACGCGCAGACCGGACGCGCGCGCTTTGTGAAACACCGGGCTGCCCGGCATCCACTGCAAGTTGACGTAGTTGTATTGGCAGCCGATGAGCCCGGGCTTGGTCACGGGCCAACCGAACTCCGCGACCTGGTTCGCGAGACCCCACAGCGCGGCTCCGACCGCCATCGCCGCGAGTTCGCCGCTCGCGTCCTGATTCGACCACGGCATTCCGGCGAGACCGCAGTATTCTTCGGTCAGCCGCGGATCGAACATGCGGCGAAACTCGACGTCGCCTTGCGAGCCGCCCGTCGCAACGATCACCGCCTTGTGCGCGCGAAAATTGCGAACCTTGCCGCCGTTGGTGACGGCGATCCCGAGCACGCGTCCCGACACCGGCGCCTCGCGGTGGATCGCGGTCATCCGGTGCGCGAGCAGAATCTGCACGCCGGCGGCGCGAGCGGCGGCTTCGAGCGGACGCATCAAACCGTTGCCGGTCGAGGTCGTCGCGGCGACGCCGGGGTCGGCGGGCTTCCCGGTTTGCACCAGCGGCCAGCCCATCGCGGCCGCGTGCATTTCGCGCGGGACGGAATTGCCGACGGCATTTCCGCCGCGCGTGTCGGGCGCCGCGTCGACGAAGACGACGCCGTGCGCGACGAGCCACTCGAACGTCTCCGCACTGTTGTCGGCGAAGGCGCGCACGATCTCGCGATCGTTGTACCGGTAGTCGGGGTGACCGTTGGGCTCGACGATCGACCAGTCCGTGAGATCGCGGAACAAGAGCTCGGGCGAATCGTCGATCCCGTATTTCTTTTGGACGCTCGTGCCGCCGCCGAGCGGAACGTTCCCGCCGCTGGTGATCGCGTGGCCGCCGATGTCGTCTTCGGCCTCGACCACGATGACCGATGCGCCGGCCTCGCGGGCGGCGATCGCTGCCGGGAGCCCGACCGCGCCGGCGCCGACGACCAGCACGTCGGCTTCCTCATGCCATTTCATCGACGTCGCCGTCGTCATCAGGCTGGCCTCAGGCTCGGATAGAGTGTCAATGCGGTTCCGCTGAAGATCTGCTCGCGATCGCGTTCGGAAAGAAAGGCCAGCTCGCGTTGCCCGAGCGCCACCAGATCCGAGAGCGAACCCGGCGATGCCGGGAAGTTCGAACCCCAAGCGATGCGCTCGACCCCGATAGCCGCGATCGTCTGCTCGATGAAGGATTGCGACGTCGCGTTGCCCTTCTTGAGCAAATCGAAATTGCGCTCGGTCAGCTTGAAGTAGAAGTTCTTGTGTTTGCTGCCCGGCTCGAAGAATGCGGCCGCCTCGGCATACGGTGGGCCGTCTTCGGTCGGCGGGTAGCCGCCGTGATCGACGATCACCTTGACGTCGGGGAATTGCGCGAGCAGCTTTCCGAGCATGCCGAAGCTGCCGAAGCGCGTCTGCACGCACACCGGGATGCCGAGCTTGCGGGCCGCTTCCCACGAGGGAAAGGTCTTCGGATCGGCCAGCCACTCGCCGGCGCCTTCACCGGTCGTGCTGCCCTGAGCGAAGATGCGAAAGCCGGCCATGCCGCGGTCCTTGACCCAATGCGTGATTTTGTCGACGGCATCGGGCGCGGTGACGTCGATCGCGCCGATGAAGCGGAAACGATCCGGATGCGCCGCCGCACAGTCCGCGACGTACGAATTGTCGTACCCGTAGGCCGTCGACGCGTGGACGAGAACCGAGCGGCGAATGCCGGCTTTGTCCATCGCCGCGAGCATCGCGTCGCAGTCGGCGGGCCGTTCGACCGACCAGCCCGACATCTTGCCGCCGACGGGATTGAAGGGGTAGCGCGCGACGTCTTTCGAGATCACGTGAGGGTGAATGTCTATGATTTCCAAGCGACGTTCCTTGCCTTGGCTAGATGGAAACGAACAGCTCTTCCGGGGCATAGCGCCGCGAAATGAGCTTTTGGTTCAGGGCGTAGTCGATCAGCGCGTCGATCGTCTTGAGATTGGCTTCGAGGCCGTACGGTAACGGATCGGGGCCGACGATCTTCTGCATCGCGACCCACTTCTTGTCTTCCGCGTCCTGCGGTCCGTTTTTGGCGAGCTTGGCGAGATACTCGTCCTTGGCGCGCGAGAAGGCGTCGAACAACGCGCGCGGCAAGCCGGGGTTGGCCTCGAGCACCGAGTCTTTCACGCACAGCACGCCGTGAATCGGGTAGATCCCCGTGCGCTTGAACCAGGCCGCGTCGAGCTCGTCGGCATTCGGGAAGAGGGCGCGAAAATCGCGCGTCGAGAGCACGGCCGGCGTCGCCGCGTTGCCTTTCTCCCAACCCTCGCGCGGCGCTCCGGAGCGGCCGAGCCCGGCGCGGCCCGAAAACGCCGCGTCGATCTTGCCTTTTTGGAACAGGTCGACCAGGCTCTCGCCGCTGGACGCCACGACGTTGGGTGGGGCGACGTATTCTTGCACGTGCTCTTCGTCGTCGGTGATCCAGGTGATCTTGGAGGGATCGACGCCGTACTCGCTTTGGAGGATGCCGCGCACCCAAACGCCGGTCGTCACGGTGTAGGCGCGCACGCCGACGCGTTTGCCGACCAAATCGGCGGGGACGTTGATGCCGGTATCGAGGCCGACCTGGATGTCGCCGAAATGGAAGAGATGGTTGAGCGGGATCGGCAGCGCGGTGAAGCCCTTGTTGTAGGCTTTGGCCACCACGTAGGTCGTCACGGCGATCTCGCAGATGTCGTATTCGAGATTGCGAACCATCTTGCGATAGGCCGCGATCATCGGGTTGACCTCGATGAAGTCGAGTTGCGCGCCGGCCGGCGTAATGCTGCCGTCCTTGAGCGCGGCAACGTGCGGATAGGGATTTACGGCGACGGTGAATGCCTTCAAGGATTAGGCATCTGAAGGATAAGCGATTGAATGGCCCGTTTTAAACCGGCGCGCGTTTGCGGTCCGTGCATCCAGCGGTAATCGATGTTGAGCGGGGTCTGGCCCGGCACCAATTTGAGCGTCGCGCATACCGGCCCGTCGAGCTGCATGAGGCGCGGCAGATCGTCCGTGAATGCTGCGAGCTCCGAATACGTGTACGCGTGGGGATAGCGCAGGGCCGGTTCCTTTGAAAGCGGCCACAAAAACCCCGCGCTTGTCCAGATATCCGGAACGGCAGTGACGAACTCGACCTTTGCCTCGAGCAACGCGGCGATCAGCGCGGCGCCGGTCGGCGCGGAGACGGTATCGGTCATGCCCGTTGGTAGGCCTGGCCCATTCCGCAATCCTGGCCGGGAAAGGCACGCTTCAGCGAAAAAAGGGCTCGCTTGCCGCGGTGGCGATGCGTCGTTCATGAGCGAGAGCGAATTCTCGGCCGCATCGCCACGCAGCGCGAAGACTACGAACGGGCCGAACAGATCCTCAGCGCGACGGTGGAGGTGTACCGCCGCCTGGACGATGGAGCATGCGCTAGCGGTCGAAGCCGGCGCGGCGAGCACCTAACGGTATGCTCAAACGCGCCGCGTTTACCGGAATGCTCACCGCCGCGGCGGCCGGCCGGGCGCTTCCGGCGCCGGCGCAGGTTGTCACGGCGAAGCTGCGCGTCGGCACGAACGTCGCCGACAACGTCACCGATTTGCTGTGGGCGAAGGCGACCGGAATGTTCGCCAAGGCCGGGCTCGACGTCGACGTCGAGAAGTTGACGTCGGGCGCCGCGGTGATCGCGGCCGTCCTCGGCGGCTCGCTCGACATCGGCCGCTCCAGCCTGCTGCCGTTGATCAGCGCGCGGGCTCACGGCATCCCCGTGCAACTGATCGCGCCGGCCGAGATGGGGCTCGCCGACGATCCGAGCGGCGCCATCGTCACGCTCAAGGATTCCCCCGTTCGCACCGGACGCGACCTCAACGGTCAAACGCTGCCCTCGCCGGCGCTCAAGGATTATTTCGAGATCACGCTGCGCGCGTGGATCGACCAGAACGGCGGCGACTCGAGCACGGTCAAGTTCATCGAGCTCCCGGTCGGGGCCGACCTCGCGGCGCTGGAATCCGGACGCGTCGCGGCCGCGGCGTTGGCGAATCCGATTTTGGCGAGCGTGCTCGCAACCGGCAAAGTGCGCGTGATCGGACGCCCCAACGCGGCGATCGGCAAACGATTTCTGCTCACCGCGTGGTTCGCGACCGAATCGCTGATCGCGCAGAAGCCGGATGCGCTCGCGAGGCTCGCGAGCACGTTGCACCAAGCGATGACCTACACCCAAGCCCACCCGGCCGAAGCAGCGACCGTGACGGCGCCGTTCTGGGGCGTCGACGCATCGATCATCGCGGCGATGCCGCGCCGGCCGGCGGCCGATGCGCTGGAAGCGAAGGACGTGCAACCGCTGATCGACATTGCGGTGCGCTACGGCGTCATCGATAAGCCGATGCAAGCCGAGACGATGATCGCGCCGGCCGTGCCACGAACGAAATCGCCATGAAGCGACGGAACGCACTCGGCATGATCGGTGCCGGTCTCACGGCCGCAGCCGCTCCTGCAGCGGCCGGTGCCGCAACGAGCTTGCGGATCGCCACACTGCCGATCGACGGCACGGCGCTGGCGTATTACGCACAGGACCTGAAGTATTTTCAGGACGCCGGCTTGGACGTGACGATCCAGGGCATGTCGAACGGCGCGGCGATCGCCTCGGCCGTCATCTCGGGCGCGCTCGACGTCGGCTGGTCGGACGTCATTTCGCTCGCCGCCGCGTACAAGCGCGGATTGCCGGTCGTCATCATCGGCGCCGGCGGCATCCACACGCCCGGATCGCTGGCGACGCAGTTGATGGTGCGCAAGGATTCACCGCTCCACACCGCCGCCGACCTGACCGGCAAGATCATCGGCTGTACGGGGCTCGACAACGTCGGGCAGTTCGGACCCGAGCTGTGGATCGATCAGAACGGCGGGCAGTCGAGCACGGTCAAGTTCATCGAGGTGCCGTTGCCCGCGCTGCCGGCCGCGCTGCAGCAAGGGCGCGTCGACGCGGCCTGGCTCGCCGAGCCGTTCATCCACGCAGCCGAACCCTTCGCGCGCACGTTCGCGCTGTGCTTCGACGCGGTGGCGCCGACGTGGATGCTCGGCGGGTGGTTCACGACCCCGGCGTGGGCGAGCGCGCACCGCGACGCGGTCGCCGCGTTTCGCGCGGTGATGAGCAAAACGGCGACGTGGGCGAACGCGAATCAGGCGCAAAGTGCGGTCATCCTGGCGAAGTACGCGAATCTCGACCCGAATCTCTTGAAGAACATGCACCGCATCGCGTACGGGACGCGGCCCGAAGCGGCGCAGCTTCAGCCGGTGATCGATCTGGCCGCGCGCTACGGCGCGATCGCCGCGCCGTTCCCGGCGCAACAGTTGATGTACTCGCCTTAGCGCTCAGGTTTCCCAGAGCTCGGACACGAACAGGTCCTCGCAGACGAGGCGGCGCTTCGAGAGTCCTTGCTCGAAATGATAACGCAAGAACGTGTCGAGCGTCTTGCGGTTTGCCGCGAGGCCGTACGGCCACCAGTCGTCGCCCATCAGCGCGCGGTTCTCATCCATCAGCCGGCTGAACCACGGGATCATCATCGGCGCGTGCTGGAACATCGACGCGCCCAGATACTGCTTCACCGCCAGGTCCTTGGCGTCGCAAAACCCGCGGTAGACCGCTTGCGCGAGCCCGGGATGCTTTTCGTGAACGTCCTTGCGGATCACCACGGTGTGCATGATCGGAAAGATCGCGGTGCGCGCGAAATACGCTCTCTCGACGTCCTCGTAGTCGTCGAACAGGCGGCCGACCTGCGGTGATTTTTTGAGCATGCACTGCGGCACGATGGCCGAGAACAGCGCGTCGATGGCGCCGGACTCGAGCATCGGCCCCAAAGCCTGACCCGGCGGCGCCGGCGACACGTCGACGTTCGCCGGATGCGGCTGCGCGATGAAATCGTGTGGTGCTTGCGGGCGGTCCGCGCCGCCGATGATCCAGCGACAGCGATCGGGGGTGACGCCGTAGTCGTCGGCGAGGATGCCTTTGGCCCACACGCCGGCGTCGTGGCCGTAGGTCAGCAGCTCGCCGGCGGTTTTGCCGGCCAGGTCCCGCGGCGAGGTGATGCCGGCGTTCCGGTTGACGAACACCGCCGAATGGCGGAAGAAGCGGTTCGGGAACACCGGGATCGCGACGAACGGCGGATCGTCGAGGTCGAGCGTGCGCAGGTAGAAGGTCAGGCCCAATTCCGACACGTCGAATTCGCGCCCGCGCACCATCCGCTCGAAGATGTCGGACACGATGACGTCGCTGCGATAGGTGAGGTCGACGCCGGCGATCCCGGCGCTGCCGTCGGTCAGCGCGCGGGTGCGATCGTAGTTCCAGAAGGCGAAATTGAGTTTGAGCGCGGCCAACTCAGTGCGGCGCGCCGTTGGCGTGCTGCGTCGGAAGCTCCACGCTTTCCGCGAGCGGGCGCCAGGTTTTCGTCGGCAGGCCCGAGCTGAGTGCGTCCATCTCGCGGTACAGCAGCCGGCGCAACAGCGCGATGCCCGCGTCCGACCGCCCCAGCGTCTCGTGCTCGCGGTCGACCAGCGGACCTTGCCCGACTTGCGCGACGTAGTCTTGGGCGTTCGTCAGGTCGGAGTATTTGTCGGGCGGATAGGCAAAGTCGTTGAAGAGCGCGTCGTGGTGATCGGCCGGGTCGTAGTTTTCGTGCTCGGCCCAGTCGGCCTCGAGCGCCGGAACCTGATCGGCGGGCAGGTCGGGCATCGCGTACATGTGCATCCGCTGCGTGTGCGTGTCGTCGATCGGCACGTTCCAGATCGCGACGTGCATCCAGCCGCCGCCCGGGACCGGACCGGGTACGATGATGTGGTTGTTGTTCGGAAACGTCCAGTCGCTGACGCGCACGTTGCCCGGACCGCGCGTCGCGATTTGCCGGATGCCGGCTTCGGTCTCGAGGTATTCCAGCTCCGGAATCTGTTGCGAGACGTGTTGGATGAAGCGGCCCTGTTCGCGGCCGATCGCGTGCACGAAGCTCACGTGGACGGCGTCCATCGAGTTCTCGACGAACTGCAGCCAATTGCTCGGCCACGCCTGGCGGCGGGTCACGTGAAAGCCGTTGCCTTCCCAACACGGTTTGCGCGGCAATTCGAACGGCGGCGGATCGCCGTCGCCCATGTATGCGAAGACGAGACCGCCGTAGTCCACCACCGGATAGCCGGCGATCCTGACGTTCGGCAGGCCCGTATCGCGTTCGGCCGGCCGCAGCGTGCACTGTCCGCGCCCGTCGTACGTCCAGCCGTGATAGATGCAGCGGATCTCCTCGCCGTCGACCCAGCCGGTGTGCAAGAACGTCAAGCGGTGCGCGCACCGCCCGCCGACGAGGTGCGGAACGCCGGCCGGCGAGCGGTACAGCGCCAAATCCTCACCGAAGACGCGTACCGCGCGCGCGGCGCCCGGCGCGACGTGCTTCGAGATCGCCACGGGCTGCCAGAAGCGGCGCAACAGCCGGCCCATCGGAGCGTCGCCTTCGATCAGCGCCAGTTGCCGTAGGCGCTCACCGCGTTGATGGACCCGGTCCTCGACGGTCATAGCCGGGCATTCGCGCGCGAGGCGATCATCGCCCGCACGGCCGCGACGATCGCCTCGTACGCCGGCCGTCGATACGCCCAGTGCTCGCCGTCGGGCGGTGGAAACACCGCCATCGTCGCGTTCGCTTCGAAGACGGCGAGCTTGCCGTCCGGCGTGATGCCGAAATCGGCGCCGCCGTAGTCGAGGCCGAGCGTGCGGCGCACTTCATCGAGCGCGGCGATCGCGGGCGCGCCGAGCGCGGCGCGCGGATCGGCCAGAAACGCGCGCTCCTCGTCGCGGTGATCCGCGCGGTCGGACATGTCGCTCGAGAAGTAGTGCACCTTCCATTCGCTCGAGACCGCGAGATGGACCGGATAGGACCGGCCGTCGATGAACAGCATGCGGTACTTGCGCAAGAAGCCGTCGGCGCCGCGCGTGTCCATGAACGCGATGACGAACAGCTCGTCACCCGGCAGCCGCGCCAGGGCATCCGGCAGAGCATCAGCCTCCGCGACCAGTTCGAAGTGCCGGCCTTCCTGGTGACCGGGCGCGCGCACGAGCAGCGGAAACGTCCAGTTCCGTGCCGTCAGCTCGGCGGCCGTGATCGCCGCGCGCGGTACGAGCTCGGTGCGCGCGACCGCCACGCCCGGGAGCGCGCCGAGCCGGTGCGCGTTCATCGCCCGCCCGGTGGCCAGTACGCGCTCGGGATCGTTGATCACCGGCGCCGTCGAGGTGGCGAGCAGCGCCTGCGTTCGTTCGAGCGCGGTCTTGCAGCGGTCGGCGTCGCCGATCGCGTTGAACACGACGTCGTGCGGCGCGAGCGGCCGGCCGGTGCGGAACGCGTCGGCGAGCATCACGGTGGTTTGCATCGTGTTGCTGTCGAGATAGCGGTGCACGACGACGTCGCCGCCGCGGCCGGAGATGACGAGCAGCAGCCGCACGCGCGGCGGCCCGTCACCCGTGTAGGCCAGCGTCGTCGACGCGTTTTTCGCGAACGCCCGCTCCCAGTGGAATTCCGCCCGCGTCGTATCGCCGGTCCCCTCGTAGAGCTGCGCCAAGGCGTGATGGGCGGCGAAGAACTCCGCGTCGACCGCGAGGGCGGCCTGGTACTGGCTCGTCGCGCTGGCGATTTCCCGTTGCGCCAACAGCGCGTGGCCCAAGTTGACGTGGGTGATCAGCGCCAGCGGATGGTGCGTGAGTGCTTGGGTGAAGAACTGCCGGGCCTTCTCGGTGTCGCCGCGGTGCAGCAGCATCGATCCGAGATTGGTGAGGGTGCCGAGATGGCGGAAGTCGCGTTGCAGAACCGCGACGTAGGCCTCGACCGCGGCTTCGGTCCGCCCGACATCCTCGAGGCAGCAGGCGCGTTCGAACAACACCTCGATCGCATCGGGTGAGGCTGCCAAGCGCCGCTCGATCTCGATGAGTTCCGTGCTGTCGCCGTACCGCCGCGGTGCGATCCGCATCGCTGGTCCTACGCGGTGCGCCGTCATCCGGCCTCGGCGAACATCCGGCAGGGTTCCGCAGGCGACGAGAGGGAGTAGCCGTCATGCGATTCTCCATTGGTCTCGCGGTTGCTGCGTTCGCCGGCCTGTGCGCCGCAGCAGCACCGGCTCTCGCGCAAACTGCTCCCGCCACGTCGCCGTTACGCGTCGAGGCCGACATCGTCACCGGCGCCGTCAACGGTCCGGGCGTCCAGGGCGTGACCTGCGTGTCGCAGAGCGTCTTCTTCCCGGGCAGCACGGTGATCTTCCGGGCCATCGTCTCCGACGCCAACGGCACGGCGCTGACCGCCGATCAGCTCAAGGCGCGCGGCGTGAAGGTCGTCGTGACGACCGGTGAAGGCGCGCAGATTCCACTCGTGTATGAAGTCCATCCGCCGCCGAACGTCCCGGCGCCCGCCCGCGAATACTACTTCGCCGGGGCGTACCATATCTCGGATAGCCACCCGACCGGCATGCTGCCCTGGTCGTTGACGGTCAGCGACGCCCAAGGCCACACGGTGAAGTTCGCGCCGATCGGCGACACCCTCGGAAGCGGCGCTCTGCAAATCGCTGCGAAGGCGGCCCCGGCGGCGAAATGATTCGCCGGCCGCTCGTGGCGTTGGCCGCGGCGGCAGCGTTGTGCGCCGTGGTTTCGACTGCGCGCGCGCAGACCGACGGTGCCCGGCTGACGTTTGCGCCCATCGGCGCGATCGTCGGCACGCCGGTGACGGCGCGCGCGGTCGGGCTTCCGCCCAACGCGCGTTTCGCCCTGATCTGGCGCAGCGTGAAGCCGGCCTGGCACGTCGAGGGGCCGAAGTTCTACGGGATCGTGGCGCCCCAGACGGCGCGCACGCTGCTGGTCGCGACCAGCGACGCCGCCGGCACGCTCACCGTGCGCTTCACGGTCCCTGAAGACTTCGGCTACCTGCACGACGTCGAACTGCACCCGGCGTCCGGCGGCCCGCTCGTCGCGCACCAGGGCTTCACCGTGATCCCGCACCTGACGATCCAGCCGGCCTCCGGTCCGCCGGGAACGCCGATCACCATCACCTTCACCGGCGGCGGCTACCGTTTCTATCAAGCGGTTTGGCACTTGCTCTACGACGGCGCGCAGACCGGGTGGCTGTCCGCGATGACGACCAACGGCACCGCGCGCGTGACGATCCGCGCGACCGGCGAGGCCGGCTCGCACACCCTGCAAGCGATCGAAGGCCACGCCGGACCGTACCTCAACCTGCAGCAGAGTCCCGACTACCAGCCGCTGATCCCGATGGTGCTCGCGGCGCAATTTCGAATCGTCGCCGGCAAAGCGCTCGCGGTAGCGCCGGCCGCATCGCAGCGGTTGCCGCGCGCGCCGGCCGCCGATCCGCCGGCGCCGGCCGGAACGCCGCAGCTCGACGCC
>Ga0181536_10006815_pt1 | contig 11358 bp, 8 predicted proteins | sample PEATcosm2014_Bin_41_FD_121105 | JGI IMG/M metagenome (GOLD analysis project Ga0181536, IMG submission 121105) | Peatland microbial communities from MTU Mesocosm Facility, Houghton, MI, USA - PEATcosm2014_Bin17_60_metaG | ecosystem: Environmental > Terrestrial > Soil > Wetlands > Peat | place...
CGAATGCTCATCCGGCAGGCCGACCCCGAAGTGGTCGAGGAGTGGAAGTGGCGAGGGGTTCCGGTGTGGTCGCACGCCGGAATGATCTGCACCGGTGAGACGTATCAGAATGTCGTGAAGATGACCTTCGCCAAGGGCGCCTCGTTGGAGGACCCTTCAGGCCTCTTCAACTCCAGCCTCCAAGGCAACACCAGGCGGGCCATCGATTTCCATGAGGGCGATGAGATTGATGAAACGGCGTTGCAGGCGCTGATTCGCGCCGCCGTAGCACTGAACATGTCCTTAGCCGCCCGGCGCCCGGGGAAGAGAGCGTATGGGTCCAAACCGTAGAAAAGGCCCTTGGTTTTCAGGGCTCATTGGAAATCCAATTGGGTTTGCGGACCGCCGGTTCCAGAGCGGTTCATGAATTTGTGGAGGTTGGTTCGCGCGCCGCTTACCCTCCTGCCTGCTTGAACCGCTCGGCCACCACGTCCCAATCAATCACGCGGTAAAACGCCTCGATGTATTCCGCCCGGCGGTTTTGATACTTGAGGTAGTAGGCGTGCTCCCAGACATCAAGGCCCAGCAGCGGCGCGCGCCCTTTGGAGAGCGGTGTGTCCTGGTTGGGCGTGGACTCGACGGCAAGTTCGTTGCTCCTGTCGAGCGTAAGCCAAGCCCAGCCGCTGCCGAATTGCCTGGTCGCGGCGTCGGTAAGCTGCCGCTGGAACTGGGCAAAGCCGCCGAACTTCCTGTCTATCGCCGCCGCGAGTTCGCCTGCCGGGCCGCGCCCGATGTTCTTCTTGAGCTGCGGCCAGAACAGGGTGTGATTTGCGTGGCCCCCGCCGTTGTTGCGGACGGCGTTGCGGACCGATTCGGGCACGGCGTCGAGGTCGCGCAGGAGGGCCTCGACGGATTTGCCGGCCAGCGAGGGCGCTTCGGCCACCGCCTTGTTGAGGTTGGCAATGTAGGCGGCGTGGTGCTTGTCGTGGTGGGTCTCCATCGTCCTGGCGTCGATATACGGTTCGAGGGCGTCGAACGCATAGCCCAGCGGCGGCAGCGAGAAGGCCCCGGGCGCCCCGGCGCCGCGGGCAACGGAGAGCGTGGAACCGAAGGCGGTCATCGCGCCCAGGAGCGCGGCGCGTCGGATGGCCTCACGGCGGGTGAGAGGAACTGGCGACGTGTTCATAAATATCGCAAATGCGATATTAGTATAATCCATAAGCGCAAGATGCGCATCTGATTTCTGCAGTCGAGCCGGCGATCGGGCGCGCGACAACCGCAGGCTTCAATCGAAGGAGGCCGGGTCTGCGGGTCAAAGGCGCGGCATCACGCCGGGCCGCTCGCCCGTGTACCAGTGGTAATCAACGCCCTTGGGGGTGTAGGGGATTCGGGTGACGTTGCCCGGCACCCACAAGGTCATACACCCCTTGTCGTGGCGCCACCAGCCCATAGTCAGATCGACGCCGGGGTAATAGGGCGCCACCTCGGCGGTCCACTGCAGGATGCCCGAGGAGCCCGGAAACAAGCCGAGCGAATCATCCGGGCCGTCCATCAACTGCTTGGTCGAGTCCTGGCAGAAGATGGTGGTAGAGGGGGACAAATAGCTGCTTGTTTTGATTGGGCCCACGGCGGTGGACCCATATTGGGTCCCCGCCCCGGTCCACGGCATCAAGAGGAGTTGGCAGAGACCGTAAGTCGAGTTCGCCCAGAAACTGGGCGGGTAGTTGAAGCCCAGGTCGCGCCACTGGTCCACGATTTTCCCGTCCGGACAGCCGAAGATTTTTTGGTTGCCGCTGAAGTACTGGTAATAGCCCAACGCCCAATAGGCATCGCCGTCGCTGGGTTGGAGCAGCGCAGTGGAGCTCGGGCTCGAGGTCCATTCTCCGCCGGGGACGACGTATCCGCCTTGGAGGCAAGAGTAGGTGTCGCGGTTGTCGTCGGCGTACATCCTCGCAGCGATGCCCGTCTGGCGGAAGTTGTTGATGCACTGCGATGCCCGGGCCTTTTCTTTGGCGCGGTTCAAGGCCGGCAACAATATGCTTGCCAGGATGGCAATGACCGCTATGACCACCAGCAGCTCGATCAGGGTGAAGCCTCGCCCGGCAGCCGCCCAGCCGAGGGCGCGCGGGCTGCGCGGACCGCCAGGACGGCCTTGAGTGTGGATTGGATTATTCATAAATCGGAACTCTCACTGCATTAAGACCCGGTAAAAGGCCTGGGATTGAGCGGCCGAATCCTCGAAGGCCTCAATGGCGCCGCTGCCCTCAATGGTTGTCAGCGTCTGCCAATCGGCAGGACAGAGGGTGTCGGTTTTCTGGACAACATAGGCGAAGCCGGGCGTGGTATTGAAAGGCAGCCGCAGTTTGCCAGGCGCGAGGCTGGGTGGTGCCAGCAGCACCAGGGTGGCCAACCTCAGCGTCACATTGGTCCCGGTGTACTGAGGCATCCAAAGAGTGTCCGCCGGCTGCGGCCCGCTGAGGCCGTTGAAGGCGCCGGTGCAAGCCGCGCAGGTCAGCAACTGGAAGGTGTCGCCTGGTTGCGGAATGAAACCGTTGAGCAGGCGCAGTTGCAGGCGGCCGGCCAGGGACGCGCTCCCGGCGACGGCCACTTGGCTGTACTGGGTCCCCGCGCTCTTGCCGCCGAGTTCCACGACCAGGGTTCCGGTGGCAGCCTGTTGATAGTCGTTTGCCCCCACAATCGCCAGGGTGCCCGGATAGGCCCCCGGGCCGACGGTGCCGCTATTGATCAGCGTCCCGTTCAGGGTGTAGGCCCCGGAGAACTGCGGTCCCCCATTGAGAAGCAGGCTCGCCCCGGCATCGATGGTCACGGAGGCCAAACGGAGTGTGCCGTTGTCCCAGCTCACGAGGCTGCCCTCGCTCGAATTGCCCAGCGCGTGCAGTGTGCCGCCACCCGCCAGGGAATCGGCGATGTCCAAATTGCCGGCGCTAAAGGACTGCGTGAGCGGATTGACCATACCCACCTCCACGGCGCCGGCGATCGTGCCACCGGCAAGAAATCGATTGGTGCCGAGTCCCGTGAACAGGGTGACGGCGTTGGTCTCGACGCGGTAGGGGCCGCCAAAGAGAATGAGCGCGGCCGGGGAGGCGGCGATAAAGCTGGCGGACCCGCCGCTGCACTGCCAGTCGATGGTTTCGGCAAGCTGCAAGGCGCCGCTGCGGGCGCGGATCGTCCCGCTGTTATCAATGACCAGATGGCCGGCCGGCGAGCCTTGGAGCACCACCGTGCCGCTGGAAGTCAACATCGCCCCTGGGGACAGGGCCAGTTTGCCCGGCGGCGCGCCTTCGCCGATGAGTTGCGCCCCGTCGCTCAGGGTGATTTGCGAGCCGGCGCCTGCCGTGAGATTGGCCGCGGTCCCGGGCACGTCCGGGCTCAGAGTCAGCGCCGAACCCGTCTGCAAGGCCAGGCCGGCGCCCGCCAACCAGCAGTTCGACCCCCCCACGGTTAAGCTGTCCAAGACGCGGATCGATGAACCATTGAAACGGGTGCTGTCACCGAACCGGGCGTTCTGGAGGGCGAAGCTGCCCAGGTTGAAAGTGGCGTTGTCACTTGTGAGCAGGCTTTGGACCTGAATCGTGCCTGTTCCCCCTGCGGGACTGTCAAGAGTCCCGTTGGAGCCGACTTCCAGTTCGGGCACCGTGAGATTCCCATTGACGATCCACCCGGCCGCCGAGGCGGCCTGAAGCAGCCGTACCGACCCGTTTCCCGTGAAGCTGGCGCCCGGGTTGAGCGTGTGGGTGCCGCCCCAAAACCATAGGATAGCGCCGGCGGCTGTCTGGAACTCTCCGCTGCTGGCGCCGCCCAGCAGGTTGAGTTGGCCCGCCTGCACATCAACCTGTCCCTGGTTGTAAAAGTCCGGGCCGGCGGGCGGGCTGTTGGTTCCGAATTGGGTCACGCCGCCGGCGGTTAGCTGGAAGGCGCCGGCGTTGGCAAACGCGCTCAGCCCGGGAACACCGCTGAAAACGGCGTTCGTTTGGACCGCGAACGTCCCCCCCGGCAAATTAGTGACTGTTGCCCCTGGTCCGATGGCAAACTGTGGACTGAGCAGGATGCAGAGACCCGAGTTGTTGAGGGCGCCCCCGGAAAGCCCCTGCCCGCCATCGATCAACAGGCTTGCCTCCGCATCGATGGTCACAGTCGCCAGGTCCAGAGTGCCGCCGCTCCAGGCCACAACCGCCCCCTGCCCCGAGCCGCCGAGGGCCTCCAGGCTGCCGCCGCCGTCCACAGAGGCCTCGATTTGCAGGTTGCCCGACGGGAACAACTGGTCGGTGGTGTCGGTGGTTCCCACCAGCACCGTGCCGTCGAAGCTGGCCCCGGCGGTGAGTTGGTTGGTGCCCGGACCGGTAAGGAGGCAGGTCACCCCGGCGTCCACTATAAAGGCACTGTCAAAGACAATGAGGGCATCGTTGGTGGCCGCGGTGAACTGTTCGAGGCCGCCGGTACACTGCCACTCAATGTCGCCCTCAAAGGCCAGCGTGCCGCTGTCGGCGCAGATCGTGCCGTTGTTGTCGAGCACGAGTTGGCCGGCGGCCGGTCCGCGCACCAAGGCCGCGCCACTGGAGGTCAGGGATGTTCCCGGTTCCAACTCCAACTCGCTCGCCTGCCCGTCCCCGCCGTCCAGTTCCGCCCCGTCTAAGAGCACAATCTGTCCGCCGTTCAGGACCATTGTGCCCTCGGCCAGGGTAAGATCTGCCGTGGCCTCCGGCGCAACGGGCCCGACGGTCACGGTGGCCGTCCACAGAACCGTGAGAGCCACGTTTGTCAATCCGCACCCGGGACCCTCCACCGTCATCGCCGAGGACAAAAACAGGCTGAAATTGTTAAAACTGCTTCCGGCCTGCATCTGGAGGGTCTGGAGGCCAAAGTCGCCGTTCTGGACCGTGGCGTTGGTGCTCAGGACCAGACCCAGGATACGAAACGCTTGGTTCCCCACGTCCACAGTCCCGGTGATGACTGCCGTGTCGGTTTCGAGCGGCAAATGGCCGGCCGAGACCATCTCTCCTTGGGTGTCAATCGTGAACCAGTTGCCGCTGGAGGACCAGTTCGTGTCGACCACCCCGTTAAAGTCCAGTTGCCCGACAAAAGTCAACACGTCCCCGAAGACGGCAGTCGTAGCGCAGAACAGGGCCGCCAATGGGCCGATCAACTTCCTGATTCGCATTTCTGCGTGAGAGCAGCACGATTTGTGCCGCGCCAGCGACAAAGCTCTTCGCAAACCATTGTGTTGATCAGAGACCCCTTACGCTCGTCTCCTACAGTCGGGGAACGGGCCCGGTTTCCGCGGCTTTGTCAACGGCCCTGGGAGGGCGCCGCTTCCGCTTCGATCATTTCCTTGTCATGGGGGTGAGGTCGGCCACACTAGCCTGTTATGATGCTTCGAGAATACCGTCTGAACGGCGAGGAAGTCGACGCCCTGGACTTGAAAACGCTGCTCGTCACGCGCGGACTCAACGTGCCGGAAGAAATCACCAATCGTTTTGGCCGCACCCGCCGACTCGCGCCGACAAGCCATCCCTTGGCGTGCAACTGCCTGCTCCTGCCGGGGCGGATTCCCGCCCACATGTTTCACGTCGGTCCCGGGGCGGACTTCAGCCTCGATGTTGGCGAGTCCGGCCGCCCCTGCCTGACCTACAGGGGGAAGTCTGTCACCGAAGTGGACTTCCCCGTGGCGACGAGTTTTTACGAACAGCGCGCCAGCAGCGGCTTTCCGTTTCAGATGATGGCGGTGTTGCAGGGCTTGGATGTGGTATCCTTCCCTTATCTCTGGCCCTGCAAGTTCGCCTTGGGCGGAATTCCCTGCCACTTCTGCTATCAGGGAAACATGACGCTGGCCATGAAGCAGTCAGGCCAGACGCTCCCGGCGAGCCCTTCGCCTGGCGACGTGGCGGAGGCGGTCGAATACAGTGTTCGCAAGGAGAACATCCGCGACGTGCAATTGACTGGCGGGTCGGAGGTGGACGCCGGCCGGGGCGAACTGCCACTGGCGGCGGAGATTCTGGCTGCCATCGAAAGACGGGTTGGCCTGGGCAACATCCCGGGCGAAATCTACCTCTATACCAGCGCCCCCAAGGACCCGGCAGCCGTGGATGAGGTGTTCGCCGCCGGGGCGGACCGGGTGGCCTACGACCTGAATGTTTGGGATGAGAACCTCTTCGCGCAGGTCTGCCCCGGCATCGCCCGCCACATCGGACGGGCGCAGCAGCTTCGCGCACTGGAATACGCGGCGCTCAAACACGGACCCAACAAAGTGTGCAGCGCCTTCGTGGTTGGCTTGGAGCCGGTGGAAAGCTTGCTGGCCGGCGCCCAGTATCTCGCGCAGCGCGGCGTGGCGCCGCTGTTCTCGATCTGGATGCCTCACCACCGCCCCGTCCTGGGGTCCACCACGCCGCCCGGCCTTGATTACTACCGCCGCGCCCGCGCCGGCTTTCTCGGACTATTCCAGAAATACAAGCTCAGCCCGCCTGGGGCGTCCGGCCTGAATGTCTGCATGTGCCGCGACCTGTGGCGTTTGGGGTGTTGACATCCCTGTTACTTATGTTACTTTTAAGGGTCGCTTAATGTTTTCCTGTGGCTTCCGGCGGGGACTCCCCCCAGGGCCGGCCCGGGGCGGTAGTGAGGGCCGGAAGAAGTGGCCATGAGTGTTTATGAATAACCCAAAGAAACGCATACTGGTTGTGGACGACCAGGCCGATATTACACGCATGCTCAAGCTCAACCTCGAACAGACCAACGAGTACGAGGTGCGCGCGGAGAACGACTCCCATCTGGCGCTGTCCGCGGCGGAGGAGTTTCACCCGGACTTGATCCTGCTGGATGTGGTCATGCCGGGCATTGACGGCGGCGAGCTGGCCAGTCGTTTTGCGGCCAGCCCGGGGTTGGAGGGCGTGCCGGTCGTGTTTCTGACCGCCGCCGCCACCAAAGGAGAGGTCTCGGGGCATGGGGGCAGGATTGGAGGGTTGCCATTCCTGGCCAAGCCCGTCAACACGAGCGAGGTGTTGAAGTGCTTGAAAAAGCACTTGGACTCGCCATGGCCGAATCCGATGGTGTCTGCGGCTCCTCGATGCCCGCCAGGAGCTTCCTCGGGCGCAGGGTCGTGGGGTTAGGCCCAGCCCTCGGCAGCCAGGGCATCGTGGAGTTCATCGGGATGGTGGCGGCAGCGCAACTCCAGCCGGCTCGATTCGGCGTGCGCCCGGTTGTAAGGCACGCCTTTGTCCATCTGGTTGCGCTCATGGAGTTCATGAAGCAGGACGAACCCGCGTTCGGCCTCCTGGATGGCATCGTCTATCCAGACTGTGGCGGCCGGCACGAACTCATAGACGTGGTCGTGGCCCCCGGCGGTGAAGTCAATGTCGAAGGCGCTGCGGACCAACCGCCCGTTCACGATCCAGACCGTGAGGCCGTTCTCGAGCTTCTTCCACAGCCGTTCCTGGACCATGGCAGGGTCCGGGAGCGACCGGCCATTGTGGGTCACTTTGCCCAGGTCGCGCGCCCGGCGGCGCTCCTTCCGCTCGGCTTGGTCGGCTTTGGTCAAGGCATCGACGTAGGGAAGGCCCTTTGCCATCAGCTCATGTTCCACCACCAGGTGGTCAATGAAGAACTGGCGCTCGTTGTGCTCGGCCTCCTGGTCCAACCAGAATTCCTTCTCAGGGATATAGGGATAACGGTAGTGCTGGCCGAAGTTGGTGAACTCCTCATCGAGGTGACCCCGGATGTAAGCGCCGTCCACGATCCAGACCTGGAAATCGCCGCGCTGGTCGTCCTTTCTCAGATAAGGCGGCTTGAGTGGTTCGTCCATAGTTGAGAAATCCTCGCACGGCTGCTAAGGGGCGCTGTCCGTGCTGCGAATGGCGCCTGCCAGGCCAGCCAGGTGGTGTTGGAGTGTGAAATTGCGAAGGAAGATCTGGCGGAGGTCTTCACCGGAGATGGCGCGGGTGAGGAGGGCCTGGAGGCGTTCTGCGATTTGGCGGGGCGAGCGAATGTCCACGAACCCGGGATAATCCTGGGGCAAGAGTTCGGGGATCGAGCGCCAGCGGGTGGTGATGACGGGCAGGCCGCAAGCCATGGCCTCGACCAGGACAAGGCCAAAACTCTCGGCGTAGTAGTAGGTTGGGAAGCAAAAGCAGTCGCTTTCGTTCAGAATGCGTTGTTTGGCGGGACCGAAGACAAAGCCAGCGTAAGTGACACAGGGGCCGCCCCGAAGGGCATCGAGGTCCTTTGAGCGGCCATGGTTGGGGCCTTCCTGGGCGACCGGCGGCAGGCGCAGGTCGGGCTGGGCCAGGCGTTGCTGGAACTCGTCGCGTTCGGCCGCGTTGATGAAATCGCCGGCGATGGAAAGATGGATGAGGATGGGAGAATTGGCCTGGGCGAGCTGCCGGTTGGCCAGGGCAACGGCGTCCAGTGTGTCAAAGAGCCCTTTCTCACGGGTGCAATGGGCCAGGAAAAGCACCTTGAAAACATGCGGGTCGCCGCCGGCGCCCTCGAGGTCGGCGGGGGCAAGCTCGGTCCCGGAGAGGAGCTTCTGGCGGGCGGCCAGGCGCGCCTTGCGGCGGGGCAGGACATCCTGGGCGAAGTTCGGGCAGGGGTCGGGGATGCCATTGTTGACGACAACGATTCTGCGGGAAAAGAGCTTTTCGGCATCGGCCTGGTTGAATTTCGAGAGGACGATGCTCAGGTCCACTTGCTTCATCAGGCTATAGGTCAAGGCCCGCGAACGGAGTTGGACGACGGTTTCGAGCCATTTGGCCAGGCCGGCGGCGTGCCAGTGGAGGATGATGCGCCTGAAAAAGGGCCGGCAGAGCAGCATGACCAGCCAGTCGCGATAGAGGGCCGAGCGTTTGCCGGGGGCCGGGATGTAGTAGAGAGTGGTCACCCCGTATCGAAAGCGGCACCAGATCGCTTGCGCGCTGTAACCCAGGAGCAAGAGAAACTTGCCGATGCGGAAATCTCCGATGTCCTCGAGTTTTTGGGAGAGGCGGGCATTGACGTGGTAGCATTCGATGCCCAGCGCCGGCTCAGGGGCAGCCTCCGCAGCCCGGCGGCCCGGGGGCGGGGCGGGGCGGCGATGCCAGGGGCGCGGGGCCGCGCGGTGATCCCCGCCAAAGCCCGCCAGCATGAGCTGCACCATGTAGCTCTGCCCATGGTGGGGCGGCGGCGTATGGGCAAATACCAAGAGCTTCATTTTCGTGCCAATCCGGGCCCCATTGCCTGATTGCAGGAGACGGCGTAAGGAGTCTCTGATCGATGGCGTCGGAGGGGGACAGGCTCTCGCTGTGCCCAAGAACCAATGAGAGACTCCATACGTCGTCTCCTGCAAAGGCGTGCGGGGAACTTTGTCACTGGCGTTGCCTCATGGGAGTATGTATATGGCGTTGGGCATGATAAACAAGCCAAAAATGACCCCGCCCGCCCGGGTGAACGTCCTGGGGGTGGGCATCAGCGCCATCAACCTGGATTCAGCGGTCGCCCTCATTGGCCAGGCGCTCGAGGAACGAGAGCGGGGTTATGTATGTGTCACCGGTGTGCATGGGGTCACTGAAGCCCGGAGCGACCCCGCCTTTCGCGCCATCCTCAACGACGCGTTTCTGAACACCCCGGACGGCATGCCGATGGTGTGGGTGGGAAAAATGTGTGGGTTCCGGCAAATGGGGCGGGTCTATGGCCCGGACCTCATGCTGGAGGTGTGTGGCCGCACCTGTGCCCGAGGCCGGACTCATTTTCTGTATGGCGGCGCCCCCGGAGTGGCGCAAGAGCTTAAGCTGCGCCTCGAACAGAAGGTCCCCGGACTGAGAATCGTCGGCGCCCTCACCCCTCCTTTCCGGCCGCTGACCGCCGCCGAAGAAGCGGACCTGACGGAGCGGCTCAAGGCGCTCCGCCCGGACGTCTTTTGGGTGGGGCTCAGCACACCGAAGCAGGAGAAGTTCATGGCCCAATACTGGCAAAGGCTGGAAGCGACCCTGTTTTTTGGTGTCGGCGCCGCCTTTGATTTTCACGCCGGGCGTCTGCGGCAGGCCCCGCGCTGGATGCAGCGCAGCGGCCTGGAATGGCTCTTTCGCCTCGCCTGCGAGCCGCGCCGGCTCTCGAGGCGGTATCTGAGGAACAATCCCCTGTTTCTGGCCCGCCTCTTCTGCCAGATGACCCGAATTCGAGATTACCCGATGGAGTGACGGAGATTGGAGGCGAGGGTCGGAATCGGTCGCCTCAAGCGTCGTCTTCATGTTAACGTTGCCACGTTTTTCCGAGGAATCAAGCACCGCTCCGGCGCCACACCCGCCCAGCACCCGAACCACACCGCTGCTGACGTTCTTGCTGACAGAGGAGGGCGCGTGTTCGCCGCGTGGCCAGCGACCGGTCACCTGTGTTGCATGAGGGCTCAGACCGTTTCGGTTATAATACGGGATATTGACACCCGTGTAAATATCGCGTATTTAAATACGAGTATGAACGTGACTGGGCCAATCCGCTACGTCGAGCTTTTTCAGCTGCTCTTTCTGGATCAGCTCGGAAGAAGACTGGATAAGCGGCACTTCGCGCTCAAAGGCGGGTGCAATTTGCGCTTCTTCTTCAAGAGCATTCGCTATTCGGAGGACATGGACCTGGATGCGCAGACCGTGCCGCGCGATCTTCTGCAGGAGCGGGTCCGGCTGATCTTGAACGCGAAACCGTTCAGCCAGATTCTGAAGGCGAACGGGCTTTCCGTCGTTCACTGGACGGAGCCGAAACAGACCGACACCACCCAGCGCTGGAAGCTGAACCTGCGCGCCGACGGCTCAGCCACGCCTTTGCCGACGAAGATCGAGTTCTCCCGGCGCGGCATGCCGAGCGGGCCGCGGGTCGAGCCGGTCGATCCGGAGCTGATCCGTTCCTACCGCCTCACGCCGATCCTGGCCAGCCACTATCCGATGGAGATCGCCTACCATCAGAAAGTGGGAGCGTTGGCTCATCGAGCGTTGACTCAAGCGCGGGACGTGTTCGACCTCTTTTGGCTGATCAACTCAGGCGTGAACAAAGAACTTCCCGACGACTTACAGGAGTGCCGCCAAAAGGCCCAGGGGAATGCGTTGGCGGTGACGTTCGGGACCTTCAAGAGCCAGGTCTTGGGTTATCTATCCGTGAGCCATCGGGAACAATACGACTCGGAGTCGGTTTGGGAGACCATTCAGTTGACGGTAGCCGAGGCGCTGGGGAGTACCGGGTCATGAGCTTGATCGAAACACATGCCCGGATTCTCCAGATGGGGGCGAACGTGTTTCGCACGGCTGACGTCGCGGCGTATTTAGCCCTTTCCAACAGCACGGCCAGCCAGATGCTAGCCCGGTTGGCAAAGGTTGGCCACATCCTGAACCTGCGCCATGGGGTATGGGC
>Ga0181536_10006816_pt1 | contig 11357 bp, 7 predicted proteins | sample PEATcosm2014_Bin_41_FD_121105 | JGI IMG/M metagenome (GOLD analysis project Ga0181536, IMG submission 121105) | Peatland microbial communities from MTU Mesocosm Facility, Houghton, MI, USA - PEATcosm2014_Bin17_60_metaG | ecosystem: Environmental > Terrestrial > Soil > Wetlands > Peat | place...
CGTTCAACGAAAAAAACGGGCCGCTGACCGATCCCGCGGAAGACCCGAGCCAGCGGAAGTCGCTGAGGATGCTCTTTGAGGGATCGCTCGGGCGATTCCGAAATCCCGAGGGCCATACCGACCGCACCTTCGCTGACCCTCTCGAAGCTATGCAGGAGCTCATGCTGGCGAGCCGTCTATTGAGGCTGCTCAAGGGACGGCCCGTGCAAGGCACGAAGGGTAAGCCTCCCAAGCGCTAGGCCATGTTCCCGCCCGAATGCGCTTGCTCGAGGCCCGGTTGCTACAAGATGGACGCGGCAGCAGGGCCGCGGTGGCTCTACGGCTAAAACGGAGCTGCGTCGAGTGGCTACAACAACAGGGATCCTTCTGAGCGCCACTCAGCGAGCGAGCGCGGCCCAGCCATGTTGTTCCGACCGAATCGATGGTGGGCCCTGAGGCGGGGAGCCTTCTCGGTATTTTATCAGCGGGGACAATGGGTTAGACTAGCTGGGACGATCGGCAGCAGTAGCCGATGTTGGATACAAAGATCAAATCCTCCCCCCGATTTGAACCTACGAACCACTAGGGAATTCCTTCGAGATCAGCTTGGCCGGGTCCCTCAGATATCTTGGGGCGATCACATTCTAATGCCCCCGGCTTATTTCGGTTGTGCGCGAACGTCAAACTTGTTTGACTCTTTCCAGTCCCGAATTCCTAATAATTCTGCCCATTGCCAGTCGCTATACCCCAGGTGGACATGGGGACAACGATTACTTTCATCAAATCGGTTATGTATCAAAAGAGGGCATGATGGAGACAGCAGTGGCATATGTACGAGTGTCGAGCGCTGAACAGGGACGCTCCGGCTTGGGGCTTGAAGCGCAAGAGGCCGCAATTCGTAGGTTTGCGGAACGAGAAGAGATTGAGATCACCAGTTGGTATCGGGAGATTGAGTCAGCGAAGCGCGTCTCAGACACTTTAGCAAAGCGCCCACAGCTGGCGGCTGCGCTAAAGGAAGCGCGCAATAGCAAAGTCAAGATTTTCATCTCGCGTCTCGACAGATTGAGTCGCGATGTGCACTTTATTTCGGGACTAATGCGTGAGCGGGAGGGGGTGCCATTTGTTGTCTGTGAGCTTGGCTTGAGCGTTGACGCGTTTACGCTTCATCTGTTTGCATCTTTAGCAGAAAAAGAGCGCGAGCTTATTTCTCAAAGGACGCGCGCGGCGTTGTGCGCTCTTAAAGGCCGTGGCAAAAAATTGGGTGGTCCCCAGCTGCCGAAAGCTCGGAGCGTGCATATGGCCCGTGCAGTAATGAGGGCGCAAGAGATCAAGGCTCCACTTTTAAAAGGTATAGCAGCCGGCATCAGCCTGCGAGCCATTGCCCGTAGGCTGAAAAATGCTGGGTGCACGACATCACGGGGTTCAGAGTGGATTGCGACGGCGGTGAGTCGGGCGATAAATCGCTTAGGACTCAAACGGTGACAAATGCGACGCGGAACTGTGGTTCCCGTCATGCTTAGTAAACTGACAATCGACAATTGGATTACAACGCCCCGGAACTTCCGGGGCTTTTCATCCGTGCGTCTTACGAGTATGTAGGAACGGACCGCATTATCCGAGCCCGTGAATGCGCTATTGTGGACCGGGGATGAGCGGTGTCCGCCCGTTAGCCCGGGGGGGACGCGGGGATGCATCACAGCTGAGTCGACGTGTGCAAATCGGTATGCCCTTTTCATGCTCGGCATACCCGGTCAATGGCCGGTTTTGGCTGGTTCTGGTCTAATTTAATCAATGACTTGCGGATCTGGCTGGCACTCATAATGCCGAGGTCGAGGGCTCGGGTCCCCTCTATCGGCCGGGGCTCGCTGACGTACCTGGATTGAAGATGGCCGGCCACGATAGCCGCTAGGGAATTGGCCGGGAGCGGAGCAGCAATCCCGTAGTGTGCCCCCCCCAATTCACGGTACACTTATAAGGTACACCAGTGGTTTAGGGGCTCAAGGAAGCCTGCATTTCTAGGCGTTTTCGTAAAATGTCAGAGAGTCTCACCCTCTCCGCCAACAAGCTCGCGGCACGCTTTCTTTCAGCTTGCGAGCGAGTACCGCCAAGAACTCCCGGCATTCCGATTCCGAGGCGGCCACTTCTAGGATGTCCCTCACCTGTTGAGTCGGGTGTTCAAGTTCCCACTCAATCTCCGCAATCAGCGCGGCCATCTCCGCTGCCTTTTGATCGCGTGCGAGCAATTCGGATATTGTTTGTGCCGCGTCGAGCGGCTGTGATGGCTGGCGGGACCCCAATCCCGTGGGCAGCTGACGCCGTCAGGCAAACTTTCACCTGCTTCAAGTGCGCGCGGAGCGCGAGTGATTTCCGCGAAGGCATGCGCTAAGCTGAGGCGCTGGGGCTGTTCCGCCACGCGAGATGCAGAGGTAGCGCTGTATGAAAACATTAAACACTCGGACGGTGGTGTTGTTAGCCGCAGTCATAGCCACTGCCGCAATGGGTTCGTTCGCTGCGGATGCGCCGGGTTCCAAGACCGTGGACGCCGGCTTGCGGGCCACGGAGCAACTTTTGCTACTCATGGACACGGATAAGAACGGCAAGGTGTCCAAGGAAGAGTTCTTGAACTTTATGGCAAAGGAATTTGATAGGCTCGACACCAGCAAGGACGGCGTTCTAGACGTGAATGAGCTGAAGGGGCTGCTCCCGTCTCTAAGTCATCCGACGAAAGGCCCCGGCCGCTAGCATCCTTACCGCTTGCCTAAGGGCTCCGGCGGCGGCCGCAACGGGAGTATTTTGCAAGAAAGCGTCGGTTTCTGCCCCCTGCGCTCGGCCCGTCACAGCGGCCTTAAGTTCGATCACCGCGATACGCCCGAATGGATAGAAGGTCGCCATATGTCGAGAGAAATTTCCGGGTCCTCCCCTGTGTTTGACGTCTCTTCGCAGCGGAAGATCGCGCTCCCACGCCCACTGCACGTCATTCTTATATTTTTTAGACAACATATCCGCAAGTACTTTATTGCCCTTTTCGTGACGGGTATCTGCACGGCCATTGCGATTCCGTTTTATCCGAACTTCAACGTCACCAACATCGCGATGCTGTACCTCTTGGGCACGACGTTCGTAGCGTTGCGACTGGGCCGCGGACCGGCTGTGTTCATGAGCGTGGTGAACATTCTGGTGCTCGATTATCTATTCATTCCGCCCTTGTTCAGTTTTGAGATAGATGATCTGCCCTATTTTTTTACTTTGGGGGTGACGTTGATCGTGGCAATCGTGATCGCCAATCTCGTGGTCACGATTCAGCGTCATAGCGATAATGCCGCAACGCGCGAGCGGCGTAGTGCCGTCCTTTACGCCATGAGCCGTGAACTGTGTGTTGCCCCCGATGCGCAAACCATGGCGGCGGTGGCTGTCAGACACATCTGCGAGGTTTTTCACGCCACCGCCGCGGTGTTGCTGGCCGATGAGCAAGGAGGACTGGCTTCAATGCTGCCTGCCGATTCTTGCACCAGTGATTCCCATACTGCCTTACGAAGTTTTGATCTTGAAACGGCTCAGCAAGTGATCGCACGAGGTGAGCGTCGCATCGCCGACGCCGCTTACATACCGTTGCAAGGAAGTCGCCGCGTCAAGGGCGTGCTCATTGTGTGTCCACGTGACCCGGAATGCGTGATTCCCGATGAACAGCTCAATTTGCTCGATGCTTTTGCGGCGCAGCTGGCACTCGCACTCCAGAGGGCTCGCTTGGCCGAGGCTGCCGAGCTCGCCCGCATTTCTTCTGAACGGGTCTTGCTGCGCAATACCCTATTGGCGTCCATTTCACATGATTTGCGTACCCCGCTGTCGGCAATCGCCGGTGCGGGCAGTTTGATTGCGCTACCCGGTTATGTGCTTAACCTCGATCGCCGAACTACGCTGGGCCAGCTGATCGAACGTAAAGCGCAAGATATGTCGAACTTGGTGTCGAATATTCTCAAATTGGCGGAGATGGAGTTCGGCGACGGCGCTCTGCGCACGGACTGGCACGCCGTGGAAGATTTGATCGCGCACTCGCTGCGCACGCACGAGGTTCGTCTTTCCCAACAGCGGATTGTGGTGAACTTGCCTGCCGATTTACCGCTGATATTGGCCGAGGCGACGCTCATCGTGCAAATACTCAATAATCTTCTGGAAAATGCGGCGAAATACACGCCTGCGGGCACTACGATTGAAATTAGCGCGGTTGTAAGTGACGCCGACATGTTGATCGTGGTGGCGGATGATGGGCCCGGCCTTCCGCCCGGCGACCCGGAGCGCTTGTTCGAAAAGTTCCAGCGGGGTCGTACGGAAGGCAACGTTGTGGGTGTCGGCCTTGGACTTGCGATTTGCAGAGCTGCTGCCCGGCTGCATGGCGGTGATATACGCGCCATGAGTAACCCCGGGGGTGGGGCACGGTTCGAACTGCGGCTGCCGGTAAAGATGCTCATCGATATGCCGGCCGCCTCGGAATCCGATTACTTGAGAACGCCGGTGTGACGGAGGCCATGCACCTCATCCTGATCGTGGAGGACGATCAGGCGATACAAAATATCCTGCGCATGTTGTTCGAGGCAAACGGCTTTCGAGTCGTGGTCGCCGGAACCGCCGCTCGCGGTGAGCACGATGCAAAGCTGCATAGGCCGGACATCGTGTTGATCGATCTCGGGCTACCCGACCGCGACGGCCTCAATGTCATCACGGACATTCGCGCATGGTCACCGGTACCCATTATCGTGTTATCGGCCCGTACAGCCGAGGGACAGCGTCTCGCGGCGTTCGAGAAAGGGGCTGACGACTATGTCATCAAACCGTTCAGCGCTCCAGAACTGTTGGCGCGCGCGCGCGCCATGGTGCGACGACATGTGCGTGGCGATTTGCCCATGGGTATGCTGCAGCTTGGCGAGGTCTCCGTCGACATGACTCGACGCGTTGCCCAGGACCGGGAAGGTCGCGAAGTACGCTTGACCCCGCTGGAGCACCGCATCCTGGAGTCGCTTGTACGCCACGGGGATCGCATCATGACTCACGCGGCGCTCATCAAAGAAGTTTGGGGACCGAATCGCGATGACTCGAGAGCGCTGCGCGTGTATATCGGCAGCTTGCGGCGAAAACTAGAAGTGGACCCCAGTCGTCCGCGATACATTCTCACGGAACTCGGAATTGGATATCGATTGGTCATCGATACCGACGGGCCATACGGCAACGCTCTGCACTGAGTGTAAATCGCCTCTCAATTCAATTTCTTAACGCCTTTGCGTCTAGGCACCCACTTGTCGAACCCCTACGATTCGACAATTGCGACCCTTTCGATTCCACGTCGAGCGCCGTCAGGCGGCGTCCAAATGCGATGTTGGCGGCGCATTTGAAATAACCGAGTAAGCGCACGCGATCGAGCCACATTCCGCTCGCGGCAACCTGGGTTCAAGGCGGCGATTCCCTACGGCGCGGGCGCCGTGGTTGGTAGAGTGAACATGAACCTTGCTCCGCCTCCCGGGCGCTGCATGGCGGAGATCTGGCCGCCGTGCGCATTGACAATGGCCCTGCAGATCGCGAGCCCCAAGCCGGCGCCACCGACGTCGACCTCATCGCGGCCGCGGTAGAATTTGGCAAATAGGCGCTCGGGTTGGCCCGGCGGAAGTCCCGGCCCGTTGTCGTCAATCACGACACGTACCGCCTCGCCCTCGATTCCCGCCGAGACGGTGATCCGTGTTTCCGGCGGTGTGTGCTTGATGGCGTTCTCGAGGAGATTGAACAGGACCCGTGTGACGAGCGGTGCGTCGACATACACGGAGGGCAGCTCGGCCGGCAGGGCCACGTCAACCGTGCGCTCGCCGAAGCGCCCCTCGAGTCTTGCGAGCGCGCCACCGACGAGATCGTCGACGCGTTGCCAGTCGCGGCGCAGATGCACTTCGCCAACCTCGAAACTCATCAGATCGAGCACGTTGGAGATGAGCTCGGACATCTCCCGCGCCTTGGCGTCGATCGACCGGGCGAGTTGTGCACGCGTTTCGGCGTCTGGTCTCGTGTCGGGATCGTTGAGCGCACGGCTCGCCTCCCTGATCGCCGCAAGCGGAGCACGCAGGTCGTGCGAGATTGACGCGAGCAGGGTATTGCGCAGACTTTCCGTTTCTACGGCGACGCGCGCGGCCTCGGCCTCCTCGGCCCGCTGGGCCCGTTCGATCGCAAGCGCAATCTGGCCGGCGAAGGTCTCGAGAAGGTGGCGCTGTTCCGGAAGCAGCAAGCGGCGCCGCTGCGTGGGCTGCACGGCGAGCACACCGAGCGTCTGGTGCGTGCCCGTGAGCGGCAGGTATTGAGCGACGGCGGCAGGGAGCGTGTCCGTACCAAGCCCGGCCGGCCGGCCATGGTCGAAAACCCATTGGGCGACAGACAGATCAGCCCCTTCGAGCGACCCCGCCAAGTCCATTCCCCGCAGCGGTTGCAGGCGCCCGCCGGCATCCGGCAACAGCACGGTGGCGCGGCTGGCAAAGGACTCGGCAACGTGTTTGATGGCGACCCGCGCCAGATTGTTGAAGCTACGCGTGGCGGCGAGTTCCCGGCTCATCGCGTAGAGCAATGAGGTCCGGCGTTCGCGGGCGCCGGCGACTCGCGTCTGAGCGCGCACGTTCGCGACGAGGTTCGCAATGACAAGCGCTATCACCAGCATCACAGTAAATGTCAGGAGGTACTCAAGATTGCTTACCGCGAACGTGAACCGCGGCGGCACGAAGCAAAAGTCGAGCGCGAGGACGTTTGCGACCGCGGTCAGACTGGCCGGACCACGTCCAAGCCGTAAGGCTGCGACGGTTGCCCCCAGCATGTAGACCATGACGAGGTTGGTCAGTGCGAAATAGGGATACATGATCGCCGCGACCCCGGTGCAGCATGCGGAGATCAGCAGCGCCGCCCAATAACGCTCCCACCGAATCTCGGTCGGACCGCTGTCGGGCACTTCCTGTCGCCTAAGTGCGTGCGTCTCGCGGCGCGCTATTACCGAGATGTCAAAGCCGCGCCCCCGGCGCACGAGTTCGGTTGCCGCGGAGCGCCGCAGCCACGCGCGCCACCCCTTGCGCTTCGCTTCGCCAATCACGATTCGGGTGACGTTGCGCAGACGTGCATACTGGAGCAGCGCGTCGGCGGCCGACGGGCCGTCGAGCGTCACGGTTTCGGCACCCAGCGATTCGGCGAGGCGCAGGACATCGATGCGCCGGTTGCGGTCGCTTTCGGATAGCTTGAGAAGCTTGGGTGTCTCGATCGACACCACGAGCCATTCTGCATCGAGCGCATCGGCAAAGCGCTTGCCGATGCGCACGAGTTGTTCCGCCTGGTCGTCTAGTGTAACGGCGATCAGGAACCGATCGCGTGCCAGCCATGGGCGCGAGCTGGGCGCCTGGCCCGCAAACTCCAGGGCAGCGGCATCCACCCGGTCCGCCGTGCGACGCAGCGCGAGTTCGCGCAACGCCAGGAGGTTGGGCTTACGAAAGAACCCCTCTGTGGCGGTACCCACCCGGTCGGCGGTATACACCTTGCCAGCCTTCAGGCGCGCCAGCAGGTCGTCGGGCGGCAGGTCGATCAGCTCCACTTCATCCGCTTCGTCGAAAATCCGGTCCGGCAGCGTCTCCTGCTGACGGACGCCCGTGATACCGGCGACGACATCGTTCAAGCTCTCGAGGTGCTGAACGTTGAGCGTTGTCCAGACGCTGATGCCGGCGTCTAGTAGTTCCTCCACGTCCTGCCAGCGCTTGGCATGCCGAGGCAGCGGTTCGCCCTCGGCGATATTCGAGTGTGCAAGCTCATCGACGAGGACTATCGCTGGAGCGCGCTGCAGGGCGGCGTCGAGATCGAATTCGTGTCGAGTGATGCCGCGATAACGCACCTCGAGGAACGGCAGCTGCTCGAGCCCCTCGAGCAGGCGCTCGGTCTCGACGCGTCCATGGGGTTCGACGTAGCCAACGACGATATCCGCGCCACCGGCGCGTGCCGCCCGGGCCGCTTCCAACATTGAATAGGTTTTACCCACCCCGGCTGAGGCGCCGAAGAAAACTCGCAGCCGTCCGCGCCGCGCGCGCGCGTCCTCCCGCTGAACGTCAGCCAGCAGTTCATCCGGATTGCGGCGCTCGGTCTCGGCCATTGCTTACCTGCAGGTCCCGTGACTTCATCGCGCCACGCGTGACCTTGGATGTCATACGTGACACGGGTTTCCACACTCTGACAGGTCAGACTACCACCGCTTCAGCGGCCCCGGCTCCTAGAATTTGACCAGGACGCCGGCGCCGCCCGCGCCGTGCGCGTCGTAGTACTTCACCAAGACGCTATCGTCCTCGTGAATCCGCTTCACCCGCGACCAGTCGACGGGTGGCCCCCGCCCCCACGAGCGACCCAACCGCAGCATTGAGGTTGCCGCCGTTCTGCGGCTGGCAGAGCGTGTCGGCAGTTCCTGCTCCTGTGGTGATATTGGTCTGGCAACAGCAGACCCGCGTGGTCAGCGCATCTGATCTAGCGCGAGATTGAGTTCTAGAACGTTGATTCGCCGCTCGCCGATCAAGCCGAAGAGACGTCCCCGCTCGTGCGCCTTGATCAGCGCCTCGACCTGCGCGAGCGGAAGATTGCGAGCACGGGCCACCCGTGCGGCCTGATAGTGCGCTGCTGCTGGGCTAATGTCCGGATCGAGACCGCTTGCCGATGCCGTCACGAGATCGACTGGAATCGGCCGCCGGTTGTCCGGGTCAGCGTCGTGCAGGGCTTTGACGTTCGCCTTGACCGCATCGAGCAATGCCGGGTTGAGCGGGCCCAAGTTCGAGCCCGACGAGGCCAAGCCGTTGTAAGGCTGAGGGCTGGTGGCGGACGGCCGGCCCCAGAAATACTTCGGATCCGAGAAACTCTGGCCGATCAACGTGGATCCGATGAGCTTGCCGTCCTTGTAGATCAGGCTGCCATCAGCCTGGCGCGGGAAGGCCACTTTCGCCACGCCGGTGATGACGAGCGGATACACGATCCCGAGGAGGATCGTCATCAGGACAAGGAGACTGACCGCGGGCCGAATGAGTCGCACGAACATGGTTACTCTCCTTAGGTCCAGCCGGCCGCCGACAAGATCATGTCGATCAATTTGATTCCGGGAAACGGCACGATGATGCCGCCCAGTCCGTATACGAGCAGGTTGCGCCGCAGGAGCGGGCCTGCGCCCAGCGGCCGGTACTTCACGCCCTTGATGGCGAGCGGAATCAAGGCGACGATGATGAGGGCGTTGAAGATCACCGCCGACAGAATGGCGGAGTTGGGTGTCGCCAGGTGCATGATGTTGAGCGCGCCGAGCTGCGGGTAGGTCATCGCAAAGGCGGCTGGAATAATCGCGAAGTACTTCGCGACGTCATTGGCGATCGAGAACGTCGTCAGTGCGCCGCGCGTCATCAGCATCTGCTTGCCCGTCTCCACGATCTCGATGAGCTTGGTCGGATTCGAATCGAGATCGACCATGTTGCCGGCTTCCTTGGCCGCCTGCGTGCCGGTATTCATTGCAACCGCGACATCCGACTGCGCCAGTGCCGGCGCGTCATTGGTCCCGTCGCCCGTCATCGCAACCAGGCGTCCTTCTGCCTGGTGCTGGCGAATCAATTGGAGTTTGGCTTCCGGCGTCGCTTCAGCCAGAAAGTCATCGACCCCAGCCTCAGCGGCAATCGCCGCCGCCGTGAGTCGATTGTCGCCCGTGATCATGATCGTCTTGATGCCCATGTGCCTGAGGTCGGCGAATCGCTCCTTGATGCCGCCTTTGACGATGTCCTTGAGCTCGATGACGCCCAGCACACGGGCGTCATCGGCGACGACTAGCGGTGTGCTGCCTTTGCGCGCGACGCGCTGCACAGCTTCCTCGACCAGTGGTGGAAATTGCTTGCCGAGCGCCTCGACGTACTTGATGATCGCATCCGGAGCCCCCTTGCGAATCTGGCGCTCGCCGATATTGACGCCGCTCATCCGCGTATGCGCCGAGAACGGCACGAAGGTCGCGCCGAGCGTGCCCAGATCGCGCTCGCGCAGATTGAAGCGCTGCTTGGCGAGTACGACAATGCTGCGCCCTTCCGGGGTCTCGTCGGCCAGCGAAGCGAGTTGAGCGGCATCGGCCAGTTCCTGATCCGTGATACCGGGCGCCGGCAGGAATGCCGCAGCCTGTCGGTTGCCGAGCGTAATGGTGCCCGTCTTGTCGAGGAGCAGCACATCCACGTCACCGGCTGCCTCCACGGCACGACCGGAGGTCGCGATGACGTTTGCCTGCATCATCCGGCTCATTCCGGCTACGCCGATCGCCGACAAGAGGCCGCCGATCGTCGTGGGGATGAGGCAGACCAGCAGCGCTACGAGTGCCGTCATCGTGACCGGACTCCCGGCCTTGCTGACCTCGACGGCGAACAGCGAGAACGGTAAGAGCGTAACGATTACGACCAGAAATACCAGTGTCAGCGCCACCAGCAAGATGGTCAGAGCGATCTCGTTGGGAGTCTTCTGGCGTTTCGCCGCTTCGACCATGGAGATCATCCGGTCGAGAAAGGTTTCGCCGGGGTTGACCGTCACCCGCACCACGATCCAATCCGAGAGCACTCGGGTGCCGCCGGTCACCGACGAGAAGTCGCCGCCGGATTCGCGAATCACCGGCGCCGACTCTCCGGTGATGGCGCTTTCGTCGACCGAAGCGACGCCCTCGATGACTTCGCCGTCGGCCGCGATGGTGTCATGCGTCTCGACCAGCACGATGTCGCCTTTCCTCAAGTCCTCCGCCTTGACGAGTATCGTCTGGCGGGGCCCCGGCGTGTTCTGGACAATGCGTTTGGCCATCACGGTTTGGCGCATGTTGCGCAGCGCCGAGGCCTGTGCGCGGCTGCGGCCTTCGGCAAGCGCTTCGGCGAAATTGGCGAACAGAACCGTGAACAGCAGCCAGATGGTGATGGCCAGAATGAAGCCGGCTGGGGCTTCTCCGTGGCCCGCGAGTGCCTGGCCATACAAAATGGCGGTCACGATCGTGCCGACGTAAACCACGAACATCACCGGATTGCGCCATTGGGTGCGTGGGTCGAGTTTGCTCACCGACTGGAGCAGCGCCGGTCCGATGAGCTTGCGATCAAAGAGGGATAGTTGTTGCCGTGACATACGAAACTCGTTATTTGGCAGCCGCGAGCATGAAGTGCTCGACGACCGGTCCCAGCGCCAGGGCCGGAACGTAAGTGAGGACACCGATCAACAGAATCGAACCGATGAGCAGCACCACGAACAGAGGTCCGTGAGTCGGCATGGTGCCTTCGGTGACCGGAACCCGCTTCTTCCCTGCCAGCGAGCCCGCGATGGCGAGGGCCGCGACGATCGGCCAGAAACGC
>Ga0181536_10006817_pt1 | contig 11357 bp, 16 predicted proteins | sample PEATcosm2014_Bin_41_FD_121105 | JGI IMG/M metagenome (GOLD analysis project Ga0181536, IMG submission 121105) | Peatland microbial communities from MTU Mesocosm Facility, Houghton, MI, USA - PEATcosm2014_Bin17_60_metaG | ecosystem: Environmental > Terrestrial > Soil > Wetlands > Peat | place...
CCCGACGGGATTTGAACCCGTGTTACCGACGTGAAAGGCCGGTGTCCTAGGCCGAGCTAGACGACGGGGACGTTAGGATCGAAGCCCGAAAATACGAACGCGCGCTATGCGCGCGCCAGACAGCCAAAACTATCAGAGCCGCAAGAAGGGGAGCAAGTCATCGCGGCCAGCGGTCGAACAACCGCCAGCGGTGGCGTTGTCTGGCGAATCGGGTACCGATAATTTCGACACGATGTCCAATTCTTCCATCTTGGTCGCGGGCGCCGGCGCGATTGGCTCGATTCTCGGCGGGATGCTGCATGATGCGGGGCACGACGTCACGCTGCTTGGCCGCCGAGCGCATCTCGAGGCGATTGCACGCGGGGGCTTAAAAATTTCGGGACTGCTTGGCGATCGAACCGTCGCCGGCATGACGCTCGCCGACGATGCCGCGAGACTTGGCAGGCGGTTCGGATTAATCCTCTGCGCGGTCAAGAGCTATGACACCGAATCGATGGCGGCTGGGCTGGCCGATCGTTTGAGCGACGACGGCGTGATCGTCTCGATGCAAAATGGCCTGGGCAATATCGAGTTGTTGATCGAAAGCTTCGGACCGCGGCGGGTATTGGGCGCGCGCGTGATCTTCGGCGCGGAAATACCCACGCCGGGCAGCGCGCACGTGACGGTTTTCGCGCAGCCGGTCGCAATCGGACCCGCGCCCGCGATTCATCGCGAGGACTCGCCGGCACTGGCGACGCGCGCCCGCGCGATCGCCGCAATGATCGACGCCGCCGGCGTTCCCGCGGTCGGTGTTGAGGACATCATGCCCGTGCTGTGGACCAAGGTTCTGTACAACGTGGCGCTGAATCCGCTCGGCGCAATCTTGCAGCAGCATTATGGAGCGCTCGCCGAGGATCCGGACGTGAAGCCGATCATGGATCGCGCGATCGAGGAGGCATTCGCGGTCGCACGCGCGCTCGGCATCGCACTGCCCTTTTCGAGTGCGGCGGAATATCGAAAAGTTTTTTACGAGCAGATGATACCGCCGACGTCCAGTCATCGGCCGACGATGCTGCACGATCTTCACGTTCGCGGGCGCACCGAGATCGGTGCGCTCAACGGCAAGATCGTCGAGCTTGCCGATCGCCTCGGCCTCGACGCGGAGACGAATCGGATACTCACTCGGCTGATCAGGGCCGCCGAGCGCGCGCGCCAGCGAACACTCAAAGGACACCGATGAAGGCCGCATCGATACGCCGCGCGAGCATGGATGCGATCGTCGTGCATGCGGAGCGCGAGTTCCCCTTCGAATGCTGCGGCTTCATCATCGGCGACAACGAAAACTCGGTCGAGGAAGTCCGCCCGGTCGCCAACATCCAGAACCGCATGCACGCCGAAGACCCGGCTGCCTTCCCGCGCGACGCGCGCATGGCTTTCCTGATGGAGCCGAAGGAGCATCTGGCGGTGATGCTCGAGGCCGATCGCCGCAAGCTCGCGATCCGCGCCGTTTACCATTCGCATCCCGATCACGACGCGTATTTTTCCGCGACCGATCGCGCGCAAGCGTGCTCATTCGATCCGCCCGAGCCCGACTATCCCGGTATCGTTTACATCGTGATGTCGATTCGCGCCGGCAAATTCGCGGGCGCAGCGGCGTTCGCCTGGGATATCGAAAAGAAGGAATTCGCCGAGACGCCGCTGACCGTCGAATGAGCGGCGCGTGGCCGCTAGATGCGGAACCCACCGTGGGTTCCGCACCTCCTTGGGCAGGGGTGACCCCTGCACCCAATGTTAATCGAAAAATCCGCAGGATGCGTCTTTTTCTCCCACGGTCGAGAGCGAGAGACGCGCTGCGCGTATCTCGCGCTTTACGTTGCGCCGTCGCCGCCGCGACCGCCCACCGCGCAGGTGATTCTTTCCTCATCTTGTCCACCCCGTCGCCACGGCCAGGTGCAATGGCAGTCAAATTTTTAAGAAGTGGTCAGAAATCGTACTGTCCTGCTGGGGTTTTTACGAAAATGTTTCACGTGAAACATTTTTTAGTTGGGGATTAGTAGTTTGTTGACACCTCAACAGGAGACGGACAATATGAAACGTGACGTGACAGGCCGGTCTATTCCGCAACTAGCAGATAAGCTGATTCGTCAGCTTCAAGGCGTGACGGTAGCCGAAGCGAAAGACGCGCTTGACTACGCAGCGTCGTTCTTGGATCGGACGCAAATCGTTCAGGCTGGCAGGCGGCTCTCTACGGCGTGCTCTCAATCTTGCTCACGAACTCGTCAAAAGTCGAGCTAACTGCGGCCTTTAACGCGCCAGTCGGCTCAACCGATGCTTTGCCATGCTGGCCCGCGATTGCGGCTGCTGCCAACTGTGCAGCGGTGTTGCGATTTATCGCGCGGATCAGCTTATTCAGAGCGTTTTGATCTAGGGGCATTTGGACCGGCCCTCCTTTCTCATTTGCAGCGTATATCGCTGCGGCAGGCTTGCGGCAAGAAAGTCCGAACGGAACCTGAAGGGTCGTCCATACGTGCCGCTTGCGCGCATGTCAAGATGCGGTATGCTTAGGGGGAATGCGTTTTACTTTCGACGAGAGAAAAGCGGCACAGGCAGCGGCGTTTCTGATCAAACGTCACGGCGGTCGCCTGAACTACATGCAAATGATCAAGCTGCTTTATCTGGCTGATCGACGCGCGCTCGTCGAGCGCGGGTTGCCAATCACTGGCGACCAAATGGTTTCGATGCCGAAGGGACCAGTGCTGAGCGGCATCTTGGACTTAATTACTTCTGGTTCAACCGACGAGCGATCATTTTGGTTTGAATACATGTCCCCACCGACTGGATATGAAGTTCATCTCACCAAGCTGGACCCCGATATTCGGGCATTGTCGCGTTACGAATTGAGAATTCTACAAGAAGTTGACGAACGATTTGGTGCGATGGATAAGTGGTCTCTCGTTGACTATACGCACAGCCTGCCAGAATGGAGAGACCCGCAGGGTTCGTCATATCCAATCGAACCCAGCGATATTCTACGGATCGAGAATCGCTCCGAGCAAGACATCGCGGAGATCGGACGCGCGGCTGAAGATGCGCGGCTGATCGACTTTCTCGCGACGCACAGCACCTAACCCTGCGCAATCTGATCTCGAATAATGTCCTGAATCTCTATCGACGTTTGATCCGACTTCAGCGCACCCTCTTGAATTCGACGTATCAGGCCCGATGATGCGCGCTCGCGGCGCATCCGAGGGAAAAGCTGCGAGTGTTCTAGCTGATTCTGCTGCGCCGTCGATAACAAGCGTCCCTGTTCATACGTGATCACGGATTCATGCTCGATCGAAGGGTGCTCGCCTGCACGCAGGATGCAATTCCTGTCTGAATCGCTACGCGGCGTGGTTGCATTGAATACGACCACCGAACCATCCGGTGCCGGATTTGAGCAGACGATGTGAAGATGCCCGGCCCAGAATGTATCGCCAAGTTGCACTCGGATTAATTCCTTTCCCGCTGTAGATTCTGCTCGCGTACTATGCGGTTTGTCAACCCGAAACCCGCAATGGCGCGCATTGCGCTCTTGCGGTTTTTGCGCTAATGATTGTGGGCATGGACGCAACATTTATTTCCAAGGTTATGGCTATGGTCGCGGAAATCGCCGACTTGCAAAGCACCCGTGAAGCCATTGACGGGAGGATCAACGCACGCGTCACGGACTTGATCACGTTCATCAATGGGCAATCGACGGCCACGCAAAAGGCCGTTCTATCTCAGGTGAACGGCAGCGCAGGGCACCAAACTCGGCCCCAACCGCCTGCCGATAGTCTTCAGGGCCGGATTTATACTTGGCTAAGAGGACAAGCCGGCCCCACGAGCCGAGCAGATGTCGCTTCAGGCATCGGCCATCCTGAACGTGCGACCGAATCTACTTTACGCGCAATGCAGACAAAGGGTTTGGTTCGTCATCTCGGTCGCGACAGATGGCAGGCCATTATCTGAAAAGAATTGCGCCGGAGCGTGCTCGCGACACGTCCGGCGCATGATCCCCGCGTCGTTGACCGACGCTAAGAGACCGCCAAAATGTACAATACTTCATAGCATAGAAAAATCGGCTAGGGAAATTTAGGATTTGACGTTTGTTTTCCGAGGGGCTGAGCGTTCCGTGCTTGGCCCCTCGGCCTTCTCTTTCGGGACGTTTACCAGGTGCCGCATCATACGGTCGAACTCCGCCATGTCAGGGTTTGCTAGTGCGTCGCGAAGTTCTTTTGTCTTTGCGCGGATTGCCGGTGAATCTGACTTTGCCACGCTTCCATTTTAGCGAAGCGACCGGCACGCGGGCAACCGCTACGCATTTGATATTAACTCCGCAAACGGATCGTCCGCATTTCTGCGATTGTGCCGATACGTGAATTCGCTCAGATAGAGCGGCAGATAATCCTTGCTGACCTTGTGGTACGAACCCATGATCCCACGCCGCAACAGACTCCAGAACGATTCAATCGTCTGGGTGTGGACTTTGCCGCGTACAAACTCATCGTTCTTGTGCGTGACGAATTCATGCGCGTAGCCAAGTCGTCTCAGGTTCCGGTAGCGAAAACTTTCATCGGTAGCGAGTAAATCGACTCTGGTGCCGACTGTCTTTCTGACGAAATCGTCATACGTGCGGAAATCAGCATCTTCGACCATTTGGCAAACCACGTTGCCTTTGCGGGCAATGGCTCCGATCACTTCGGTCTTTCCGACAGGCCCGCGCCTGTTGGCGCGTTCGCTCTTGTGTTTGTTGCGCTCCAAGCCGCCAAGATAGACCTCATCGATCTCGACCACGCCCATCAGTTTTTCCCATTCGGAATCTTTCATTGCGGCGCGAAGTCGCATGCACTGATACCAAGTCGTATGGTAATTGTTCAGGTGCTTCGATCCGTACATCATGCGATGCAGTTGAAGCGCGCTGACGCCCTTTTTCGATACCAGCATCAGGAAACCGATCTTGAACCACGATACGAGCGGGCGCTTGGTGTTTTCAAAGATCGTGTGCGTGATGACGCTGAATCGGTAGCCCTGCTTGCCGCAAGTCAGAACTTCGCCAGTCTCTTTGTTCGCGCTCTGCTTGCCGCTCTTGCATACCCAATTAAACGGGCGCGCTTTGAGTTCGTACACTTTTTCATTCCCGCATCGCGGGCAGCGCACGCCCTTGGGCCAGCGCATCTCTTTGAGATACTGCTTGCAGGCGTCATCGTTCGGAAACCGTTTGTCGAAAGCATCTAGCGTTTGCATGGTCTAAATATAGACTTTTTCATGCGTGGTGTCAACAGCCTACCAATCCCCTTTTAGTTCAGGAGAACGAAACACGAATGGCGGTAATTTGACGCCTGTCGCGCGACAGGCGATAATGGTTCCGGATGGGCATCCGTTCGATTCGGCACAGAGGTTTGAGGCGGCTGTACGGAAGCGGGGACGGCCGGGATCTTCCAGCAGCCCTGGTAGAGAAAATCTCCGACATTATCCTGGCGATCGACGAGGCGGCACGCCCGGACGAAGTTGGATTATTCCCGGGCTGGCGACTGCATCCGCTGAAAGGGGAATTGAAGGGGTTTTGGAGCGTGACCGTGAGCGGAAACTGGCGCGTGATCTTTCGGTTTGAGGAAGGTGACGCATTCAATCTTGATTTTGTTGACTATCATTGAAGGAGGCATTGGGAATCATGCCGATGAATAATCCGCCGCATGTCGGCGGTTTAATCCGCCGCGAGGTGATTGAGCCGCTCGGACTGACAGTGACCGAAGCCGCGAAGGTCCTCGGGGTCGGGCGGCAGGCGCTTTCGAGCCTGCTGAACGGGAAAGCGGCGCTTACGAGTGAGATGGGCATCCGGGTCGAGAAGGCGTTTGGGCCGAAGATGGAGCATCTGATGCGAATGCAGCTTGCTTTCGATTTGGCTCAGGCGCGCAAAGCGGAGCACGGGATCCGCGTAAAGCGATACGTCGGAAAAAGAGCGGGTATTATCCGGGGTGATACAGGAAGCCAGGCGCGCAGCGTATTCACGGCGTAGCCCTGCGCCCACAAATGCGTCTGATCGCGCGCCCGTTGGCACGGCAGGGGTGAGCAGGGCTGAGCTCTGCACCCAGTGAAAGGACCGCTACGCGCGGTGCGGTCGCTGCGGCGACGGCGCGGTGTGAATCGCGAAATCCCGCAGACGGTCTTTCGCTCTCGGCCGCATGAGTGAGAAGAAGATGCGTTGCACAGATTTTTCGATTGCCGTTGCGCCGGGCAGGGCTGAGCCCTGCACCCAGTATTAAGGCCGCCCGCCGTTGGCGGGCGCGGCCCCTGCCACCGCCTTAATACTGCGCTGCCGTCGCCACGGCGAGAGGTGACCTCCTTCGGCTTCGCTCAGGACAGGCTCTGCACCCACCGTTAAGAAAAGATGCGGGCGGAGTTTGCCCTGGGTACTCGTAGGGTCCCTGCTAGAACTCTCCTCGTGTCATTCTAGAGCGAAGCGAAGAATCCCGGATCCGGAATTGCGCAATCGTAGTCAAATTTTTAAGAAGTGGTCGGAAATGGTGCTGTGCTGCTGGGCTCTTCACAAAAACGTTTCACGTGAAACGTTTTTTAGTTGGGGATTATGTTGATGACGACTCCATATGATAAAATAGATGCTGACGTGACAGGTCGGAACAAAGAGCCTACGGAAGAAATGGTCCGTGCGGGTGTACGGGAGTACCTCAGTTATGATGGGCGATTTGAAGAAGATTACGATGCCGTGGTCGTGCGAATCTGGAAGGCGATGAAAGCGGCCAGTATCAAAATCTAGGTGCTGTTGGTAGCTGATCGGCGGGAATTTGAGAATTGCTAGCGATATACTCTTCCGCTGAAAGAAAGATAGTGAAAATTTCGACAGTTCGTATGAATCTAGTTCGGGCGTTCACGGGTGCGCCCAGCATTGAATGCTTCGCCATCCCCACGTAGCCATCAAACATCGTCGAATCGGCAGGCAACTGAAAGACTCCTGTGCCACTGTCGGGTGACACTGGATACTTTGCTGGCAATTTCAGCGAATTTGAACGGCTCTTGACGCTCGGATTCTCGAAATCTGTAATGCTGAGACGGTGAGCGAAATCGTTCCTGATTGTATTCAAGATTTTGAGATCGTGAAGCGCATCCTCGCCATATAGTCGAATCGCGAAGCCAATTTTGACCTTAATGCCGAAACTTCCGAGTGCGCCCCCGTCTCGGAAGAGGTCGCTCAGCACTTCTTTTTTTACATCATCCTGCCAATGCGCTCTAATGGCATTCGCGATGCGGTTCTCGACTAGAACCGGTGCAAGTAGGCCGACTACTCGGTCGGGATACGTGGCAAGTTGACGGATGAATTCTTCTTCATCCTCGTTTTCCACCATCCATGCCAAATTAATGGTCCTTTAGCACCCAATCCGTGATCGACCATTGCGGCCAACCACTCACGAAGAAGCCTGGTCCACGCCAAATTAGTGCTAACACGATAAAAAAGGCGGCTGAAATAACGGCGTAAGTGACGAACTGGAATAGCCACCAAGTCGTATCAATGAACCGGTCGAATCGTTTGTGCTTTTTGAGCAAAGCCGACAGTTCATCGTCTGGCATGGCTTGAGAACTAACCGCGTTGTCGAGCTATTAGCTGCTCAACAATCTTGATCTGTCGCTCGATTTCCTCGCGCATCCGGTCACTGCTCGCTGCCATCTGAGCATATAAATCTTCATCGTTCGGCGCCGCCGTAATCGTTTGGCTCATAGCGTTACTTGCGTCTGCCCCAGCCCGCATTGCACCAACAAATTCTCGGGAGTCTTTCGCTGACAATTTATCTGGTTTCACTTTGCTGTTTACCTCGATCAGTCTCAGCATCGCTTGAAGCAGTGCGTGACGAGCTTCGAGGAAGAGACGTTCGGCTGTTTTTTCTTCCATGAGATTTGTCAACCGACGAGATGAGCGGTTTAATCACTTTCTTCAGTTTCTCCAAATCGACGTGCCGGAGTTCTTCGCGCAACCGCTCGTCTTCTTCCCGCGTTTGTTCGCTGACCATGCCGCGAGTTTAGCACGGGTTTGGCGAAGCGGCGAGCACTACACTGTTTGAAGCAACTTCCGAAACAATTCGGGGTCGTTGCGCCCGTTGAATCGGAAGGCAAATTCATTGACGTAGAGCGGCAGATATTCGCGCGTGACGTGGTGGAAGCTGCCCATGATGCCGCGTTTCAGCAGGCTCCAGAACGATTCAATCGTCTGTGTGTGGACTGTGCCGGTCACGTACTGATGCTGACTGTGATTGACCGTCTGATGAAAGAAACCGTGCGCGCCAAGATGCCGATAGCCTGCGTGCTCATCGGTCACGACCATCTTCGCTTTGGTGGATACCGCTTCTTTGACGAAATCGTCCATCGTCGTGAATCCCATTTCATCAACGGTGCGAGCGATCACGTTTCCCTTGCGCGAGATCGCGCCGATGACCGTCAACTTGCCCGAACCCTGCGGTCCCTTGGAATGACTTTTTTTGTTCCAATGCTTGTTCTTGTCTTCGCCGCCGACATACGTTTCGTCAACTTCAACAACGCCCTCAAGCTGATCGATGCCGCCGCGCATCGCGCAACGCAGCCTCATGCACATGAACCAGCTTGTCCGGTAGTCGGAGCCGGAGTCTTCACCGAACACGGCACGATGAATCTGCAATGCGCTGATGCCCTTCTTTGCGGTCAGCATCAAGTAGGCAACGCGGAACCAGATGTCGAGCGGAATCTTCGTGTCCTGGAAGATTGTGTGCGTGATGACGGAGAACCGATAGCCGCCGTCTTTGGCGCAAGTGACCGGCTTGCCTTCTGTGTCCATCGTGATCTTTCCGCTCTTGCAGACCCAGTGAAATGGCTTCGCTTTGAGCGTGATGACGCGCGTATTGCCGCATCGCGGGCAGACTGGACCATCAGGCCAGCGGCATTCAGCGAGCAGCGCCTTACACGCATCTTCGTTAGGAAAGTCAGCCTCAAAGGCTTTCAACGTCTTCATGCCCTAATATCTACGCTTTTTCACGATTGGAGTCAATACCAACATAATCCCCTTTTAGTTCAGGAGAACAAATCACGAATAGTGGCCTCCCGTGCCAACGGGTCTTAATACTGGCCAGCCGTGCCAACGGCCAGGGCTGTTCTCGGGGCGACACTTTGCAGACACCATCTTGGAAAAACCTGCGCAGATGCGCGGCTAGTTATCGGCCACCAGTCTGGCAATCTGGTGCTCGGCCAATTCGCGAGGCGTTTTGGGAGCGACATCGAGCGCGAAGGCGGCGGCGGTCGGCCTTAAGTGCTTCTTGCGCTAGGCGACCGCGTCGCCACTCAATGCGAGCCTGCCATCAAGATGAGACGAGTGGGGATCTCCATACAGGCTAAAGAAAATATCACAAGCACAACGATCATCACGCCAGTAACCCACGCAGCCCTAGCCGACTCTCTTATAAGACTGAGGTCTCCACTAGGTTCAGTCCGGTCACTTTGGAAAATAGCGTCGGCGTCCGGGACCAGAGCGAACCCCAAGGCCCAGCCTATATTCCCGATTGTGGGTTCGAGTACGAAAGACCAGGCGAACAAGCCGGATATCTTCCTTCCCGTATATGCAGAGAGCAACTCGAACATGATACCCAAGGCAACCGGTTGGATGCTCGCTGCCACCGCCAGCCCTATCGCGATCCTTTGCCAAGCGTGACGGCACCACCCACGATCAACTGCAAGCCCTCCTAAATATCCGCTCGGCACGGCGCTCGTCAGCACCCACGAGAAAAACTCCAGGCTGACTGCTACTTCAACCCCTATGGATTCGAACTGACTAAGTCCGGGCGTAGGAGGAAGCGACTTGAACGAGTGGGTTATGAGAAAGATGGTCAACATACTAAAAGAACACAAGCCGACCAATATTGCAGCACAAAGGCCATATATTCGCGCTCTTCGAGGCGCTGTACGCAGACCATATAGCCAAGAAACAGTGATCACGCTCGGGCCAACTAACGAAAACACGAGTTGCTCGATGCCGTTCAAGCCACGCTGCCTGATGGTCTCACCGAGATACTCATGTAATAGGCCATCGCTGACACTCACCAAGACGATGACCGCTAAGGAAAGTATCCTCACGAGAAGCTTTTCACGTCTCTTTGAAACTGCGCCTGCCAGAGGCGATATTCTTATTCGCGAAAGGAGCGGCTCGATTACGAGCAGAACGCCAATGGACACAAGAACAATCGTCCCGGCCCTTCGCACCTTTTCGAGCGCCGAAAGGGCTATGAATGACTTAATCGACTGGTAGAGCAGTGTGACGAAGAGCGAAGAAAGTCCGGCATATAGCGACAGCCAAAGGGACGATCTGGGTCTCATCCATTTGGTCGCGCGTGCCACCTGTCACCTGATCGCCTGGAAGCGCGTGTCGTCGGTCGCGACACATTGGCCTGCTTCCCATTCCGCCATTCCGAAACACTCAGTGAAGTTTTTGATCCACCGGCGATCATTGACGCCTTCAGGACAAACGTTCGAGTGCTGCGGTAGCCATTTGAGCGTTTGTTAAATTTCCTTCCGCATCTTGGCACTCAGCAGCCGTGTCGAAAGAATCGGCGATTCCCCACTGGCCAAGCGGCGGGGACCTATCCACCCCAACAAGCACTTGACCGTTTCGGTGAATATGCGGCGGCATCGCCAGATACCAGTCCACAAGCGCGAGCGCGGCTGCGTGGCGGGGGTTCATGTCCGTGAGTTAGCAGACCGCAGCGCGACCGACAACTTCGCTCCACGACAAAACGGCCCGTTGCCGAGCCGCTCCTTGCCGAAAAAGTGTCTTTTTGTGTCTGAGGCGAGCAAATCCGTTACGAGGCGAGGGCTCCCCGATTTGGAAAACCCCCGCTTTTTCCTATCCGAACCGAGGCGAGCCGATGCCGTTAGACGCCCCCGACCGCCTTAGCAATCTGGTGCCTTCGAGTGGTCGCCCGTGGGCACGCGTAGCCAGGGTCGAGAAAAAGATCCGGGGTCCCTCCGCTTCGGTCGGGATGACACGAAAAAAAGGCTCTAACAGGAGAGCTTTGCGTAACTGCATATGAGCAGCTCGGCTTCGCATGCCCTCAGTGAAGTCGAAGTGTTTTGCGCCGAGGAAGATTCGGGTTTCTTCGCTGCGCTCAGAATGACACAAAAAAAGTTCTAACTCGGACGGCGTGGGATCAATGTTGGCCCGCTGGGAGAGGCTAGGAAAAAGATCCGGGGTCCCTCGGCTTCGCTCGGAGTTTGTGAATTTTTTGGTGGAGGGGATCGCAATCGGGGGCGGGGGAAGTGGATGATGGAGTGAGAAGGAGGTGCGGTGATGGAGGAAGGGGTGCGGCTGCGGGAACCCAATCGCA
>Ga0181536_10006819_pt1 | contig 11354 bp, 10 predicted proteins | sample PEATcosm2014_Bin_41_FD_121105 | JGI IMG/M metagenome (GOLD analysis project Ga0181536, IMG submission 121105) | Peatland microbial communities from MTU Mesocosm Facility, Houghton, MI, USA - PEATcosm2014_Bin17_60_metaG | ecosystem: Environmental > Terrestrial > Soil > Wetlands > Peat | place...
ATAGCGTGTGGCGATGCGTCTGAAGTCTTTGAGGCGGCAGAAGCAGCGCTCGACGACGTTGCGACCTTTGTAGGCTTGCTTATCGTAGCGAATGCGCTTCTTGCGATTGGACTTTCCGGGGATGACCGGCTTGATGCCGTTTTCTTTCAGGAAGGTGCGGAACGCGTCGGTGTCATAGCCTTTGTCAGCGAGAAGCTCGCATACGCCGGGGATCAGGCTGACACAGGCTTCGGCCATCACGCAGTCGGCGGTATTGCCCGGCGTGAGGACCAATACCCAGGGACGGCACAACGCGTCGACAACCGCGTGAATCTTGCTGTTGCGGCCGCCTTTGGTGATGCCTATCGCTTGGGCCTGCGCCCCCCTTTTCCACCGCTGGCGCAGCGGTGGATTTTCACATGGCTGCTGTCCAACGCCACTTGCCCGGGTGCGTCAGAGGATGCCGCAACAGCGGCGAATATGTTCTGCCAAATCCCCCGCTCGCTCCAGCGCGCAAAGCGATTATAGATCGTCTTGTGCGGGCCATACTCATTCGGACAGTCCTTCCAGCGACTCCCCACCTTCTGCACATGCATGATCCCGCTCAAAATCCGCCGATCATCATGGCGTTCGGGACCACGTTGGTTGGTCGGCAAATGCGGTGCGACTTTCAACCACTGCTCATCGTCGAACCAAAACAAATCTGCGCTCATCGGGCTGGCCTCCGTATCGGTTGACCAAACCCTTGAATCCGAAAACGATTAATGAGGTCCTAACCCTAGATGCCGCCCAGCCGAAGTTCATCGACGCGACTGGCTCCGTAGCACATCAGGCCGCCGGCCGCGGCAAATTTGCGCGTGAAAGAAATGGTCGGAATCCCGTGGCGCGCCGCTAGCGCCGCGAGCTGTTCGCTTCGGTGAATGAATAAGACATCGGCGCCGATCAGGAGGGCGCTCGCCAGTATTTCCTCGTAGGCTTGCTGCTGAGGGCTGCGTCATAAAGAGGCCCATGGCACTGGTAAGTGCTGTTCTCCAAACCCCAGGAACCGCCAAATTTCAGGACGGCACAGACAATCTTCCCAGAAAGCTTGTCGATCATCAGCCGTTGGATAACACAAGAGCTATTCAGGCTATTTTGTCACGTCCTCTATCCAACTCAGTGCTGCTACAGCACGCGGAAACCCAAGGGTGGGAACTGCCAGTAGGGCAATCTGCTTGATCGCCTCCTTGGAAACACCCTCGGCAAGGCCCTGTCGAACATGCGAATGAACTGCATTTTCCGATCCAGCACCGATTGCAAGAGCGAGCTTCACCAGTCGCAACGTTTCACCACCAATTGGACCTGCCTCTGCGCAGGCCTTGCCAAGTGCCAAATAGGCCGTCCACAGCGCCGGATAAGCAGCCGCGATCTCGGCGGCCTTGGCGGGCAACAGGTCTTTCATTTTGTGACTCCTGATGTGAGCATCGATGACGACGATCATCGATGATCCAACGTCCTGGGACAATCGAAAAGGCGAGGCGGTCGCCTCGACTGGCAATACGGAGAGAATATCACGCCTCAAATTCGAGGTCTGTGACCGACTTCACGGTGCGCAGGACGGCTGGCGGGACTTCCCGTGAACTAACAAAACTTGGTCACCAGGTGCGAGTAATGCCGGCCAAAAACGTGAAGGCCTACGTCAAGCGCAAAAAGAATCACGCCGCCGACGCGATTTGCGAGGCGGTGCGGTGCCCGACCATGCGTCGTGCAGGTCAAATCGGCCGAGCAGCAGGGCCGGTTGATGCTGCATCGAACGCGCGATCTGCTGATATGGCAGCGAATCTAACTTATCAATGCCTTGCGGGCGCATATGGTCGAGCTCGGCATTTGCGGCTGCGCAAGGGCGTGAAGGGCTCAAAGAGCTGCTGAAGATCATTGCGAACGACTAGAATTTGCGCTTTGCCAGTTGATGCTCACGTGAGCCTCAGAGTGTTGGCGGCGGGGCTTCAAGCGGCGCAGACGTTGATTGGATCAATCGAGCAACGGATAATGGCGCAGCGTCGCTCGAACGAGGCGAGCAAGCGGCTGGAGACCATAACCGCGGTGCATACGGCAATATCGCGCTCCAGACGATCACCTCGTGACGATCATGATTGAATCGATTATGTTTTTTGGAAACGGTTTTCTGGTCGAGATCGCATGCCAATGACCTCTGACCAAGCGCAGCGATATTGAGAATTCACAAATCGATAGAGCTTGGCCCCTTGCGGGCGACCGCGCCGGACATCGATCACCAGATGATCAACGTTGTAGGTCGGCCGTCCATCACGCAGAGCATCAGCAATGTCCTTGTCGCTGAAATAGGCGCCGACATCCGGATGCGAATGATAGACGACGATGGCGGGGTCATCACTGAAGAAGCTCATGCCGAGCAAATACAGATCGTCCGGCGACAGGCTGTAGGCCTCGCGCGCAGAGTGCGGCCAACGCGCCGGGTCCTTCGCACGGAGCGCGTCCTGCTGGTTGACGGCTCGATGAACCTCGCCGCTGAGGCGCACGAAGCCGCAGCACTCATCGGGATAAGCTTCCGCGGCGTGCCGATAGATTTCCTGGAGCAGGACGGCGCGAACCGCGCGCTCGCTTGCAAGCAACGCCTCCCAGCAGCCCAAGGGGGCCGCGCTCGTCCTATTGCGCGGCAAACCCGGCCTTCTCGAGCATCGGCCGCCAGCGCGCCGTCTCGGCGTCGATGAAGGTGCCGAACTGCGTGACATTCAATGGGTTGATCACCATTCCGTCCTCGCGCAGCAGCTTCGCCACGTCAGGGTCGGTGACCGCCGTTATCACCTCGGAATTCGTCTTGTCGGCGATGTCCTGCGGCAGACCCGCCGGTCCGGCGAGGCCGAACCACATGGTGGTGACCAGATCGGGATAGCCGAGTTCCTTGAACGTCGGCACGTCGGGATAATCCGGCATGCGCGTCTCCCCAGTAAGTGCAATCGGCACCAACATTCCGCCTCGGATCAGCGCGGAGGCGGAGGTCAGCGTCTGTGAAGAGAATACCAGATTCCCGCCGACGAGATCGGTCAGCCCCTGCGAGGCGCCCTTGTAGGGCACGTGCTCGACACGGATGCCGGTCAGCTTGGCGAAATATTCGCCGATGAGCTGTCCGTTGCTGCCGACACCGGAGGACGAATACGTCAGCGGGTTCTGCGATTCCTTGCCAAACGCAACAAAGTCCTTCAGGGTCTTGATGTTGCTCTTGGCGTTCACGACGAACACGATCGGCGATCCGGCGATATAGGCTACGTTGGTCAAGTCCTTTTGCGGATCATAGACGATCTTTGCATCCATCAGCGGGTCGAGGACCAGCAGCGCAAACGTGGTGATCACGAAATTATATCCGTCGGGCGGCGTGTGTGCGACGGTGTTCAATCCGATCGCGCCGGCAGCGCCCGCGCGGGTCTCGACGTAGAACCGCTCGCCGAACGCCTGGGACATATGGGCGGCGACCACGCGCGCCAGCAAATCGGCGGCGCCACCGGCCGCGAAAGTGCAGACGATGCGTACCGGCCGCGACGGCCAGTTGTCCGCCGCGGCGGCACTCGATACGCCGAGCAGCGTGGCGGCCAGTATTTGCAGCAAAAATACCAAGCACGTCATCAGGAAATCTCCACCAGCTAACTCCTCGGCCAGATGCGAGATTACACCCGATCGCCGTGGCTCGAAACGTGGATTTGTCGACGATGGCATCTTTCCACATGGGCCGCATAGTTTGACTTAAGTCAAAGACGCCCATCGCCAAACCACTCATAATTGCCTTTCGCCCGGTGACATGTTCGCCGGCTGCGAGTTGGGCGCCGCAAAGAACGACGACGATAGGGGGAGAGCACGATGGCCGAGAGCACGACGCCCGTGACAAACAGCAAGGTGAAATGGGGCGTCGCGGTCGATCTGAAGCGCTGCACAGGCTGTCAGGGCTGCACCATCGCCTGCAAGCTCGAAAACGGCACGCCGCCGGGAGTGTTCTGGACCCGCGTGATTGAAAAGGAAGAGGGCACCTTTCCGCTCGCCTACAAGGTTTTCATGCCGATCCGCTGCAATCATTGCAGCGATGCGCCATGCATCCCGGTCTGCCCCAGCGGAGCGAGCTACCGGCGCGCCAATGACAATCTCGTCCTGATCGATCAGGACAAATGCATCGGCTGTGGAACCTGCGTCGTTGCTTGCCCTTACGACGTCCGCTTCATGCCGCTAAGCGCGCACGGCTACTATGGGCAGACCAAGGTGGCCTTCGAGCAAACGGCATACGAGAAGTGGCAGAAGGGCACGGTGCAGAAATGTACCCTGTGCGTGCACCGCATCGACAAAGGCCTGGAGCCGGCCTGCGTCGAGACATGTCCCACCAAGGCGCTGGTATTCGGCGACCTCAATGATTCAGACAGCCAGATCGCGAAGCTCATTCGCGAGCGCCCGCATTTCCAGCCAAGCGCCGAGCTGGGAACCGATCCTTGCCTTTACTACCTGACGTGATGCGAGGCAGCCATGATCGAGAGATTCACCGCGGAACAGAGCGCCCAACGGGAATGGGCTTGGCTGTTGGCGCTCTATCTGTTCTTGGGAAGCCTCGGCGGCTGCCTATTTCTGCTGGTTCGCCTGTTCGGGCTACCGCCGTCATTTGCGGTCGCTTCGATAGGGCTTGTCGTGCTTGGTGGAATCGTCGTGCTAATCAAGCTGGGCAGCCCGCAACGCGCATGGCGGGCGATGTCCCGTCCGACGACGTCTTGGATCAGCCGCGGCGTCTTGTGCGTCGCCGGATTCATCGTCTTCGGTTGCCTCTCGGTTGCACCATCGATCGCCGCGCTGGCGTGGCTGCCGTGGAACGACGGCACCGCCCTGGGGATCGCGTTTGCATGGGTCGCGGCACTATTTGCGTTGCTGACGACGATTTACCCTGGATTCGTCGTTTCAAGCGCGCGCGCGATTTCATTCTGGAACACGCCGCTTCTGCCGCTGCTTTTCTTTGGCTATGCGGGGCTTGCCGCGACCGGAGCTGTCCTGATCGGCTCCTCGTCGGTGCCTGGCGGCGTCGCAAGGGTCGTGCCTTGGACCGAAGCCCTAATCGTCGTCAATGCCGCGCTCTCGGCCATATATCTGTTGGTGATGAAGCGCACGGGTGGGTCGGCGCGAGAATCCGTGCATCGTCTGAATCAAGGATCTCTGGGTGCCGTATATTGGATCGGAGTTGTCCTGGTCGGATTGATCTTGCCCTTGGCGGCCCTGCTTTGGCTAACGACCGCAGCGGTGCTGGCCGGCGCCTGCATCCAGATCGGCGCACTGCTGTTCCGCTACTGTGTGCTCAGGGCGGGCGTCTATTATGCTCCCGCAACTCTCACCCCGGTCGGGATGGACTTCAGCACGCTCACGCGCACCAGCGCGGATTTCGCCCATGAATATGCCGGTATGGCCGGCAATAGCGCGCCGGGCCGGCGATGACGGCGGCAGCCTCGCCCTATTCCGTCAAGCGCAAGGAGCTCGCAGCGGTACCGCGCATGAAGCAAACGAGGCGGCGAACATCAAAGAAGGCGAATGAGGCCGCGGCGATTCCGCCGCAAGCGGCGCCCGCGAAAGGCGGCCGTATCGATGTGCGGGTGAAATTCATGGGCGACCTACCGGCAGTCGTTGGCGCACGCAGCATCGCGCTGTCTCTGCCCGCCGAACATACGGTGAGTGACCTGCTGGCGCACCTGTCAGCGACATACGGCGAGGCATTCACGTCGCGGGTGTTCAGCAGTTCTGGAAGGCTCCATCACTACATCCTCGTGTTTGTCGACGGGGCGAAGGTTCAAGTTCCGGCTGAATTGGGAAAAACGCTCGGTAAAGGCGAAGTCGACGTCATCATGCTGCCAATGTTCGGGGGAGGATAACAATGCAAATTGCTACGCAGGCGCAGGAAGCGAAGTGGATCCCGACGGCGTGTAGCATGTGTTACGTCGGCTGCGGCATTCTGGCCGACGTCCGCGACGGCGTGGTGGTGAACGTCAAAGGCAATCCCGACAGTCCGCAGAACCGCGGCGCGATGTGCGCCAAGGGCAAAGCCGGCGTCATGAACCTCTACAACCCCAACCGGGTCACTGCGCCGCTCAAGCGGACCAACCCGAAAAAGGGGCTCAATGAAGACCCGAAGTGGCAGGAGATTTCGTGGGACGAGGCGATCGACACGATCGTCGCGGCGCTCGAACGCATCAGCGACAATCCCAAAAAGCTGTGGATTCAAGGGTGGGAGTCAGTCGGCGATACGGTGTACTGGCTCAAAGCGTTCGCCGCAGCGTTCGGCACGCCGCACTTCACCAACAACGGTTCGCCGACCTGCGGCAAGGTGATCCATCCGGTCGAGTATTTCTCCGGCGGAGGCTTTCATCAGCAGCCGGATTTGCACTATGCGAAATATTGCGTGCTCGTCGGCACCCAGATGGGCATCGCTACGCGTGGCTCGTACAATCACATTGCCCGCGACATGGCCGAGGCGCGCGCACGGGGCATGAAACTCGTCGTGATCGATCCAGTCGGCGGCTACGCGGCAAGCAAGGCCAACGAGTGGATTCCGATCCGCCCTGGTACCGACACGGCGCTTGCACTCAGCATGCTGCACGTGCTGCTGAACGAAGCGAAAATTTACGACGAGGCTTTTCTGAAAGACAAGACCAACGCGCCCTATCTGGTCGGCGCCGATGGGCGCTATCTGCGCGACGAAAAGACCAAGGAGCCGCTAGTGTTTGATGCGGCCGACGGAACCGCCAAGATCCACAAGGACCCGAGCCTACGCAATCCGGCGCTTACCGGAACCTATCAGGCGCAGGGCAACCAAGGACGCACGGCGTTCGATCTTCTGCGCGAGCACGTCGCCAAGTACACGCCCGAGCAGACTGAGAAGATCACGACTGTGCCCGCCGCGACGGTGCGGCGCATCACCAAGGAATTCGGCAAAGCCGCATGTATCGGTCAAACCATCACCATCGAAGGGATCGTCCTCCCTTACCGTCCGGTGTGCGTCGATTGGGCGAAAGGCACGCAGGGCCACAAGCACGGATTCCACCAATGCTGGCCGCTGAAGCTCCTGAACATGATGGTCGGCGCCGTGAACGTGCCTGGTGGCATCCTGAGCACCTCGGCCCGCGGCGAACTTCCGCATCACTGGGCGCCCCACGGTGGCACCGATGGCATGCTCGAGGACGGCGGCCATGTTTTCGCAGTGCCGCATGCGAAAGCGTTTCCCGGGCGCACGCCGACAAAGCCGATTCGCATGGACCTGACCGAGCTGTTCCCACTGGCGACCCATTCCAATACGTTGCTGCCGATCACGTTCGACGATCCCAAAGCGTATGGGTTGTCGTACCAGATCGAAGTTATGATGCACACACCGACCAACGGTATGCTCAGTTCCTATGGCGATCTTGAGAAGGTTGAGCGGCTCTTCCAGTCGATGAAGTTCGTCGCCGGGTTCGCGTTGGAGATCAACGAGACTACCCTGTTCGACGATATTGTCCTGCCGTTCCCGGCCTTCCTGGAGCGTTGCGATTTCAATGCCGGCTCGGGCGAGCATTCGATTCCGCCGTGCGGCCATCATGACTTTCATTGGCAGGTGCGGCTTCCGGTGGTCCCGCTTGCCGGCAAGATCAGGTATCCCCAGGAGGTGATCCAGGAGATTGCGGATCGCGTCGGTCTGCTCGGTGACACCTATCGGCTGGTGAACTACACCTTTCGCATCAAAGACGAGTACGCGCTGCAGCCGGGCGAACACTATCCAGTGACCGAGGTGGTCGACCGCACGGTGCGATCATGGTTCGGCAAGGATCATGACCTGAATTGGTTCCGGGAGCATGGCTTCATCACGCTTCCCAGGACCGTCGAGGAGGCCTATCACGGTCCGAGCCTCGACGCGCGCGTGCCGATCTATCTCGAACATTTCCTCGATCGCGGCGTGGAATTGAAAAAGGTCCTCGATCAGCTAGGCCTAGAATGGGATCTCTCGGACTACAAGCCGCTGTCCGAATTCATGCCGTGCAGCTCGTTCACCGCACTCGAGAAGGGCGACTACGACCTAATTGCGGTCCACTTCAAGTTTCCCTTCACCTATGGCGGCTTTGCCAACGAAAACCCGTGGCTGAATGAGCTGTGCGAGCGGACCGACGCCTATAATGTTCTGATCAACGAATCCGTCGGCAAGGCGAAGGGCATTCGCGACGGCGACACCGTCTGGCTGGAGTCGCCGGTGTCAAAGGCCCGTGTCAAAGTCAAGCTGACCCAATGCATCCATCCCGAGGTCGTTGGCATCGGCGGCCATTTCGGACATTCCTCGCCAGGAATGCCGGTGGCCCGCGGCAAGGGCATCAATTTCAATTCGCTGCTGCCGACCGACATCGAGCATATCGACAAGATTTCCTCGGCTCTGGATCATTGTGTCGAGGTCAAGATCTATAAGTAAAACGAAACATCGGGTTCACCGGCGCGGCGGGGCCGATCATGGCGCGGGCCTTCCGACGAACCCGATCTTAATTGTGGTGCGTTGCCGGTCGCCCCGCAACGGGGACCCCTGGGACTCAACTTGTTGCGAGCGGTTCGCCGACGGCCTCTGCGCTCGTCATTCGAGGGGAATATTGGCGGCCTTGATGATGGCTTTCCATTGCGGAACTTCCTTCGCGATATAGTCGCGAAATTCATCCGGCGTACTGCCGCGGAATTCGAGTTCATTTCCGGTCGCCTTCATTCTTTCCTTGAGTGCGCCGGTGTCCACGGCCTGCCGCATCTCGGCTGCGAACCAGTCCACGATCGGTCTTGGCGTTCCGGCTGGCGCCAGAAAGCCAAACCATCCGGTGGCGTCGTAGCCTGGAACGGTCTCGTTAATTGCCGGAATCTCGGGTGCCGCCTCGGTGCGCTTGGCGGTGGTCACAGCCAGGATCCTTGCCCGGTCGGCATAGGAAAGGCCGGATCCGGTGAAGGTCAAATCCACATGCCCCCCGATCACGTCGCGCACCGCGGGGCCGGTGCCGGCATAGGGAACGTGGACCAAGTCGATGCCGGCGCGGGTCTTCAACAGCTCGCCGGCCAGATGCGAGGTCGATCCGACGCCGCCCGACGCATAGGTAAGCTTTCCGGGTTGGCGTTTGGCGAGGTCCACCAGCTCCTTCACGGAGTTCACCGGCAAGTCGCGCCGCACGAGCAGATACATCGGCGCGATGAACACCAGCGAGATCGGCTCGAAATCCCTGATCGGATCGTAGGGCAGGCTCTTTTTGATCGCCGGGTTGACGACCAGACTTGTTGCACTGCCGAACAGAATGACGCTGCCGTCCGGCTTCGCCTCAGCCGCTAAGCGCACGCCGATCATCTGTGTGGCACCGGGCCTATTGTCGATCACGAAGGTATGCCCGGTCTGCGACCTGAGGATCTCCGCCATGGCGCGAGGCATGATGTCGCCCAGCCCGCCGGCCGGATACGGCACGATGATTGTCACCATCTTCGGGATTTCCAACGCAAAAGCGTTTGTCTCCGCCCCCACCAAGCTGGCGACACTGATGAGCGCGGCGCAAATGCAATTCACGGCGCCTCCTGGGGCCCCGGACAGCGCACGCGACGCCGTTCGGCAAGGATACATTTTTGCTACCATTCCCCATCGTGGGATCGGGCTGCATTGACTAAGATCAAAAGGTACGCGTGCGGTCTCGGAGAGGCCAACGGGTCAGTCCTTATATCGAAATGTTGATTGCCCTTATTTGATTGCCCTTATATTGATTGCCCTGGATGTGCTCGGTCGTTCACGATCGATGCAATAAAGGCTGCGGCACAATCAATTTAGGGCTGCCCCAAAACATCGCATAAATTTAAGGCTTTGATGCGCTCAGCGACTGAAACACGAGTCATCGGCGGCCGCCGCTACTTTAGAGAGGTGCCAAGGGAGGGGTCGCTCGGGTCGACTCGCCACCTATGGCAAAGGATTTTGCCAGCCTGTGTGGTGCCGGATCGAGTTTGCGTTAAGTCAAAGCCGGCGCCCACCGACCGCAGTAATTTAAAGGTTGAATTGACTTGCGGTCGGCCCGCCGTGGTCGGGCCCGTGTTACGGCGCGGTGATCACGCCAGAGCGGTTATCGTGTCCTCCGCAAACTCGCGCAGCAGGGAACTGTTCGCCTGTGACGCGACTGGGAGGAAGTATGACAAGACTGCTCGTCGCATGCGTTATTGCTGCCGCTTATATCTCGTCCGCCAGCGCGCAAAGCTTTCCTAATCAGCCGATCCGCATCATCGTGCCGTACACGCCGGGCGGCTCGAACGACGTGGTGGCACGGGAAATCGCAAATGGTTTGCAGGCCCATTTCAATCAGATCGCCATAGTGGAAAACAAGCCTAGCGGCGGGGGCATCGTCGCTTATTCCTATGTGGCGAAGTCGCCGCCGGACGGTCATATTCTCCTGATCGCGCCGGCCTCGTTCACCATAGGTCCTCATCTGTCGCGTAATGCCGTCTACAATCCGGTCACTGATTTCGCGCCGATCAATCTGGTCGCTACTGTCCCATTCGTTATGGTTGTGCCGGCGAATCTGCCGGTGCGTACCGTGAAGGACTTTATCGAGCTCGCAAGGAATTCACCGAATAAATTGACCTTCGCCTCGGTGGGCCCTGGCAGTCCGCAGCATCTTGGTGGCGAACTGTTCAAGATGCATGCCGGAGTCGATCTGACTCATGTGCCATACCGCGGCGCCACGGCCGCCATCCCGGATTTGTTGGCCGGGCGCGTCGACATGTTCATCGGCGCCATCAACTCGCTGCTGCCGTTGATCCAAGAAGGTAAGCTGCGCGCGCTGGCCGCGACTAGCAGCAAACGCATCCGCTCGTTGCCGGACGTTCCGACCATGTCCGAGGCAGGTCTTCCCGGCGTTGAGGTCGGTTCAGTGGTCGGGCTGGTGGCCCCGGCCGGCACGCCGCCCAATATTGTCGAGACGCTCAATCGCGAGGTTACTGAAATCATTGCCGAAGCTAGCTTCCAAGAGCGAATGGCCGCGGTCGGACTCGATATCATCGGCACCACAGCAGCGGAATATGCGAAGTTCCTCAGCGAGGACTACGCGAAATGGGGCAAGGTGATCGCGGCTGCCGGGATCGAGCCGGAGTGATCGGGCCGCTATTGCACTGCATGAGTCCGCTCATGGCCCGTCACGTCACTTGCTGCGATGCCGCGATTCCGTCGCTATCAGATGAATAGCGGACTCGTCCTGGACATCGTGAATCTGTCGCTCGTGACCCAGGCTGTGTGAAAACGCCGTGCTTCGCTTGATTCTCACGGTATGATTCCTGCGCGATTTGCGGAGGAATCGGATGAGACGCTTCGTTGAGGGCACGGATCG